>Ga0233412_10002054_pt1 | contig 9986 bp, 7 predicted proteins | sample Na_anoxic_4_MG_FD_180667 | JGI IMG/M metagenome (GOLD analysis project Ga0233412, IMG submission 180667) | Seawater microbial communities from Saanich Inlet, British Columbia, Canada - Na_anoxic_4_MG | ecosystem: Environmental > Aquatic > Marine > Inlet | place: Canada: British Columbia... | reverse complement strand
AGACAGAAGATTATGAGTACTTACTGGATCATATTTGTTATTCAATGTCAACAATATGTTAATTAATTATTATATAGTTTTTTATTAACTCAGATTAACTAATCCTAACTGCCATCCCTAACAAGTTTCCATCCGGAAATGAGATAGTTTTCTTCGGCAGCCAAGCTGCGCTCAGTCCCACCCCATTGGGGTGGGTACCCGGTTTCGCAAAGTCAAAAAAGATAAGGATTTTAATCACCCCGGTATGATCTATCGGACCTGCGGGGCAAGCGCAGAGATTTCTGACAAGCTTGAAAACCCGTCTTTTTACTTTGACTTATTAACCTGGCAACTAAATAGTCTAACTCCGTCATGCCGGACTTGATCCGGCATCCAGTACCCACCTGGATTCCGGCTTTCGCCGGAATGACAATATTGAGGTATTTAATTGCCGGAGTAATAACAACTGGAAAAGTAATTGATCTTTGGCATCCCAACATATTAAGCTGAAAGCGGATTAAGGCTTAAAATGAGCCGCAATATTAAATCATACAACCTGAAAAGGATATTATAAGGAGAAACAGTTATGAAATTCTTGATAATCGGCGGAGACGCTGCCGGCATGAGCGCCGCCAGCAGAGCCAAAAGAAACCGGCCTGATCTAAAAGTTACGGTTTTGGAAAAAACTGATGATGTTTCTTACAGCGCCTGCGGGATGCCGTACAATATTGCAGATGCGGACAGACCCATAGATGACCTGGTTGTGCGGCAGGCAGACATTTTCAGAGAAAAACAGGGAATTAATGTCATGGAAGGCCATTGTGCCGAATCAATAGATCCGGCGGGCCAAAGCGTTACCGGTATCTCTTCAGATGGGAAAGCGTTTCAGTTCGCTTATGACAAACTTTTAATTGCCACAGGCGGTTCTCCGGTCATACCCGATCTTCCAGGGTTTAATCTCCCTGGTGTCATGGCATTGAAAAACCTGGATGACGGCCGGAAAATCAAGGCATACCTGAAAGCCCATCACGTAAAAAAAGCCGTTATCATCGGTATGGGGTATATCGGCCTTGAAATGTGTGAGGCGCTGCGGGCAAGATCAGTCGAAACAGTTATGGTCAAACCGGGCCCGGTGTTTCTGCCCTGGATGGATCCGGAACTGTCTAATACGGTCAGGAAAGAACTCGAATCGAATCATATCAGAATGTATACGGGGCATAAGATAGAGAAAATTGAGTCAGAAAACAGACGGATGAAGGTAATATGTCGGGATATTTCCTTTGATGCAGACATGGTTCTAATTGCCGTGGGAATAAGGCCGAACAGTGAACTGGCCGCAGGGGCCGGCATTGACCTCAGTGTAAACAATGCGATTGCCACGGATCGAAAACTAAGAACCTCTGAAGAAAACATATATGCGGCCGGAGACTGTGCCGATGCCTATCATCTGGTAACCGGTGAAAAAACATGGATACCTCTGGCGTTATGGGCAAACCGGGGCGGCTGGGCGGTAGCTGACAATGTCTGCGGCAAGGAAGTTGAACTTGCGGGCATTGCGGGTACGGCCGTCTTCAAGGTGTTCGAACTTGAGGTGGCACGCACCGGGCTTAACATCAATGAAGCGGTAAAATCCGGTTTTAATCCAGCAAAGGCTATTATCAAAACCCGTTCACGTGCCCATGCCCATCCCGGATCATCGCCCATCCGGATTCTGATGATCGGCGACAAGAAAACCGGGCGGCTCATAGGTGTTCAGATGGTAGGCAAGGAAGGCGTTGCCCACCGGATCAATGCAGCTTCCGTTGCTCTGCACAATCGGATGACAGTTGAAATGTTCTGTCAAACCGATCTGGCGTATGCACCGCCATTTGGTCCGGTATGGGATCCCTTGCTCACAGCGGCAAATCAGTTACTAAAAAAAATGTAGAAGACCTTAACCCTCAATTTGAGGGTGTTCTATTCACCAATTCAACAATGCGCAATATCCCTGATCGTCCTTCGAACCTTGCTTTTCAGGAAAGCAATATGAAATAAATCAGGAGCTATCGATTTCCTTTTGGATAATCCGAATAATCTCCGGGGAAACTGAAGTGAAGCGGATGTTGGATTTATGAAAATTGCCGCTGGCTGGCTTTACCGAGATGACCTTGCCATAAATTTTCCCTGGGATTTCTGTCATATTCTGATCCAGAAGGTGCATGAGGACATTTTCCCATTCGCCTAACTCTCCCTCATATCCAATGATCGCCTCAACCCCGGAAAGATGGGTGATCCAGGCAGTCTCTGCGATTTTGGTAACGATTTTTTCGTGAAGACGATAGAGGTGGACATTTATCCTCTCCGGTAATCGGATGGGTGGGGCTTCAAGTTTCTTCTTGAGCCGAATTCTATATGGTCCGCCGATACCCTGCACATCATAAAGAGTTACCTTTCCAGGAATGCCTTTCATCTCCACTTTGACAGGATCCCCTGCCACTTCGATCAGATCATCCACGCGGTTAAAAGTAGAGGAACTGATAAGCACCTGCCCTCCTACTGAAAAAGATTCCATTCTGCCTGTGAAGTTTACCTGTGAACCTACCAGACCGTATTTGGTCCTTTTTTCGGAGCCGATGTTACCTACTACCACATTGCCGGTATTCACTGCAATACCCATCTCCAGATGAGGCATTCCATCCGCCTCGTTGAGGGCATTTATTTCCTCCATGGCCGCCTGCATGTTAAGTGCGCAGGCAACCGCCCGAACGGGATGGTCATCCAGAGGCTCAGGGGCCCCGAAAAAAGCAAGGATGCCGTCTCCGATGATTTCATCGATAACGGCCCGATGGTCAAGTAGAATCTCGATCATCTTACCCAGGTAACGGTTTAGAAAGGCTATGACCTGCCCGGGCTCCATGTCGGCGCTTAAAGCTGTGAAGCCTCTCAGGTCTGACATGATAATAGATACGTCCCGGGTCTCGCCACCTAATTCCAGACCATCTTGAGACTCAAGGAGTTTTTTTACTACTTCCTGCGTCAGGTAACGGCCGAATGTGTCCCGAATGAAATCCCGTTTCTCGACGTATTCCGTCAGCTGTTTTCCTAAGAGGTTGAAGGACTGCCCCAGATGGGCTATCTCTTTTGGGCCGGTCTCAGGCACAGTCACTGAAAAGTTACCTTGAGCGATAGCTGATGTTGTCTTGGCCAGAATTCCTACCGGCTTGGTGATGGTTCTGGAAATATAGATGGTCACTACTCCTATGAACGCCAAGCCTATGAACCCGATGAGGACAAGTTTCTTGCTTAAATTGTGAACCGGTGCGAACAATTCTTCTTCCGGGAAAATAACCCCGATTGCCCAGCCTGTAGAAGGCAAAGGAGCATAATACAGCCAGGACTTTTTCCCCGAAACAAAATCCGGCAGAGGGACGAATCCTTCCTCGCCCTGGATCATCTTCCGCCCGATCTGGCGTATGTATAAATCATTCCTGGCCTCGGCCACACTGAAAACACTTTCCTTCATAATCAACTTCTTTTCAGGATGAGTGACGAAGACTCCGTTTTGGGAGATCAGAAAGGCATACCCGGTCTGGTATATTTTCACCGCTGAAACCAGCTCTTTTAGCCATATCAGCGAGATATCGGCAGTAACTACCCCTCGAAATATTTTTTCACCGTCTGTTTGTTCGTAAAAGGGAACGGAAAAGGTGGCCATGATAATATCTCCGCCCCCTTCATCATAGTACGGTTCAGTCCATTCTGGCCGATTGAGTTCTTTGGGGATTTGATACCAGTCCCAGAAAAAATACTGATAAGAGTCACTACCTAAAACGGTTTCTTTGATATGGCCGTTTTCTCGGTAACAATAAGGAGAAAAATAATAGGATTTGAGGCTAAACGCGTAGGGTTCAAAAGCAATAGCCGCCCCAAAAATTTCGGGATTGGCAGTTAAGGCTATTTTGATCAACCGGAACAGGTCTTGACGCTTATAGGGATATTCCCCAATGATACCAGCCAGATTGAGGGGGATTTTTTCCGCTCCATGCAGGATTACCTCAATTTCGTATGCCGTCGCCCGGGTAAGGTTTTTGGCATTCTCAGACACTTCCGACATGATGGTCTGCTTGGAGGAATAGTAATTATAACCAAGAGCCGCCACAAATATGATCGCAGTACTGGCGAGAATAAAGGTGCTCAGTTTAACTGCCAGGGTTCTGTTTTTTAGCATCACCCACCAGATTAATAAAAAAATTATAAAAATTCGGGATGTTATCGATTAAACCGTATTTTTCCAGTTCCCTGGCAACCTGATAATAAGTTTCAGCCTGCAGACTTCCAAAAACAATATCAGTTCCGTTAGGCAGACTTCCAAAAGGGATGTCGGTTCCAGGAGGCAGGATTAAATCCCTCATGCGCTCCAGCATCCATTTCTGGTGCATTCGATTAGTGGCTACATTGGCCTTTGTGACATATTTCATAACGATATCCAGGGCCTCTTCGGGATGCGCGAAGGCATACTGCCAGCCTTCGAGGGAGGCCTGGACAAAATGGCGGCTCAATTGGGGATGTTTATTAAATGTTTCCTCCATACAGTAAATACCATCCTCGGGAAAGTTAAGGCCATGGTCTGACAGAGAAAAGACTGTCAATTCATCAGCATTAAGCCCCGCTGCAAGGAGCATATGGTATTCGTTGTACCACATGGCAGAAGCCACATCTACTCCGCCCCGTAAAAACAGGTTCGGTGTAGTAGATTGGGGAATAATTCTCACCACCAAATTGTATCGCTGAAAAAAGGACTGGGGCTGGATACGGAAATCATCCCCCCAAAGACCGACTTTTTTGCCCTGAACATCTTTGGGGGTCTTTATACAGCTTGATTTTTTTGCAATAAGCATGAGCGCTGAGCGCTGGCCGGTCTGGGCAATACCAAGCAGTTTGACTCCGTTGGCTCGCTTGACAATCCCGGAACTGAGGAACATGGTTCCGAAATCGGCTTGGCCTTTCTCCAGTAATTCCGAGGGAGGCCGTTCCGGACCTCCTTGCAGGATATCTACAGACAGAAAATGTTTTCGATAAAACCCTTTTTCATAAGCAACGTAATAGCCTGCAAATTGAGCCTGAGGAATCCAGTGGGGTATAAAAGAAACCTTGGTCAGTTTTTCTCCCCAGACCATAGCGCAGGGTTCAAACCACACAAAAAACATCAGGAGCATAATTTGGATGCCCTTTATAATAATCTTCAGGCCCGGCGATTTCATTTGCCCAGGTGATAAGAAGTCCATGTATTTCAATTCCAATGATCCATTCTTACAAATTATGAGAAGGTGTTCAGAACAAAATCGAGCACATAATCATTAAATGCCTTATGGCGTTCAATCATCATCATATGGCCCGCAGACGGTATGATTTCAATTCTGCTTCCCTCGATAGATTCATTCAGTTTTTTAGAAAGAGAAGGGGGGGTTAGTTTGTCTTCACCGCCGCAGAGGATAAGACATGGGAGTTTGATTTTACCCACCTCGTTCCGCACGTCAAACCGGCTGCATGCGGAGAAACCACCATGAACCACGGTTGATCCTGCTTTTTTCATCAATTTAGCCCCCTCTTTTATGAGCAGGTTATCCGCACCGGGGGCATAAGCAAACCCTATGATCGTGTCAACGGTTTCTTCAAAATTTTTTTCCAGGCCTTCCAGAAACATGGGTGCTACCTTGAGCCGGGGGCCTGTACCCGCCAAAATGATCCCCCTCATTAAATCTGGTTCCAACAGGGCCACTTTCTGGACTATGGCTCCTCCCATGGAATGACCCATTAAGAAGAGAGGGGCACGGAAAACACTACTGAGGCACTTAATCAACCATTCTGCATATCCGTCCAAATCGGGCTCGTTTTCACCGATGCTGTTCCCGTAGCCTGGCAGATCAAGAGCCAAGGTGTTGAGAGATCCGCTTAAAAGCCGGGTTTGAGTCTGCCAGACCTTGGAATGACCGCCTGCTCCATGGATCATAACAAGAGTCGGTCGATCCCCTCTGAAATCCTCTGAACCTGCTTTAAACCCGATTCCCATACTCTGAAGTGTTTGTGCAATCATTTTCCAAGCTCATGGGAGGCTGTCCGAACGAAAACCCGTCTGCTTCGTCTGCCTTGTATGGAAGCGGGCATATCAACGGCAATTGTGACCCTTAATTCCTTTTACTTTTTTGCAATTGCCAGGCGGGTTTTGGCAAAAGAGGCGCTCCCGAATGGTGTTGTTCATTACATATGGTTTTTGATTTATATTGTTGAAATAATGATGTTTCTAAACCTTTCCGAAAAGACTGAATGCAGATTTCAGGTAATATTAACCTGGCAACTAAATAGTCTAACTCCGTCATGCCGGACTTGATCCGGCATCCAGTACCCTCCTGGATTCCGGCTTTCGCCGGAATGACAATATTGAGGTATTTAATTGCCGGAGTAATAAATTAACTCTTTAAAAAAGAGTTAATTTATTACCATTAACATAATTTGTTGTCAATTATCAAGATTTGTTCTAAAAGCGGAACATGTTATGAATATTGATATTTCTCAGTGATGGGTAAATCCTGAGCCTTGAACGATACTAATTAGTTAGATCATAAAAATACATAAAAAGGTGGTGATTAGAATTACTGATAACAATATTAATACCTTGATCTATCTGGATCACAATGCAACTACCCCGGTGGCCCCGGAGGTCAGGGCGGCAATGATGCCTTACCTGCAGGAAGAATTCGGTAATCCTTCCAGCAGCTACTGGCTGGGAAAAAAATCCAAAGAGGGGGTTGAACATGCCAGAAAAGAGGTTGCTTCGCTTCTTGGGTGTAAAAACCATGAGGTGATCTTCACTTCGGGTGGAAGCGAATCCAACAATATGGTCTTAAAAGGCCTTATTGATTTCAAAAATCCGGAAAATTTTCATATTATTACTTCGGCTGTGGAACACCCTGCTATCTTGAATCCTACCCTGTTTCTTATGAAAATCGGAGTTAAGATAACAATCCTTCCTGTGGATAACTTTGGCCGGGTAAGTATAAAAGATGTCCAAAAGGCTATCTTACCCAATACCATATTGATTTCAATCATGCTGGCCAATAATGAGACTGGAACACTCCAACCAATAAATGAGATCTCAAAGACAGCGCGGGAATATGGTATCCCGGTTCACACCGACGCAGCCCAGGCAATTGGAAAAATAAAAGTGGATGTGAAAGAACTGGGCGTGAATTTCCTGACAGTCGCCGGACACAAGCTTTATGCTCCAAAAGGAATAGGCGCTCTTTTCATACGTGAAGGACAGCAAATCATCCCGCTTATTCACGGTGCAGGGCAGGAGAGCGGGAGGCGGGCCGGCACGGAAAATGTCATCCTGGCCGCAGGTCTTGGCGCGGCGTGCAGAATTGCCGGGGAAGGGCTTCAAAAAAATCATAAGAAGATGGAAATGTTGAGGGATCGCCTGCAAAAACTCTTGTTTGAAGGTCTTGATGGCCTGGTTCTAAATGGCCATCCGGAAGAACGACTGCCAAATACGTTAAATGTGGCCATCCCCGGCCTTGATGGAGGGAAGATCCTTGAAGGTCTGCCAGAAGTAATGGCATCTAAAGGTGCCGCCTGCCACGATCAGACAGTGAAACTCTCCCACGTTCTTGCAGCCATGGCTGTTTCCTCTGAAACCGGGATGGGGACCCTCAGGCTCACTGTCGGAAGAGATAATACAATGGACCAAATGGATGAAGCCGCACGATTAATCATCAAACAGGTAAACCGAATGAGAGATCAGACATCGGAATAGAAAAAATGAATGAGAAAACTTCATATTTTAATGCCCTGAACCGGCTTTTCCGCGATGCTTTCAAGGTGAGTTATGACCTGTTTAAGATTATGGTGCCGGTAATTATAGCAGTAAAAATTCTGCAGGAGCTTGACCTTATCAAATATCTCGCTATGCCCCTCGGTCCGGTCATGAACGTTGTCGGCCTGCCGGGTGAAATGGGGCTTGTATGGGCCACTGCCTTGCTGAACAATATATACAGTTCCATCATCGTCCTTCTCTCGCTTGTCAAAGATGTCCCGATTACAACAGCCCAGGCGACGATTTTAGGCACAATGATACTCGTAGCCCATAACCTGCCCATTGAATTAAAAATAGCCCAGAAATCCGGGCCGCGCCTTATTTTTCAAGCTATATCACGTCTGAGTTCGGCCTTCATACTTGGCTGGTTCCTCAATACCGTCTATTCCTGGTTCAACCTTCTTCAGCAGCCCGCAGATATCCTCCTTACGCCAAAGTCCGAAAATGTTCTAAACAATGAATCCCTGATATCCTGGGCAGCAAATGAAGTCCAAAACCTGTTCTTTATTTTCCTGGTAATTCTTGGACTGTTTTTTCTTTTAAGAACCCTCGAAAAATTAAGAATTGTCGATGTAATAAACAGGATACTCCGACCTGTTTTGGAACTTATGGGTATCGGCCCAAAGGCCTCTGCAATCACGGTTATCGGCAACACACTGGGAATTGCCTTTGGCGGCGGACTCATAATTCATGAAGCAAAGTCAGGACATATAGATAAAAAAGATGTGTTTTACTCTCTTACCTTGATGGGTCTCTCCCACAGCCTGATCGAAGACACTCTGCTTATGATAATGATCGGAGGACATCTCTCAGGTCTGCTTTGTGCAAGAATCGGATATTCATTCATAGTTGTAACCCTTCTTGTAAAACTTACAAAACGTCTGCCGGCAGCCTTCTGCGACAAATTTTTATGGGCAGAACCGAAGTAAGAAAAGAGAGAGACAGGGTGTCGATTCAGGTAGTGTCTGAACGATAACTGGGGGGTTTTTTGAGTGTAACACAGATATTGGACAAAATAGCCATTCTCGGTCAGCCTCCTAAGCAAGAAACTTTATTGCGTAGTAAATAAGTTTCTGATACTCAATTATCAATTCTTTAATGTACTTGCTCCTCTTCCACCAATTCTCCGGCCTGAATCCCGAATAATGGGAAGGCATCATCATAATCTTCACACCATCCTTCTCGAACAATTTACTGAAGGTCAACCAGGTGCGTTTGGTATGGTGCGGAGAGGTTACAATGATCAGGGACCGATAACCCTGCCTTCTGACATGGTCTCTTACCATTTTGACCTCATCATAGGTGCTGCCCACAAATTGGTTATTTGTCACGCAGGCGGACCTGGGCACCCCCAAACCCTGGAGCATCATGATTATAAGATCTCTTCTCTCCGGATAGTGAACCTTTCTTTTCTTCAGATCTTCATGCCCGTCAGGGAGTTTTTCTCTCGATATAAAAACACTTGGGGCCAAACCATTTTCATAAACCTTTGCAGCAGCAAGCCCTCTTGCAACAGGCTCTCCCGCCATACATACAATAAGATCGGCTTTTTGCAGAGGATGTTTAACAATCAGATAATTTCCGATATAGGTCAGGATCGGGGCGCGATAGTGTGAAATGACTATTAGGGCGATAACAAAGAGGAAGAAAATCCATTTAGAAATACGCGGTCGATCAGGTTTTTTGCCTTCCGGTTCAATTGATCTGTTATTTAAATATGAGTCTTCCTGTATTTTTGTCGAGTCCTTTTCCCGGATTTCTTCAGTGGAAATTAACTCTCTTATCCATTTTGAAAAGCCTGTAGGTTCCTGCTGATTTCCAGTATCCATCACAGCCCTGTTTCCTTAAACCGTCTTTCCGATGCCTCCAAAAAGAGAAAACAATAGTGCAAGGATTAACATTTGAATAATCCAACCGATTATGCAAACCCCAACAGCCCGTAATGTGCCCTTATAATCAAGGGCTTGCCTGACCGCGATTACCATTGCAACCAGCATCCAAATTGAGGCCAGGAAATAAATCACAGTCCCAAGGCCCGGAATAATACCTAATACCCGGATCAACCCGGGAGAACTTGAAAACCCAATAGTGCGCAACAACTCTCCGTGATCTGCTTTTGTCTGTGGCTCGGGAAGAAGTTTTGTTCCAATAAGGT
>Ga0233412_10002053_pt1 | contig 9990 bp, 4 predicted proteins | sample Na_anoxic_4_MG_FD_180667 | JGI IMG/M metagenome (GOLD analysis project Ga0233412, IMG submission 180667) | Seawater microbial communities from Saanich Inlet, British Columbia, Canada - Na_anoxic_4_MG | ecosystem: Environmental > Aquatic > Marine > Inlet | place: Canada: British Columbia... | reverse complement strand
ACGCCAGCTCGCCCCGCTCCGCCAGCTCGCCGTCTAGACGCTCGGCGTTCACAAAAATGTGGTGCGTCCTGCTCGCATCGACGCACAGCCGGAAGAGGTCGGGCCGCAGCCGCACCAGCGTGTGCAGCTGGATGCCCGGCCGCAGCGTCTTGTCGCCGACCACGTATCTCTCGCTGCACAAGCGAACATATTCGTCTGTACAGGGCGGCGTGCCGGCGGACCCTAGCGGCACGCCCAGACGCTGCACATCCACGCTGGCCACAAAAGTCCACCGCATGCCTTTGTCCTCTGCGCTCGGCATTTAATTGTGCACCGCTGGACGAGATCTCTCCGGCACCTTTTTTTTCTTGGCCCCCATGTATAGCACATCCAACCATGCAGATCTTCGTCAAGACCCTCACTGGCAAGACCATCACGCTCGACGTGGAGTGCTCCGACACCATCGAGAACGTTAAGCAGAAGATCCAGGACAAGGAGGGCATCCCACCCGACCAGCAGCGCCTCATCTTCGCCGGCAAGCAGCTCGAGGACGGCCGCACGCTCGCCGACTACAACATCCAGAAGGAGTCCACGCTGCACCTGGTGCTCCGCCTGCGGGGCGGCAGCATGCAGATCTTCATCAAGACACTGACGGGCAAGACCATCACGCTCGACGTGGAGGGGGGCGACACCATCGAGAACGTCAAGCAGAAGATCCAGGACAAGGAGGGCATCCCGCCCGACCAGCAGCGCCTCATCTTCGCCGGCAAGCAGCTCGAGGACGGACGCACACTCGCCGACTACAACATCCAGAAGGAGTCCACGCTGCACCTGGTGCTCCGCCTGCGGGGCGGCCGCTCCCACGCATAGGATTGTGAATAAACCAATAAGATCCAATCTCCTTTGTTTGCGCCTGCTGGGCGGCCAGCCTCGCACATCATTTGACCTTTAGGTGCGGCCGCAGAGGCCCAATGCAGTTCTTCGGGTGCATCTACCGGTACCGGCTGACCGGCGTGCCGGACGGCCACTTTCTCCAGAACACGCCCTACTTTGGGCAGACCCTTCGCTGGGTTGGCTCACACCAGGAGGCGTTTGACAAGCGTCACAAAGAACATGTGCGAGCAGCCGCCCGAGCAGCCGACACCAAGAAAGCCGCAGATAACGATGTTATCATGCAGGCGCTCGGCTTGCACGAAGCGATGCGGCAGTTCGGAGAAGACGCCTTTGAGCGTACCATTGTCGCCACCTTTCCGCCGTTCCGGGATCGGACAGCGGCACCCACCACCTGGCAGCCCTGGGCCGACGAGGAGGAAGTGCGGCTGATCGACGAGAACGGTGGCGTCATGCGTTACTTTGCGGACGAGGATGACGACCATGGGGGCTGCCAGACCTTCAACCTGACCCCTGGCGGACAAGCTAACGCCGGCGGTGCGCAGAAATGGTGGGAAGCCCTGTGGGCCCGGTCGCAGCAGGCATGGCTCACGTTCCAGTCGGAACTGCTGAAGTATGCAGAGGCCAATGACGGTGACATGAAGGTGCTGACGGACTACAAAACCGCCAGTGGGTACAACCTCGGAAACGCTGTGAAAAATGTCCGGAGCCAAAACACCTACCTCAAAGGCTACCCCGAGCGCAGGGAGTGGTTGGACAGCCAACCTGGCTGGGAGTGGAGCGTACAAACGGAGACTTTCGAGCAAGCATGGCTCACGTTCCAGTCAGAACTGCTGAAGTATGCTGACGCCAACAACGGCAACATGGAGGTGCCGCAAACCTACACCGCAAATGGGTACCCACTCGGGCAGACTGTGAACAAAGTCCGGAGCCCACAGAGCTACCTCAACGGCCACCCGGAACGCCGGAAGTGGCTGGACAGCCAACCAGGCTGGTCGTGGAGCGTACAAGACGATTATGAGTTGCAGGCATGGCTCACGTTCCAGTCGGAACTGCTGAAGTATGCAAAGGCCAATGACGGTGACATGAAGGTGCCAGATATCTACAAAACCGCCAATGGGTACAACCTCGGGCAAGCGGTGGCTAGTGTACGTGGTAGGGACACCTACCTCTGTGGCTACCCTGAGCGCCGCAAGTGGCTGAACAGCCAGCCGGGCTGGGAGTGGAGCGTACAAAAGGAGACTTTCGAGCAAGCATGGCTCACGTTCCAGTCAGAACTGCTGAAGTATGCTGACGCCAACAACGACAACATGGAGGTGCCGCAAACCTACACCGCAAATGGGTACAACCTCGGAGCAGCAGTGAGCAATGTCCGGAGCAACCAAATGCTCAAGGGCCACCCGGAACGCCGGAAGTGGCTGGACAGTCAACCAGGCTGGGCGTGGAGCGTACAAGACGATTATGAGTTGCATTTGTGGCTCACGTTCCAGTCGGAACTGCTGAAGTACGCAGATGCCAACGGTAGCGATATGAAGGTACAGACGAACTATATCACTGCCAGTGGGTACAAACTCGGAAAACAGGTGAGCAATGTCCGGAGCAGCAACAGCTACCTCAAGGGCCACCCGGAACGTCGGAAGTGGCTGGACAGCCAACCAGGCTGGGCATGGAACGTACGAGATGATTCTGATTTGCAAGCGTGGCTCACGTTCAAGTCGGAACTGCTGAAGTACGAGGCCGACAAGGAACACGGCCACATGAAGGTACCATTCAAGTACAAAACTGCCAGTGGCTACCTACTCGGGAGGGCAGTGCAAATGATCCGGTTCCAGGGCTGCTACCTCAAGGGCCACCCGGACCGCATCCGGTGGCTGCTGGACCAGCCCGGGTGGAAGTGGCTCACGCACCGACGCTCACACACGGGTGAGACGGATGCCACCCGCCGGGCGCACTGGGAGCAGGTGTGGCGGGAGCAAACGCAAGCGCCTGCCCCGCCGGGGGGAGCCTCGGAAGCGCCCTCCCGGGCAGAGGCCGCCGAGGCCGCCGAGGCGCCGGCACCGGAAGAAGGTGCTCGGCACCTGGGCAAGCGCAAGCGACGTAGTCGGGTCGATGCGGCGGCCATCGCCTAGCGGGAGAAGCTGGCGTAGGTCATGGCCCGCTGCTGCGGCAGGTGCAGGAAGGGCAGCGGCACCGGCCCGCCGCCGAGCCCGGCAGCGGGCTCGTCTTCGGGCGGAGCGGCGTCCTGGCCGTCCTGCAGCGAGGCGGCGTAGCGGCGGTCCGCCGCAATCTGGCCCTGCAGCGCCGCCTCGGCGCTCTCGGGGCGGGCGCCCCAGACCGGCGTGCGGCACAGCGGGCAGTGCGGCGTCTGCAGCTGGGTGATGCACTCGCTGCAGATCGCATGGCCGCAGCGAGTTACGCATTTGGACTGCTCATTTATAAACGGTTCCATGCACACAGGACACGTATCAGACATTGGACGATTTGATGCATGCGCCAGAAAAAGTGCACCCGCTATGCCTTTCCTGCTTGGCCTCATGACGCTCCCACCTCGAAGCCCAGCCGGCGGTACAGGTGCCGCCGCTTCCAGCCCATGGCGGCGAAGACCGAGTACTGGTCCACCAGATCGTGCACCACCGGCGGCTGCTTGTCCGGGTGCAGCCGCAGGATGCGGCCCACGCTCTGCTCCACCTGCGAGCGGGGCGTGGCCAGCACCAGCGTGTCCAGCCGGGGAATGTCCAGACCCTCCGAGCACATGGCGTACGACGCCAGCACCACCCGGCAGGCGCCCGAGCGCTGGCGCTCCTCCTTGGTCAGACCACCCACGTACCGACCGATCGTCGCCGTCGGCGCCGGACACAGCGGGTCCGCCGGCTCCAGCCAGCGCACCACCGCACCGTCCACGTGCATCCGCAGCAGCTGCCGCCAGGCCCACAGCGCCGCCAGCTCCGGCGGCCGCAGCAGCCGCTGCCGCAGCGCCGCCGCCAGCGCCGCCGGCCGGCTCGCCGCCGGCAGGTCCGCCGCCGCCTGCAGGTCCGCCGCCGCCGCCCCGGTGCCGGCCGCCGCCACCCGCACCGTACCGTCCGGCTGCGGCTGCATCGTGGCCAGCACCGCCAGCTGCACCTCGAGCAGCGCCAGCAGCTCCAGCCGCTCGCTCAGCACCATGACGTACCGCTCCGCCGGCTCCCGCAGCGCCGCCAGCACCAGCGCCCGCACCCGGCGCTGGCGCTCCTCGTCACGCACCAGCCGGGTCACCATGCCGGCGAGGTTGGGCTTGCCGGCCCGGGTCGTCATCTCGACGCCGCCGCCCGCCGGCGTGTACCGGTGCACCTGCACCTGCACGCCCTGGTAGGTGGTCGCCGCCCGGAAGGCCACCGGCCCCAGGAACCAGGGCAGGCAGTAGCCGAGCCCGTCCGCCCGCTCCGGCGTCGCCGACAGCCCCAGCACCCGGGGCGCCGGCACCTTGCGCATCGCCCGGCTGAACATCTTGGCGCAGATGTGGTGCGCTTCGTCCACCACCACCAGCTCAAAGGTGGCCAGCACCGCCGGATCGTAATACTTTAGCGAGAGCGACTGCAGCATGCCCAGCACCACGTGGAAATCACGCCCGTCAAAACGCCGCCGCAGCTCCGCCGCCAGCTCGGGCCGGCGCACCCCGGCCCGCCGCAGCGCCTCCTCGGACGGATTCTCGCCATACGGCTGGCCATCCACCACCCGCTGCGCCAGCTTCGGCCCCAGGCCATGGATGCGAGTCACCAAATCGTCCGCACTCGCCTGGTCCAGCGTCAGCCCCGTCGCCTCCACGTGCGTCTGCCGGATCTTGCCCACCCTCGCCCCCGGCAGGAACTGGCCGATGCGCTCCGCCCACTGGTCCAGCAGGCACTCCTTGTGCACCAGCACCAGCGCCTTGCGGCCGAGCGCCGCACAGAGCGCCAGCGCCAGCACCGTCTTGCCAAAGCCGCACGGCAACACCAGCGTCGCCCCCCCCTCGTCGCTCCGCAGCGCCGCCAGCGCCTTATCAAACGCCTCCCGCTGCTTGGCCGCCAGCCGCCCCGCAAAGGCCGGGAAGCCCGGCAGCGGCGGCGGCGGCGGCGGCGGCGGCGGCAGCGCCGAGGGGAAGGCCCGCAGCCCGTAGAAGCGGGGCACCCCCACCATGCCGTCCCGCTCCCAATACACCGGATACGATTCCGGCTCGGCCGCCGCCAGCGATGAGGTGCGGGCCTGCAGCGTCAGCTCCGCCCGCTGCGGCTCGGTCAGCCGGTCCACCCAGCAGAGCGCCCCCCGCCGCCGCACCGCCAGCCCCGCCGGCGGCGGCGGCGCCTGCACCCGCACCTCGCCCACCGCCAGCCCCGCCGCCGCCGCTTGCGCCGGCTTCGCCTTGGCCCGCTTGCGGGGAGGCGAGCGCAGAGCGAACGGAAATTCGACGCCCGCCATGCGAAGTAGTCCGTGCATACCGAGGCGACTTGCGTCCAGGCGCAGCCTCTCATTTTTATGTGACCCTCCAGGTAAAAGACATGGACGATCCCACGGCGGTGCTGCGCATGTGGGAGATGGCTCGGCGGCCCGAGCTGCACCCGGGCATGCGGCGCCACTTTGGGCGGCAGCTGCGGCGCCACCGAGGCAACGAGGACGCCCGGCGCCACATCCGGCGCCTCTGGCGCCAGTGGCGCCACATGTGCCGCCGCTTCGGCGGCGGCGGCGGCACCGTGGTGGAGGAAATCCAGAAGCTGATCACCGCCCTGGAGAGCATGCAGAAGAAGGTCACTGCAGAAGAGAAAGCCGAGCTACTAAAAGGCGAAACGCTACCGCCCTCTTTCGATGGCAAGTTTATCGCTGCGGATGCAGTTCACAAGCTGCTGAGCGAGGGCGGCGGCGGGGGGGGGTTGCTTTCACATAACGGTCAGAAATACTTCCCATTTACTCAAAAAGGCGAAAAACTCGCTTTTGAACTGGACAAGGAAACAATCAAACAGACAGAACTTACAGTCTATAAGGTTACTGATGGCGGCAAGGTGAGTGAACAGTTGTCTGATCGGACATTGTACTTGAGGGACGTCTTTGGCAGCAACAATTTATGCGTAACAGAACTCGGCGGGGCTAAGGTCGACGCTGACAAGTTATGTTTTGACTGGACGGACTTTAAGAGACGAGCCTTGCTCCCCCAAGCCGACTTTACAACACTGCTTACAGAATTACAAGATCAAGAGGACTACCACAAAACAAAGTTGTACCATATACTGAATGATGGGAATGTGAGAAAGAAGGCTGCACACCTGACGGATAAGAAAACCTATGACGATGATTGGGGTGCACTGATCGAGACATGGAACCAGCAATACAAAGAATTTGAGACGCAAATGGAAGTCTTGCGGGCGAATCCAGCATGCTTATCACTGCTCGCCAAGATGAAGGATGATCTGAAGGTCACATCTTGCGTGCAGAAGGTAAGCAAACTTCCCACATTGGGAGAACATGTAGAAGCTACTTACTCGTACGAAGAGGATTTAACGGGTTCAGTGCGCATTTATGGCATTATGAATGATTACCAATTTATTAAACATCGTATATTTGATTTGGTACGTAGAGAGAAGCTCTTGCAGGCGAACCAAAACACAGATTCCACCACAGCACTAGCACGTTACTGTAGCTCAGAGAACCCCAGCCCAGAGAACCCCAGCTCACAGACATTCCTGGAGAAGATGTTCCGGAATTCGCCAGCATACTTCCAAAAGTTCCATCATCTATTTGATACCCAATATGCTTTCGGGGATACGAAGATGGGTAATGTTGAGACGCTCCGCACAGCTGCAGCTCCAAGTGAGGAGAGCAAGGTCTGGACAAGCCCGGCGCACTGGTACCTTGGCGAAATTCCCTTCGGCTTGAAACTTGGCATGCCGGATGGTAAGTATTTGAAATTGCAGTCGCCTAGTGGGAGCACTACTACTCTAGAAGATAAGCATGAGTGGAAAACAAAGCGATACAACACGAGTGCTGGAAAAGTGTCCATCAAAAGTGTGTGCGACATGGTCCAGACTGGCCGAAGTGTAGTCGTCATGGCGTCTGGGTACTCGGGATCCGGAAAAACCTACATTCTCACTGGCGATGAAGAAGACCCCAACGCAACAGGGCTTGGCATCATGCAGCTGGCGCTGCTGAACATGCCTGCAGAGTACGCTGTCACGCTGGATACGGTGGTGGAGCTGTATGGTGGAATCAACCCCTACTTTACGCCACCCACCGACAACACTAAAACTGCCGAGGGCGCTGCGGCCGCCGCTGCGGCCGCCGCCGCCGGTAATACACCGTCCGATGTTTCGAGGTCGACTATGTCATATATCTTCTATACAGTCGGCGAGCACAAAGGAACAATACAGATAAAATTAGAAGAATGGGCAACGAAGGGCAACAGTAAGCAATGCATAACTGAGATACCTCTACAGATTGCTACAACTAGTATGGGATCAAAAGAAGAACTGAAGAATGTGGTGATAGAGGTTACAAAAATCAGAAAGGAACAGCAGCGTGTGCGGTCTACCCCCAACAACAAAGACAGCTCACGTGGACATACCTTCTATAGCTTCGAGGTAAAGAAAAAGGGAAATTCTGCAGGTTATTTCACAGTATGCGATATGGCTGGATTGGAAAACCCGAACACCATGATCGGCAAGTACTTATCTTTCTATAAGAAAGATGGCACCGACGCAGACATTCCCCCTCATGAAAAAATGGCGAAGTTCATGAAGCTGTATCAAGCTGTCATGGGGTTGGATGTGTGTAAAACACTCCCTTATATGCAATCAGAGGCGGATCTGTACTATCGCCATTGCTGGGCAAGTCTTCCTGTCCAACAAGCAGTGGATCAGATGAATAAACAGCTGTGCTTGAATGCCATATTCACCTACCCTACAGACAATCTCGCTAGTGGTGCAAGCAAACCACGTACAAACTACGTGACAGATGTAGTAGTGATGGATACGAACAAGTTCGCTGGCCAAGATTTGAAATTGGACATGAGCAAGGTATGGTCTAAGATCAGAGATCTTCACATAAATCCAGAAACTGCCGGCGACGGCGAAGACCAAGGCCTGCGGGCGCTTGTACATCATTATCAGTCAATACAATGCAGATATCAACACTTTCCAAGTGAGGACCCTAAGGATTATGTAAGTAAATATGAAGGTTCTATGGTCATCAGTAAAGGACGATTAGCACATACTAAGTATAGGTATTTTCAGAGGCATCCAGTGGGTAAATTTGTTCCTTATACTGGTGATCAGCCATGGCTGATCACCAGTTCACCTCCAGTATTTTCGCATCCGTATGACATTATCAAGGGTAAAGTATTCATAGCAATGGATAAATTATTGGGTGAAGTCCCCGATAACAACTTTGTATACATGTGTTTGAACTTAAGCGCTTTCCAGAACTCCGACGATCTGATCAAAGCCACCGAAGATTATGTGTGGACTGTGCCATATCCGGCTTCGCCCGGGATACAACAAAAGATAACTTATCATGTTGTAGAAAGCGAAGACAAACTAAGAGAATTAGAATTGAATCCAGATAAAGACATGAAAGTAACACAAAACATGATCCAGAAATGGATCAGCAGTATCTACAAGCTAGTCTCCGAGGCCTTTTGGATCAATGAAACCCTCAATCACATCCAGGCTGTCGTGTCGGTGTTAAGTGGAAACCAAATCACACAGACGAAGTGGGAGACATGCGGTGCACAATATGAGTCAAGTAAATTCATATACACTGTACCCACAGCCGGTGCTATCGGCGATATGGTGAACCCGAAGAACAACAACCCTGCACTTGAACTTATGGCGGACACACCAAGATGGAATATCATTTATATTTCGAATGCTGTGCAGTATGTGACTCATATTGACAAATCAAAACTAACACGAAACACCGTTTACAAAATCAATGTGTATGACTCGATTCTCAATCAGATCATCTCACTTGTATGTACCGCAGAGTGTGACAATCCAATCTCACTCAGCCAAGACCCCAAGCTAAGCAACGCAAGGAAAGCACTGGAGAGAGTTAAATCAGCTTCTTCCTGGGCAGCAGAACACCAAATACGTCAAACCATACACATCACCAGCAATCTAGGAAAGCCTATCAAAGTGATTGCAGACTGGACATTAACTTCCCCACAAAAAATGATAATGCAAATAACGAAAGAGGAGGAGGGGGTGCTGGAACAGGTTAGGGAGAAAGTAAACTTGGACTTGAAGAACCATAATATATTCGAATCCTATCAAAGCAGGACAGACAGCATGGAATGTTCTGTACCATGGAATGCATCAACCTCGGCAGGACAAACGAATAATTCAAAAATACCCGATCCTGGTGAAATTCCACATCTCATATGCCCTGCTAGATCTATACTAGGCCTTTGTGTGATCGACAGCAAATATCAACTGCAAGACTATGAGACAAAATGCAATCTGCTCTTCACCACTGCACTGGCCCAAATTCTAAATGTACTGATTCAGAATGCGGGGTCGGGCACTCTGGCGAATTCTACTGCACAAAGTGATAAGGATAAGGTTAAGGTACAAAATGCAAAAGATCATCTGGATATGCTGCATAGCGGACAACTTCTACCAGTCGATATTACTGCTACGGAACAAGTTACATCGATACCCATGGTGGGTGTCATTCCCCTCATGCAATCTATACTGAGCGATACAAGGGCCGACAAAGCGTGCCCCTTTGGCAAGCCAAAGATGGTCATGCTCTTTATCATGCGCCCCACTTTGTGCGAAGACGAATGCAGCACCAGTGGGGCGGTTTCGGCAGATGATAAGCGGTTCTGCGACGGTACAGTGGCGACCCTCCAGACTGCCATCCGCATCTCGGGCGTCGACCCCAAGAGCCCCACAGACAGCGACTATGTATGTGCCGCCTACAAGGGCCAGCATATGGCTTCGGCGGCGGCGCCGAAGCCGGCGGCTTCGGCGCCGAAGTCGGCGGCTTCGGCGGCTTCGGCGCCGCCGGCGGTGGCGGCGGCGGATCCGTGGGAGGCGGCGGGATGGGAGAAGGATGACAGCGGTGATTGGACTTTCCCCGCACGGTCGGACAGTTCAGGTTATGTTTGGTATATTA
>Ga0233412_10002052_pt1 | contig 9991 bp, 8 predicted proteins | sample Na_anoxic_4_MG_FD_180667 | JGI IMG/M metagenome (GOLD analysis project Ga0233412, IMG submission 180667) | Seawater microbial communities from Saanich Inlet, British Columbia, Canada - Na_anoxic_4_MG | ecosystem: Environmental > Aquatic > Marine > Inlet | place: Canada: British Columbia... | reverse complement strand
TTGCTGCGACCTCACCGCGCCAGCCGGATAGTTTCAGGTTCTCGAAGAATGCGAGTGCCTGACTGACGGACATCGACGTAATTTCCGGAATTGAGTGGTCACTGATAAATACATTTCGCGCGGCTGTATTCAGCCGGGTACCGTGGCAGTCCGGACAAGGCTGGATGCTCAGGTATTTAGCCAGCTCTTCGCGGACCATGCTTGAGTCAGTCTCGCGGTAACGTCGTTCCAGGTTCGGCAGAATACCCTCGAAACGATGGGTGCGTGTAACCTGAGCGCCGCGTGGACTGCGGTAGTGAAATTCAATTTGATCATCACCACTACCCGTTAACAGTACGCTGCGAACTTGTTCGTCGAGTTCCTCAAATGGTGTCTCTACATCGAAACCATAATGCCCGGCCAGACACTGAATCAGCTGAAAATAATAGGCGTTACGCCGGTTCCAGCCACGGATTGCACCACCGGCCAGGCTCAGTTGCGGGTGTTTAACGACGCGGTCGGCATCGAAAAACTGTCGCACACCGAGACCATCGCACTTCGGACATGCGCCAACCGGGTTATTAAAAGAGAACAACCGTGGCTCCAGTTCCGCAATGCTGTAGCTACAGATCGGACAGGCGAAGCGGTCAGAGAACAGTAATTCTTCGCTTTGAGCATCGCCCATAGGGGCTATTTTTGCCAGGCCGTCGGCAAGCTTCAGAGTCGTTTCGAACGATTCGGCCAGGCGTAGCGCGAGATCTTCGCGAACTTTGAAACGGTCAACGACAACCTCGATGGTGTGCTTGCGACGCAGGTCAAGTTTCGGCGGATCATCAAGTTCATATACCTCGCCGTTGATGCGTGCCCGCACGAAGCCTTGCGATTGCAAATCGGTCAGCAGTTGTACATGTTCGCCCTTGCGGTTCTGGATGACGGGCGCAAGCATCATGAGTCGTGTACCGGGTTTGATTGCCATGACCTGATCGACCATCTGGCTAATGGTCTGTGCCGCGAGGTCCTCGCCATGCTCGGGACAACGCGGTTTGCCGGCACGGGCATACAACAGACGCAGGTAGTCATAGATCTGGTCACGGTACCGACCGTCGAACGTGGGTTGTGTGAGGTTGATTTCTGCTCAATCGAGATGGCTGGCGATAAGCCCTCGATATGGTCGATATCAGGTTTTTCCATCATCGACAGGAACTGACGGGCATATGCGGACAGCGATTCAACATAACGTCGCTGGCCTTCTGCATAGATCGTATCGAATGCCAGCGATGACTTGCCTGAACCGGACAGGCCGGTAATGACAATTAACTGGTCTCGCGGCAGATCGAGATCGATATTCCGCAGGTTGTGGGTGCGGGCGCCGCGGATACTTATGGTCTTCATGGTATTAGGGTCTTCATGGTCTTTATTATTAGGCTGAGAGAGCGAACCGCTAACTATACCGCGTTTCTGAATCCCGGCTAAAATAAGCTATCGCTACAATCACGGCGATCAGCCGCTTAATGCGTACACTTATGCAAGATTCGAGGGTGTGTTTTTCAGGTGGTGGGCATACAATATGCTCCCCTCGTCGGATGATGCTGGCGGGTATTAGTAAAATAATTAATTAAATCAATAGGTTGTAGGGGTTCGTTATGGCGCGCGGTGTAAATAAAGTCATTCTGGTGGGTAATCTCGGACAGGATCCTGAGACTCGCTATATGCCGAGCGGCGGCGCCGTGACGAATGTCAGTCTTGCGACAACGGCCGCGTGGAAGGATAAACAGACAGGTGAGCAGGTTGAGAAGACCGAATGGCACCGGCTTGTATTCTTTAACCGACTCGCCGAGATCGCCGGTGAATACCTGAAAAAGGGTTCGCAGATTTACGTCGAAGGTGAATTGCAGACGCGTAAGTGGCAGGACAAGGAAGGCCACGACCGTTACACGACTGAGATCAAGGTTCGCGAGATGCAGATGCTTGGCGGTCGTGGAGACGCTGGTGCTGGTGCATCCTCTCAGGGTGGTTTCCAGGGGTCGAAGTCGAGCCCCGCTGCTGCAGCTCCGCAGCCTGAACCGGAATACGATGACGATATCCCGTTCTGAGCACAACAAAATACAAACACTACAGATTGCAAGCTGGCGCACCAAAAACGGTGCGCCAGTTTTGTCATGAAACAACAGAAATACGTTATTAAGGAAAATCAGGAAATAAATTATGGGTGCCTATAAAGAGCCTCACGGTGGCGAATTAAAAGATTTATATTTAAGTGAGACAGATGCTGAGCAGGAGAAACAGCGTGGTCGCGACTACAAGTCGTGGGATCTGACTGATCGGCAAGTCTGCGATATTGAATTATTGCTGAACGGCGCATTCTCACCACTCGAAGGGTTTCTGACCGAGGCTGAATACAACGGCGTTGTTAATGATATGCATTTGCCGAATGGCATTTTGTGGCCAATGCCGATCACACTGGACGTCACTGAAGAGTTTGCCGGTTCACTCGAGTCTGGTGAGACGATCGCATTGCGTGACATGGAAGGTGTATTGATCGCGACGCTCGAAGTCAGCGACAACTGGACACCGGATAAGGCCAGCGAGGCGCAACTCGTATTTGGATCTGAAGACGTCAAGCATCCGGCTGTGAACTATTTGATGAATATCGCGCATCCGGTTTACCTTGGCGGCAAGCTGAAGGGTGTTGAAGCACCGATGCATTATGACTTCAAAGGCTGGCGTGATACGCCGGCTGAGATGCGGGCCCGGTTCAAGAAGCTTGGCTGGCGCAAGGTTGTTGCATTCCAGACGCGTAACCCTATGCACCGTGCTCATCAGGAACTGACGTTCCGTGCGGCAAAGGAAATTGAAGCAAACCTGTTGATTCAGCCGGTTGTTGGCATGACCAAGCCTGGTGACATTGATCATTACACGCGTGTGCGTTGTTACGAGCACCTGCTTGAGCAGTACCCGGAACAGACCACATCGCTGAGCCTGCTGAATCTTGCCATGCGTATGGCTGGTCCGCGTGAGGCACTGTGGCATGCACTGATTCGTAAAAACTATGGCTGCACACATTTAATTGTTGGTCGAGACCATGCTGGTCCTGGCAACGACTCGAACGATAAGCCTTTCTACGGTCCATACGATGCACAGGAAATGATGACAGAGTATGCAGAGGAACTGGGTATCACGATGGTACCGTTCAAGTTGATGGTCTTTGTTGAGGAGCGTGCCGAATACATGCCGATCGATGAAACAACCGATGATCAGACCGTACTGAATATTTCCGGTACCGAATTTCGTCGCCGCCTGCAGCAGGGTCTTGAGATTCCGGAGTGGTTTTCATACCCGAAGGTTGTTGAGGAATTACGCAAGTCTTACCCGCCGCGTCACAAGCAGGGTGTTACGATTTTCTTCACCGGTTTGTCCGGATCCGGTAAGTCGACAATTGCTAACGCGCTACTCGTTAAGTTGCTCGAAATGGGTGATCGTCCGGTTACATTGCTGGATGGTGACCATGTGCGTAAAAACCTGTCGAGTGAGCTCGGCTTCTCTAAAGAGCACCGTGATCTGAACATCCAGCGCATCGGATATGTTGCATCGGAAGTTTGCAAGAATGGTGGAATCGCAATCTGTGCGCCGATCGCACCTTATACATCGACACGTCGTATCGTGCGCGAGATGAATGAGGCTTACGGCGGTTTTGTCGAAGTCCATGTGGCAACTTCGGTCGAGGTCTGTGAACAACGTGATCGCAAGGGGCTGTATGCGAAAGCACGTGCTGGCATCATCAAGGAATTTACCGGTATTTCCGATCCATACGAGGCGCCGGAAAACCCAGAGGTCTACATTGATACCGCCGATTTGAGCCCTGATCTTGCGGCACACCGCATTATCGTGAAGCTGGAAAGTCTGGGCTTCATACGCTAGGGTTTGATAACGATTTTGGAGGGGGATATTCCTTCCCTGGGTATGCCAGGCAAGCTGTACGTTAAAACTTTTGGTTGTCAGATGAATGAGTATGATTCCAGCAAGATGCTGGATGTGCTCAATGATAGTCATGGGCTGGAATTGACGGGCAATCCTGAAGAAGCGGATGTCCTGTTGCTCAACACGTGTTCGATTCGTGAGAAGGCGCAGGACAAGGTATTTTCCGAGCTTGGGCGTTGGCGACAGCTTAAGGAGCAACGCCCGGATCTGGTTATCGGCGTTGGTGGTTGCGTTGCCAGCCAGGAAGGCGCTGCGCTGGCCAAGCGTGCACCAGTTGTGGATATCGTGTTTGGGCCACAAACATTGCATCGACTGCCGCAGATGCTTGAGCAGGTTCGTGCCGAACGTCGTCCAGTCGTCGACGTTAGTTTTCCCGAGATCGAAAAATTTGATCATCTGCCCAAGCCGCGCGCAGAAGGTCCGACCGCCTTCGTGTCAATCATGGAGGGCTGCAGCAAGTATTGCAGTTTCTGTGTTGTCCCTTACACACGTGGTGAGGAGATTAGTCGGCCCCTCGATGATGTTGTTGCTGAGGTTGTACGTCTCGCCGCGCAGGGTGTCAAAGAGGTTAATCTGCTCGGGCAGAATGTCAACGCCTATCGTGGCCAAACACATGATGGGCAGATTGCAGATCTGGCTACATTGTTGCACTACGTTGCACTCATTGAATCGATTCAGCGGATTCGCTTCACGACATCGCACCCACTTGAGTTTGATGACCGACTCATACGTGCCTATGCTGAAATTCCGAAACTTGCTAACTACTTACACCTGCCGGTACAGACAGGGAGTGACCGTATCTTGTCACTGATGAAGCGTGGACATACAGCGCTTGAATACAAACAGAAAATTCGGGCATTGCGTGATGTACGCCCGGATATCTGCATATCGACTGACATTATTGTTGGCTTTCCGGGAGAAACGGACAAGGACTTTGAAGCAACAATGCGTCTTGTTACCGACATTGGTTTCGACCAGTCTTTCAGTTTTATTTACAGTGCCCGGCCAGGTACGCCGGCAGCGGCATTTCCGGATACGACATCACGGGAAGAAAAACATGCCCGGTTGGTGAGATTGCAGACACAGATTACGGCACGGGCCAGAGAAATCAGCCAGGAAATGGTCGGCACAGTGCAAAAAGTGCTTATCGAACGACCGTCACGGAAAGACCCGCGGCAATTGGCCGGAAGGACAGAAAATAATCGCTGGGTTAATTTTGATGGCAACAGCAATCTGATTGGAAGTTTCGTCTCAGTCGAAATTTCTGCAGCTTTGCCTAATTCATTACGAGGCCGTCTGCATATACCGGAGCAAGCCGCTTGACTATGGCAGACACAGAGGCAGAGGCAGAGGCAACATTTGAGGTGCTGCTTGAGCCGTTGGATAACCAGGTTTTGGCGAATCTATGCGGGCAATGTGATGAGCATCTGCGTCAGATTGAAGAACGACTTGGAGTGCATATTCACAACCGGGGCAATCATTTTCAGGTTATTGGGTCTGAGCAGTTTTCGCAGCAGGGAATACGTGTGCTTGAACAGTTGTATGCACTGGCTGGTCACGAGCGGCTCGACCCGAAACGAATCCATCTGTGTCTACGGGAGTCTTCGATGACCAGTGATGATCATGACAGCGCCAATAGCAGTGATGCTGCCGGTGCGCTTTTAGCGACGGAAACAGGGCAGATAACGACGCGGCGAGTTTCGATTCGTCCACGTGGCAAGCATCAATTAGACTATATCGACAGCATCAGGAAACGTGATCTGACATTCGGTATTGGTCCGGCCGGTACGGGCAAAACATACCTTGCTGTTGCCAGTGCCGTTGAGGCGCTTGAGAAGGAATATGTACGGCGTATCGTATTGGTTCGCCCGGCAGTCGAAGCCGGTGAGCGACTGGGCTTTCTGCCAGGTGACCTGGCGCAAAAGGTCGATCCATACCTGCGGCCAATGTACGATGCGCTATACGAAATGCTTGGGTTTGACCGGGTTGGTAAGCTGATTGATCACAATATTATTGAGGTCGCGCCACTCGCATTTATGCGCGGACGTACGTTGAATGAAAGTTTTATCATTCTCGATGAGGCGCAGAATACGACCGTTGAGCAAATGAAAATGTTTTTGACGCGTATGGGCTTTGGTTCTCGTGTCGTGGTAACAGGTGATATTACACAAATTGATTTGCCGCATAACCAGACGTCTGGGTTACGCCACGCTTTACAGGTGCTCGACGGTATTTCCGATGTCAACTTCACGCACTTTGATGCCCGTGATGTCGTGCGCCATGATCTAGTGCAACGCATCGTCGAGGCCTATGAAGAATTTGAGCCGGTCTCATCCTCCGACGGTGAGCAGAGAAAATTGCACCAATGAATAATATCCATGCCACCGTGCCGCTACGTGTTGATGTACAAATTGCGGCGGAAGAATCTGTTGTGCCGGATGATGCGGACTGGCAAACATGGGTCGATGCTGCGCTATGCGGTGCCGGGCGGGATGCATCAGGTGTGGTAACGGTGCGTCTGGTTACTGAAGATGAGAGTGCTGCGTTGAACCTGTCCTATCGTGACAAACCAGGGCCGACAAATATACTGGCATTTCCCGGGCCCGGTGATGAATTGACCGGGCATAAATTGAGTAATGATGAATTAATGAATACCAGTTGTAATGCAGCAGATGCAGAGGCGCTCGACATGGAGCTCGGTGATCTTGTTATTTGTTTGCCAATCGCCTGTCGTGAGGCTGAGGAGCAGGGCAAACACCCCGTCGCACATCTGGCGCATCTTGCCGTGCATGGTACGTTACACCTGATAGGCTACGATCATGAAAGCGAGGCAGATGCCGGGCGTATGGAAAGCCTTGAGACCCGGATTCTGGGTGGACTGGGGATTACAGATCCATACGTTGATGCGCAGCAAACGAGTAACAACAGCGTATGAATACCGATAACAATAGCGGAGCAGGTCAACAGTTGGGCTGGTGGTTGCGACTGCGTGGTTTGTTTGCGCGCAATCCAATGACTCGCGATAGCCTGTTGGCACTATTGCGCAGTGACCGCTGGAATAAAGTTATCAATACCGATGAGGTCACGATGCTGACAGGTGTGTTCAAGGTATCGGAGACCCAGGTACGCGAGGTCATGATTCCACGCTCTCATATGGTGGTAATCGAACGTGGGGCACCTAAGGAGAAAGTGCTGCAAATTATCGTCGAGTCCGGACACTCACGATTCCCCATTATTGGTGAAGACCGGGATGAAGTCATTGGTATCTTGCTGGCAAAAGATATTTTGTCTCATTTCATTGCCAGTCCGGATGAAGTATTCAATCTTGAACCGCTATTGCGACAGCCGACATTCATCCCGGAAAGCAAGCGCCTGAATACGCTGCTCAAGGAATTTCGTGTTAGTCGCAATCATATTGCCATTGTTGTTGATGAGTATGGTGGTACGGCAGGGTTGTTGACGATTGAAGATGTGCTTGAGGAAATTGTCGGTGAAATTGATGATGAACATGATCCGCTCGAGGCTGAACCAATTCAGCAGAAAGCCGATTCACTCTATCAGGTGCTTGCGCTGACCCGTATCGATGACTTTAACGAGTATTTTGACGTTGAGTTCAGTGATGAAGAATATGACACCATCGGTGGGCTGATTATTCATGAACTGGGTTCCATGCCGCGTCGAGGGGAGCGTGTACTCTTTGGCGGGTTCGAGTTCAAGGTGGCTCAGGCGGACCGCCGCCGTGTTCACGTCCTTGACGTGATTCGCCAGGGCGTACCAGCCGACCCAGAGACGACGGCTACATTTTGAGCCTGCCTGCTGCGTTCACCCGTTGGGGACGCTGGGCAACCGGTCTGGTGGGGTTACTGCTGCCACTAACCTTTGCGCCATTCAATTGGTATCTACTGGCCTTCCCGCTACTTGCGACATTCATTTTCCTGTGTGACGGTTGTCGTCCGGCCGAGGCAGCCTGGCGTGGGTTCTGGTTTGGGTTTGCCGCATTTTCGGTCGGCACAACCTGGTTATATACCAGCATCCATGTGTTTGGTGGCGCACCTGTGATTGTTACGGCCGGGCTGATGCTGGCTTTGTTTTGCCTGATGGCATCCTACACGGCGCTTGCTGGCGCATTTGCGGCTACGGTATCTGTTGTTGCGCCGGCGCTACGCTGGTGTCTGATATGGCCGGCGTTATTCACCCTTTTTGAATGGTTGCGCGGCTTCCTGTTTACTGGTTTTCCGTGGCTGACTCTGGGCTATGGCCAGATCGATGGACCGCTGGCGGCGTGGGCACCGATTGTTGGCGTACACGGCGTATCATTCATCACGGTTATGCTGGCCGGTGGTTTATTGACGTTGATTCGTGGTGAGTCAATTGCGCGCATTGCTGCTATCAGTTTGCTCGTAGTGCTCTCAGGTTCAACCGTTGCCATACAAAAAATTCAGTGGAGTGGCCCGGTTGGTGATGAGGTGCGCGTCAGCATGGTACAGGGGTCGATTTCTCAGGATCTCAAATGGCTGCCCGAGCAACTTCGCCCGACCCTTGAGTTATATAGTCGTCTGACTTTTGCGCAAGACGCGGATCTCATCATCTGGCCAGAGGTGGCCGTGCCTGCACTTGCATACCAGGTGCAGGAGTTTCTTGATGTGGTTGCAGCTGAAGCGAGCGCCCGTGATCAGCAGATTTATCTTGGCATCCTGACGTTTGATAGTGACCGACAGCAATATCGTAATTCGCTGATTGGTCTTGGCCGATATACCGATAAGTATCACAAGAGACATCTTGTACCATTCGGTGAGTTTTTCCCGGTACCGGATTTTGCCCGACGCTGGATGCGCAGTGCCGGCCTGCCAAATGAGGACACGCTGTCCGGTAGTGATGAGCAGGCTCCGTTGCAACTCGGTGAGGTACTTCTTGCGCCGACAATTTGTTATGAAGATGCTTATGGTGCCGAACAGCTTGGATTCCTGCCGGCATCAAATATATTGATCAATGTCAGTAATGATGCATGGTTCGGTGATTCGATCGCACCTCATCAACACCTGCAAATTGCCCGTATGCGCGCGTTGGAAACCGGCCGCTTCATGCTGCGGGCGACCAATACCGGCATCACAGCAATTATTTCACCGCGGGGTGAAGTTGTCGCTCGCTCGCCCCAGTTTGAAACACATGTCCTGAACGGCGTTGTTCAGCCGTATACCGGTGCCACACCTTATGTACGTTTCGGTAACTGGCCGGTGCTGCTGATCTGTCTGGTGTTGCTTATTTGCGTCGCCGGCATACGATTTTTGCCCTTGGTGTATCCTTGCGGTCCCAGTCAGAGATAAGTCAGCCACAGTGACCGAAATACCATACGATCCCGAGCAGATCGAGATGCAGGCGCAGCGCTTTTGGGATGAAGCGCGAACGTTCCATGCCGTTGAAGATCCGCAACGTGAGAAATTCTACTGCCTGTGCATGTTTCCGTATCCAAGCGGCCGACTGCATATGGGGCATGTGCGCAACTATACAATTGGTGATGTCGTGTCGCGTTACCAGCGCATGATGGGCAAGAATGTGATGCAGCCAATGGGTTGGGATGCATTTGGCCTACCGGCCGAGGGTGCGGCGATTAAGCATGGCATGGCACCGGCCAAATGGACGCGCGAAAATATCGACTATATGCGTGACCAGCTCAAACGACTTGGTTTTGGATATGACTGGGACCGTGAACTGGCCACCTGTGACCCTGACTATTATCGCTGGGAGCAATGGCTTTTCACACGCATGCTTGAAAAAGGGCTGGCCTATAAAAAGAAGGCGATCGTCAACTGGGATCCGGTTGACCAGACTGTATTGGCGAATGAACAGGTTATCGATGGCTGCGGCTGGCGATCCGGTGCGCCGGTTGAGCGTCGTGAGATTCCACAATGGTTTTTGCGTATCACTGATTACGCTGAGGAATTGCTGGCAGGGCTCGATGATCTGGACTGGCCGGAACCGGTTAAGACCATGCAGCGCAACTGGATTGGCAGGTCTGAAGGTGTTGAGGTTGAGT
>Ga0233412_10002051_pt1 | contig 9991 bp, 6 predicted proteins | sample Na_anoxic_4_MG_FD_180667 | JGI IMG/M metagenome (GOLD analysis project Ga0233412, IMG submission 180667) | Seawater microbial communities from Saanich Inlet, British Columbia, Canada - Na_anoxic_4_MG | ecosystem: Environmental > Aquatic > Marine > Inlet | place: Canada: British Columbia... | reverse complement strand
TAGAAGTATAGCGCACTTGAGAATGCCGTACGAGACTTATTGGAATACACCGACGAGGTAGGCGACCAGCCTACTCGTGGTCAGAAGAACGCTCTCACCAGACGGGAGACCAAGGTTAATAAACTGGTGGCTGAATTGAAGCTGAGCTCAGCCGAACAGGCCGTTGTACAGACTTTCGTTCAAGAGAGAGTCAACAACAAGAGGGAGGCCGAGGCCAAGATGAGGGAGGAGCGGGAAATAAATAAAGCGGCAGCAGAAAGGGGGAAGAAAGAAGCTACACTACGGACTCTAAACAACCAGTTAATTCAGGCTACACGTGAGCTTATAAAGCTCGAGTCCATTGGTGCTACAGAGTCTATGAAGTCTCAGGCCAAGAGTGCTATTGATAACATTAAATCAGAGATAGATTCCCTCATGGATGAGGGGCCATCTAAAGAAAAAGCTCCTATTGCTGAGACTGTAATTGAAGAAGTCCCAGAAAAAAAGGCTGCTCCAAAGAAGGCTGCTCCAAAGACAGTCGATGTGGTTTCAAAGAAACCTGCTCCGAGTAAGCCTACTCCGACTTCAAAAGAACCTACTCCGAGTAAGCCTGCTCCAGCCCCAAAGAAACAGGTGGTCAAGAAGCGCACTTCGAGTGAGGTTTTTGAGGACATGTTTGGTTCACCGACCGAGCAACAACGTATTGAGACCGACGCAAGAAACAAGCAGCGTATGCTTGAGATGCAAGCCGAGATAGACGGCATCACCGTTAAGGAATTGCAGAAGAGGGAAGCAGCACGCGAGCAACAACGCAAAGAAACTTTCTCTCGGCAAACAGCTAAAGACGTTAAGGACGCCAAGGCGGAAGTCAAGAAGCTAAAGGAAGAGCTAAAGGATAAGAAGGGTGAACAGAAAAAACCGTTACGCGATGCGGAACTAAGGCTGAAAGAAGCGCAGAGTTTCATCGACAACCTAAGAACAATGTCGGTGGATGAAGCATTGCGGTTGCGTACCCCTGTGCCATCTGGTCGAGAGCAGCGGGTGGCAAGTCAACAGGTTGCAGAAAGAAGGTTCGACCTATCCGCACTGCGTGTAATTGGAAAGGGGTCGTCAAGGGTGGTGTATGACCTTGGAGATGGAAAGGCTCTGAAGGTTGCAATAAACCCGAAGGGGCTTGAGCAGAACCAAACCCTTGGCCCTTGGGATGTAGAGGATAACCTCAAAGGATTTGTACCCGAGGTGTATGAGGAGGGCCCGGACTATCTAGTTGTAGAGAACGTTCCGTTTGACGTAATTCTTGATGATGGTAGATACGGAGCTTCTGTAATTGACTCTTTCATCTATGGTCTTGAGGAGGCGTACAACCGAGGACCGGGTCGCCTTCAAGAGTACTTGGAAGAATACAAGGAAGACATGGGTCAGTTCGTGGACTACGAACTGTTACCCGGAGACTTTAATAAGCCCGATAGCTGGGGCATAAGAAAGGACGGTACCATTGTATTGGTTGATGAAGGCGCACTCAACCCTAGGGTACACTTTGGTTCTGAGCCTGAAGCGTGGTCCGTAGAAGACTTTGCTGCGGTAGAAAAAAACCGAGGATACAGGGGGCCAAGGCAGACGTTAAACAAATACTCTGGCGAAGACATTGAGTACCTCATGTCCGACCCCAATACTGACGTCGTTGCAGAGGAGGGTAATGTGATATTGTACAGTGTCGTAGACCCCAACAGTGTTGTTCGCATCATGCAGGAAGGGATTCCGTCCGACATGAATGCCGATTTTTCTAGGTCACGAACGGAGCTTGGGGACGGAGGAAGCTTGGTGGCTGTTGAGGTTCCCGCAGATGCGGTGTCGGTAAGCGAGACCGGCATAGTCTCTGTTGACGGTCCGGTACCTGCAAAGTCAGTCAAGAAAGCGTACGACAGTATTCGGGTTAGAAAGGATTCGTATCCGATGCGGGAGGATGTATTCCGTGATGAGCTGCAAGACAGAGAGACCGGAGAGGTTGGGGAATGGGCAGAGGAGTTTCTCGAAGAAGCTTCTAAGGAAGGATTCCTATACCGAGATAGTGACGGTTTGCGTACGGGTCGTGAGCAGAGGCCGCTTGAAGTTCGTGAGTTGGCTATGCGCTATAACATGAACCAAGATGGGTTCACCATATCCACTAATGTTAACCAAGATGTCTTTCGAAAAGCCGCTGAAAGAATAGGTCTTGGTGTTAAACGCGCTGCGTCGGGGAGCCTATACCTTACACGTGGCGGTAAGAAGATAAACACATTCAAAGAATACGATGCGTATTCAAAGAGGGTAGCTCGCGACAGAAAGTCAGACATCAAGAAGCTTCAAGAACAGACACGAAAGCGTGAAGAAGAAAGGAACGTTCGCGAGGAAGCGATGCGCTTACGTGAGGAGAAGCTGAATGAGTACCGCAAACAATACCCCGACTTCCCGGATGAGATGATTCCTCCAAGCGACCTGTCTGGAAGGGAACAAAGGGAAAGTATTAATGACGCCACTAAAGGTTTTAGTGTGGAGTCTGTGGTCAAGTTTGCGAAGGAGCGAGGGTATAAGGACGCCGTTATACTGAAGATGCGCCCCGATGCTAAGGATGCCATCAAAGCATACGACGCACGGATGGACAGGGTTAACAAAGAGATTGACGACATCATCGCTCGTGTTGAGAAACGAGCGAAGACCGACCCTATCATTCAGGGTAAGCCAAACTCAGGATTGCGTACAGCGGCTATCAATAAGCGTAAGCTTCAGGCTGTACAAGAGTATCTCCGTGGCTCCAAGGTGTATGAAGACGCGTCCGATGTGGGTCGTGAGGCTATGGATATCGCCGCTATGCGTAAGGCTGGTAAGAGGGTCAAGTCTTCTCCCAAGCCTGAAACCATACTTGGAATTAATCAGGACGGTAACATAGATAAGGAGAACCTTAAGCAGAAGATTAGGGATATGGCACGTAGCTCCCGCCTAACGGCAGCAACGATGCGGGCCCTGATGAAGCAGCTTTGTAAAGATGTTTCTGAGCTCAAGCGTGGCGGATTGTTAACTCCTGTACAGGCGACCATGCTTCTAAAAAGAATGGGTCAGGTCAACCCATTAAACGAAGTTTCTGTTGAGCGTTACATGCAGTTTGCTGAACGGGTATTCCTAGACGCTGACTATGCAGGAGACCTGAAGGCTATACTCGACAACAGAAAAAGGGCAATCAAAAATCTCGGGAAGCTGGGTGTCGCACCGGAGTTAATATCGCCGTTGAACATGCTGTTACGCATGAACCCATCGATGCTACCTGACGTACAGTTAGATGATAAGCCACTGGTAAAAGTGGTTAGGGAGCTGACTGATTTGTTGAGTAAGAGAAAGGCTGTTCTTTCTTTGCCTGAGCGCAGCGACCTGTCTCAAAAGGTAACGAAAATCCTTAGCCTAATAGATGAAGAGCTGTCTCTCAAGCACGAACTATTTGAGGTTTACGAGGGCTATCCGAAGGTCGACACCAAGGGGGGGTTAGTTTCTAAATCTGGTCTTAATACAAGTGTTGCAAAGACCGTAGATGCCATGGTCGATGAGGGTATCATCAGCAAGGAGGATGCCGACATACTGAAGAAGTATAAGGCAGAGCTGGCTGCTGAGCCAAGCGAAGAAGAGACGGCGCAGTTAGAGAAAGAGAGGCAGGAGAAGAAAGATGAGTTGATTCAAGAGCTAAAAACGCTAGACCCCCTGACCCGAAGGTTCCCGCTGAAAGAAGAGAACGACCTCGTTCGCAGATTTAACGAAGCAACTAAGAGTGAGTTCTTAAGCGAGCTTACCAATGCGGAGCTGACCAATATGCTTCGTGTTGCAGACAACATCAGCAATGGTTTTGTCCCGCACATGACTCAGGTTATGGTGGAGAAGATTGCTTCTCATGAGAAGGCGGCTACTGTAACTGAAAACATAGAAGGCGTATTGCCGGGAACGATGTTGCAGTTCTATAATAAGATGCTTGAAGGTGTTGGCCTCAGGAATCTGTACAAAAGAGCAAGACGGAATCCCACTAAGTACTTCGACCAAATCATGGGGAACTACAAGTCCAACCCTGTGTATCAAGCCATGTTCAGAGACTTGGGTATTGGTTACTCGAGGTACAATTCTGAGATGCTAAACATATCAGAAAGACTGAGGAAGTTGGACAATAAGCTGGCTAAAAAGAGAGGTCTATATAAGACTCCTAATCAGGTAGCCCGTGCCAAGTTTCAGTTGGGTGCATACATGATGCAGCTTGAGTTCGAGAACAACCCCACTGAGACAACAGGTATATTCTCTGCACAAGAGCTGCTTCGCGCAACCATAGACAAATCTTACCAGAGTTCTGGGGTAAAATACAGCGAGCGTCAAGCCAAGATGCTAGAGGAAATCCTTGCTGAGCTTGAGTCTTTGACTGTAGAGGAGGCTGAACTGGCAAAGAAAGAAGGACGTGAAGCACGCCCTTTGTCTGAGCTAATGAGAGATGGGGTGGGTGAGAAAAATGCTATGATAAGTAAGCAGCAATTGGAAGTGGCTAAAGGCATGAGGGAAATCTTCGATGAGCTAACTCCAAAGGCTCAATACACTGCTGGTGTTGTTCGTGGCATTCCATTTCAGGCTATCAACAACTACTTCCATCGTGTCGTACAGGCAGAGATGGACCCATCAGATGACAAGGCTGGTCCCGAAGCAATCCGCATGCGGATATCTAGCAATATGCAGCCAAGCACTCGTGGTAAGAACCTTACAGAGCGTGTAACTCGTTCGGCACCACCGGTGATATTCGACCCGTTTGTTTCTGTGAATCGCGGTGCTCGCTTTACCCTCCTAGACTACCACCTAACAGAACCTGTACGTACCGCTCGACGTACCCAAAGCCTACTTAAAAAAGGACAGGCAGATAGGACGAATAGGCAGCGTCAAATGGTGAACTTCATCAACGACGCCATCAATTTCACGAATGAAAATGTTATGGGCAATGCGTCTTCATTCAATGATGAATTAAGTCAATTCCTTGAGTACGTTAAGAAGACGGGTTATAGACAAGCTTTAGGTTCTGCTTTCCGTGCCCTTTCTGAGTTCAATTCAAACTTTGTATTTGCTGCTGTGATTGCACCTACACAGTTTATAAAAGGGATGTCATACCGTGCTCAAATGATGACCAACGGAGGCTCCATTCTTAGGAATACTGGTAGCGTGCAGGCCACTCGACTTTTTCCCGAAAGTGATAAGGCTCTGAAGTCTGGTTTCGTAGACCAGATTAGTGACTCCATGAATCCGACCGGTAACAGGGTGAGGTCTGTGGTCAGGAATGTCTCTGAGGTCATACTTCAAAACACGTTGGGTAGAGTACAGAGAAAGGTTAATTCCCTAGCAGATAAAGTCATTACGAGACCCGACCAAATGGTAAACAGACCTTTGTGGTTTGGTTTCTTTGCCGACGAGTTTCAAAAAGTTTCGGGACAAGAGGTAGACTTTAATGCCATATCAGATAACAATGAGGCATACATGGACAGATATCGAGAGGCTATCGATGCGGCGGTAAAGAAGGCTGATGATATGTCTGTGTTGGCAGGCGCCACGGACAATCCATACTTGGGCGTGGTGAATGCATTGCCTGAGACAAAGCGTAGTAACGCATCTAAAGTGATTCAACTTATTGACACTTACATGACTAGGTTCCTTGTGTTTGAATATGCAGGATTTAGAACAGGGGTGCAAGCCTTGATGGGTAACGGCATGATATCGAAAGCACAAGGGGGCCGTCTTATTATGGCAGTAACTATGCGCATGATGATTTACCGCCTGTCATACGACATCATTAGGGCTCAGATTTCTAAGCTTTACAGGGACGACGATGACGAAGAGAAAGACATCAACGAACAGGTTGGTAATGCTATAAAAAACACTGCCTTAAACGTCGCTATGGGAACTCGGGGTCAGCTATTCCGTGGTGGAGTTTCAACTATTACTGAAGGACTAAATGAGTATTACCACGAAGATATTCTGGGTGATGAGTTCACTTACACGGACCGTTTCTCGGTACCATTAATAGACCTTCAAAAAACAGACCGCCCTTATCAGTTGGCGTACAACACCATGACAAGACTATCAGGTCCATACTCTCCCATACCTAAGATGCTTGTCACTGGTGCTAGACTTCTGAATTCATCTGAAACAGAAGCGGCAAAAATAAGAAAAGAGATTGAGACAAAGAGGTTCCTGCTACAGGCGGCTGGACTAGCAGGATTGGCGCCACTTTATACTGACGCTATGTACAACCTCCAGCAGTACGAGTATCAGATTTACAATCCGAACTACGGACTCAGTGAAATCGAGAAGCGTCTTAAGGAGTATGAAAAGATTAAGAAAGATATGGGGCTAGACTAACCAATGCACGTCGACGAAGCGGACCTCGCACTCGTCGTTGACGCAGCGCCATGAGACCATGATGCCGGGGACATTCTCGTCGTCAGAGTCGTGGTCCCCGGTCCACATCATGTTCTTACGGCACTCGGGACACTTCATAACCCGTTGTATATCCTGTTGAGTTTGTTAAAGACCTCATCCTCAGTGCCCTTCTTGGTGCGCATACGGACCATATCGATGAGCGGTTCCAAACGCCTGTCGCTCTTGAGCCTGTTGAATAGCGTGTGGTATTTGTCTACCAAAGTCTCGTAGTCGTCACGCATCTCCAAGTACTTGGTGCGTAGCTCCGGAGCAGAGTAGTAGTAGACGGGGTCCTCGCCAATGTATTCCTCCCGGCACTTGACAAACCTCTTACGGAAGTTCTTGTCCGTCTCAAGGAGAGCCTCACCCCTGTTTAGGTAATGCAATACAGTGGAGTGGTTGCGGTTTAAGATGTACCCGATATGCGTGGGGATAACGCCCTGCTCGTGGATGAGCTTGGAAAACGTGATGCGGGCATCGACGAACCTGCGCTCGCGACACCGGCTGTATACGTCGCCTTCAAAAAACATGAAGCAAATATCCGCGAGACGTTTGACTTGGTCCTTATGTGATGGTGGTGTCATTATTCTAGTATTAGTTTCTCATCAATCATCATGTCCAGATACTCATCGGTATCTATGACCCAGAAGTTGAGTAAGACCGGAGGCCAGTCCTCCATATTGTAGTATTCAAATTTGTAAAACAGGTCGTGACCAACGCGGCTGGCAGCCTCGAACGTCTCTTCCTCACTGTACTCTAAGCTGTCTATGGCTGAACGAATCTGTCGGAAAACGTGGAGCCGCTCACGCGAAGTGAGCTCCATGACGGCGTCGACAAACGTCTCCTCTATCTCGTACGGTATGTCAACCTCGATATACTTCTGTCTCGATTCCATGTTGTCTCAGCTCTTTCATGCGATACTCTTGAAGCTTGGACACCACACCCGTGGGTCGCTTCACTTCGGAGAACAGGACGCCGCTATCGGGAGGGATGGCTACGAGGTCAGGGATACCGTTCTTGTTGGTCTTGATAAGCTTGATGACATAGTAGCCCTGCTCCTCAAGTTCCTTGATTCTTCGCGTCTGTATCTGCTGCTCCGTCATCCTACCTACAAGGTAAGAATGTCGTTACGAAAGTGATTGAGCGTATAGTCTTTCTTAGCTGACACAGCCTTGTAGATTTTCTTCTCGATGCCACGCTCAGAGAAGACCCAATAGATGTTACTCTCGAGCCTTTCTTTGGTCGTCATCCTATCCCGCGACTGCCAGTAGCTGGTCGCAGAGAAGTCGATGTTGTAGTACACAAGGGAAGAAGCCTTGCGCAAGGAGATGCCCTCACGCCCACTGACAATCTGCAAAGCAATGGTCTTGTCGGTGATGTCAAACTCAGTAAGGCTAGTGGTAAGCGCAGAGCCATACACGTTTTGCAGGGCCGTAAGCTCAGCCTTGAACTTGTAGAAGATGGCCACCTTATCGTGACCAAACTTGTCGAAGATATACTGAGCCTTGGTGTGGTCGAAGACCATGGCGTTGCCGCTCTCAAACTTCACCGTGCCAGAGTACATCTGGTGTAGCTTCTGCATGAGCTTGACCGGGGTGTCGCCGAGTATCACCTCTTGCTTGCCATCGATTACGCGGTGCTTGCGTAGCTCAGAACACAACCCGTACGTGCGGTCCTGCATGGGTACGGTAAGGACGTGCTCGTTGAGCTGACTCTTGAAGCCCGCTTCCTTCTGACTGAAGCTGATGGTGTACGGCTTCATGGCAGTAAGGATAGACGGCAGCGCCTTGTCGTAGAACTTGGCACGGAGACCTCCGATATTCCTCTCGCGCACATCGACGTAGTCGTCAGCAAAGCGATAGAAGTTCTTGTATCCAAGGAACGGGTTCTTGTATATGCCGTAGACCTGATGGTACATCTGGCTGTATGACTCCGGCGTAGGCGTACCCGATAAGAGGACGACCTTCCTGTTGCGCACGAGGTCGCGGACGGCCTTAGCCCTCTTGCTTGGCTTAGGGTATGTGCCGAGGGTATGTGCCTCGTCCAAGATGATGAAGTCCCAGTTAATATCCGGGAGCTTATGCATGCTCTCGTAGTTGATAGCAAAGAACTCAAAGCTTGGGCACAGCTTGTTGGCGTCTTCGCCGATGCTACCCAATGCCTTCTTCTTGGTTAGGAACAGGACGCTCTGAGCACCCATCTCCTCAGCTATGCTCAACGACGTTAGCGTCTTGCCCGTGCGTACCTCCATGGCGAGGTATACGAAGTTGTACTTGCCGAGTATGACCTTGGCCTTGTCAACAATGGCCCGTTGATATGCCCTCAGTTCCATGACATCTCGCTTTGCTGTTCGCCCTCGTGCTTGTTGCGGATACGCATCCACCGTCCCGCAGCATCGCGCCCCTCCTCGGGAGCTATGCTGTACTTGTGTATGCAGTATGCTACAAGCCACTTGTAGAACTTGGTTCGAGAGATGGTCATCTTGGCATTGGGCGCGTAGTCAGGGTTCTGCTCTACGAAGTCGACGTACAGCCGGTCCTTGTACAGCTTGATGTATGGCTCCAAGGCAGGGTTCTCCTCACCGTTGATGAGTCCGCACCACTCGATGAAGTCGTGGCTCGTCTCAGCACTGAGCTGACGGATGGGGAGGTTGGTGAACTTGCTCTCGACCAAGCCGGTATCGAGGTAGCCACGCAAGCATGACACCATGTAGTTGTCGAAGGCGCACCAATCGTCGTCATCCCAGTCAGCAAAGAAGTGCTTCTTGAATTCCATCAGTGGGGTGCGCGTCTTGTTGTAGTACTGGTGTAGCTCCAGCTCCCACTTGCGGCGGGCGAAGCTGTTGCCGGCACCCTTGATGGCGTAGTTGGTGGTGATACCAATCTTCGGGGACTTCTCAAATGGAATCTTGATGGCGTCCTTGTTCTTCTTCTCCAGCGTCAAACCCTCTGTGACTACGCTGAATAGGCGCTCGAAGTCAAAGTTCTTCTTCACGTCATCGAAGCAAAGTATCTGAGTGTCAGCACTTACGAGCTGATACGGGAAGCTACGCTCGAAGGCAAACGCCTTACCGTCTATGACTACCAGCTTCTTCATCTGACTCAAGGCGTTCATGAACAAGCCCTTGCCTGTCCCGCCCTCGGGGTTGTCGCTGATGACCTCGTCGTTGAGGATGACCGCCGGCGAGTAGCTCAGGTTCTTGTAGCCATGAAGCATATACCCGATGGTACTCTCCATGGTGGTGCGCCGGTCCATGTCCTTGCCGCAGATGTTGCCAATGAATATCTGGAAGTCGCAACCCTCGTAAGCACACTCACTGAAGTTGCGCTCGATGATGTGGTCTTTCCATACGTACCCACCGAGGTCGAGGTAGTCGATGGTCTTGACCTCGTCTGGAGAGATACGCACGGCACAGTTCCGGTAGTACAGGTACGCCGAGCCCGCCGTATCCTCCATGAAGTACACGTCGATGGTAGCCAAGAGGGTAAGGAACTCCTCACGGAAGTACCGCACGGCATCGGCGAAGAAGTTGTAGATGGTCTTGTCCTCA
>Ga0233412_10002049_pt1 | contig 9992 bp, 11 predicted proteins | sample Na_anoxic_4_MG_FD_180667 | JGI IMG/M metagenome (GOLD analysis project Ga0233412, IMG submission 180667) | Seawater microbial communities from Saanich Inlet, British Columbia, Canada - Na_anoxic_4_MG | ecosystem: Environmental > Aquatic > Marine > Inlet | place: Canada: British Columbia... | reverse complement strand
CAAAGCCTGTAGCAAAAAAAATAGAACAAGTTAAAATTAAAATTGTTCAACCAGGTGCTGAAGAAAAGATTGAAATTAAAACTAAAATTAATGATAGAACAAAAGAAAATTTAATTAATAGAGAGGAATTTCTTAGAAAACTTAATTTAACTGTTAAAAATAAAATTACGAATCTAAGTAAATCTACTGGTAAAGAAGAAGACAAAATTGACGATTCTTTACCAAAATCTCCAGCTAAAAAAGTTAAAAAATTACCAAAAAAGTTAAAATTAGTAGAAGAATTTCCATCTAAAATTAGTGATAAAGGTAAAGATTCTATGGTAAGACGAACAGCACGCCCCAAAATGGATATTATATCAGATGATATTGATTTAGAGCAAGTAGTTGGTGACACAATTATAAAATCTAGACTTCCTGAAAAAGAAAAGAAGGTATTAATTCGAGCGAATGCTTATTATATGAATAATCGTGAGGTTTTTATAAATTTTATAAACGCTTTGTTTAAACCATACAAAGAAGAAATTCAAAAAAATGAATCTACTTTATCTTGTGACCGTCCATTAGACTCAAAGTTTACTCTACTTACTCATCAAAAAATTGTGCGAGATTATCTCAATATATATACTCCTTATAGAGGATTAATATTATATCATGGTTTAGGTTCTGGTAAGACATGTAGTTCTATTGCTATTGCTGAAGGTATGAAATCAGATAAACAGGTTATTGTTATGACACCTGCTTCATTAAGAATGAATTACCTTCAAGAATTAAAAAATTGTGGTGATACTATGTATAGAAAAAATCAATACTGGGAGTTTATTCCTGTAGGAGCTAAAGGTGAAGAGGATAATCAATTAATTAAAACACTTTCTTCTGTATTAAATATTAGACCAGATTTCATTAGAAAAAATGGGGGAGCTTGGTTGGTTAATGTAACTAAAACATCAAATTATGATGAATTATCACCTGATCAGAAAAAATTATTAGATTTACAAATAAATGAAATGATTGTTCATAAGTATAAATTTATTAGTTATAATGGTCTTCGTGAAAATCATTTGAGAGATTTAACACAAGATTACTCAATAAATCCATTTGATAATAAAGTTATTATTATTGATGAAGCACATAACTTTGTAAGTAGAATTGTTAATAAATTAAAAAGACCCGAATCTCTCTCTATGAGATTATATGAATATTTACTTTCTGCGGAAAACTGTAGAATTGTATTATTAACAGGAACACCTATGATTAATTATCCTAATGAAATTGCTATATTGTTTAATATTTTACGAGGTTATATTAAAACATGGACTATTCCAATTAAAATGAAAGTCGCAGGTCGCACACTAAATAAAGAAGCATTAGTTAAAATATTTGAAAAATTTGATATTTTGGATTATCTTGATTACAAACCTAGAACAGGACTATTAACAGTAACCAAAAATCCTTTCGGTTTTATTAATATTAATAAAGAAGGTATCTATAAAGGAGTTACTAATTTTAAGATTAATAATAGAGGTGATGTTGACGATTCAAAATTTATTGGTCTATTAACATACATATTAAATGAAAATAATATTGAAGTCGTTTCTTCAAATATACAAGTTGAAACATACAGAGCATTAGATGATAGTTTAGATTCATTCCAAACTAGATTTATTGATCCTAGCACAGGAAATATTAAGAATGCTAACCTTTTAAAAAAAAGAATTCTTGGATTATCATCTTATTTTAGAAGCGCTCAGGAACAATTAATGCCTAGTTATGATAAAGATAAAGATTTTAAGGTCATCAAAATTCCTATGAGTAACTTCCAATTCGGAGTATATGAACAAGCTCGTATTCAAGAGAGAAAAATCGCTAAATCTGCTGCTAAGAAGAAAAAGAAACAAACTGGTGAAGATGTTTATACTGATGCTGTTTCTTCTTATAGAATTTTTTCACGAGCATTTTGTAATTTTGTGTTCCCTGAAAATCGAAGACCTATGCCAAAAAATGGACAAGATATTACAGGTGTATTAAAAGGAACAGCTGATGAAGATATATTAGATGCTATTTCTGTTAGAGAGAAAATCGATAATCCAGATGGATTATTTGAATTAGATGATGCTGACATTCTTGAAAGTGAAGCAAAAAATGAAAGGAGTGATGATTATGCTGAAAGAATTCAAACTGAAATGAAATACCTAGAAGAAAATGCTAGTAGATATTTATCTCCTAAAGGACTTGAAACTTACAGTCCAAAATTTTTAAATGTATTGGAAAATTTAAAAGATCCTGAATTCCGTGGGCTCCATTTAATCTATACTCAATTCAGAACCATTGAAGGTATTGGGGTATTAAAATTAATTTTAGATGCTAATGGCTTTACACAATTTAAGATTAAAAAAAATGAAGCCGGTATTTGGCAATTAGCTATTCCCGAAAATAAAAGAGGTCTTCCAACATATGCCTTATATACTGGAACTGAATCGGATGAAGAAAAAGAATTAATTAGAAATATTTATAATAGTAAATGGGGGAATGTTCCAGATTATTTAACTAGCGAGTTATCTAGAATATCTACAAATAATTTTTACGGAGAGATAATCAAGGTATTAATGATTACTGCGTCAGGAGCCGAGGGTATTGATTTAAAAAATACTAGATATGTTCATTTAATAGAACCATATTGGCATCCTGTTAGAACAGAACAAGTTATTGGTAGAGCTCGAAGAATTTGTAGTCACCAAGATTTACCTCCTGAACTAAGAACTGTTAATGTATTTTTATACTTAATGACTTTCACAGAAGACCAATTATCAGGTGATGGTGCTATTGAACTTAAATTAAATGATGGTAGTAAATTTAATGCGGATATACCTGTTACTAGTGATGAAGCTTTATATGAAATATCAGTTATTAAAGAGAGAATTAGCACACAATTATTAAATTCAGTTAAAGAAGCTTCTATGGATTGTGTTATCTATAATAAACCAGGAACTAAAGATGCTGTTAAATGTTTCTCATTTGGAAAATCATCTCCCAGTTCATTTTCTTACAAACCTTCTATTTCAAACGAGGAAAAGGATACTGTTGATAAATTAAATAGACCTAAGGTTACATGGAAAGGTGATGAAGTCACATTACCTATTAATGGCATTAAAAAGAAATTTGCTAGAAATCCTAAAACAAATGAAGTTTACGATTTAGATAGTTATAATCAAGCTGTAGAATTCGGTGACGAGGGTGATCTTATTCGTGTTGGTAAATTAGTTAAAAAAACTGATGGAAAATATAAGTTTATTCCAATTGGTGCTTAAAGAGTAAATAAATAAATATTTAATGGAATATAAAGATAAACAAATATACGATAAAATAAATGAATTAATCGCATATTATAGTTGTTCCGTTAACAAATATTGTTCTTACTTTTCATAATCATATTTAATATATTAAAATTTAATATGATTATTTCTTACTTATCCAAGCATTATTAGCAACTATTTGCTTAAAATACGAGATATTAGGCGATGCTTCTATATATTCTAATTCAGCATCTCTCTTTCTTCTTTTCTTATTATTATCTTTAATTATCACCCCTTTTTTAGGTATACTTTTTATTTCTTCTTTTTCTACTAATAATGTTATAGACTCTATACTTCCAATACTCATACTTCTAGATTCTATACTATCAATACTTTCGGAACTCATCGTTCGTCTTTTATTAATAATTAATTCTTTGCTGTTTTTTCTACTCATTGTCTGTATTACTATATAATATTTTATTTTATATTTAATTCAATTTTTCTATTATTGATTTACAAAATTCTATTATCTTTTCTTGGTTTTCTAGCAATATTTCAAATTCTTTTTTATTTATTAATTCTTCAATATTCCATTTTCTCTCGGTATCATCGTCATTATCAAGACGAATAGGAAGTGTTTTTCTCTTTAATTTGCTAAAAATATCATTAACCTCTGATTTTATATTAGAATTATCATTTTCTGATAAATTCATATTATTATATGATGATTCTAACATAGAATTATTTTCTTGTTCTGGTTCTGGTTCTAAATCAAATGTCACTTTTTTATCCGAATCAATTGGTATCTCTGGTAAGGGTTTAACTTCGTTTGAATTATTTATCCATTCTTCCGCTTCTTTTGATATTTGTGGTATATCTAATTCTCTCTCTCTACTTGCCATTCTTTCAGCAATAAGTCTATCCATATCACCTCCAATTGGTTTATCTCCATCATCTTTAAATTTAGGCTCTTCTGGAACTTGGGGATTAATATATGTATTCAGATTATCCTGTTGTTGTTTCAATTTACTATTAAAATTATCTTCTCGTTGTTTTGATAGATCGTCTGATGTATATATCATTTGAACTTTACTTGATTTTACTTTTTTATTTTTTTCTGTATTAATTTTAAAAATTAATTCTTCCATCGCCATTTTATTTTTTGTCATTAAATCATTAGTTGATTGTGTTGCTTCTATATTATTAATAGTCTCTTCTAAAATTGCTTGAATTTTAGGAAACTGTTTATCATCAATACCTTGAAAAATATTACTTTCTTGGAGTAAACCCCAAATTAATCCTTTATTATTATTACTATTAAATTCCATAATACTAATAATATATCTATTTTTATATTTATATTTAATTTCCATTAAAGTATTTCTTTCTTAAATTAAATACCTCCTCGTCATGAATTTTATTTTTTAAAAAATAATCTTTATTCTTATCTTTAAGCATTTGAATAATAAAATATAGAGAATACATTCCACATTCTGATTCTGTTTTTTGATGTTCTAATGTATTTATTAATACATCGAAATCAATACCTATTTGTTTACCTTGCTTCGTAATTTTTGTTATTAATTCTTTAACTTCTTTGGGTGGAGGATTGCCATTACTATCAAAATAAATTATATATTTCTTTTTTATATTAATAAATAGAGAGATCCAATGCTCTCCATCTTTATAGTGTGGATCTGTATTCAAAATTATCCCTATTTTATTTTTATGTCTTTTTATCATATCACTAATGTTTAATTTACACAATTCCTCCCACACACATTCACCATATAATTTATGGTGATCAAAATCAATAGGCGATGGACCTAAAAATTCGAAACATTTGTAATATTTTTCATATTGTTTCATTACTGCTTCTAAATCTAAACTACTTAACCATTCATTTGTTTTCCAAATCTTGGGAGATTTCGGTGCAAATGTATAATTTAATAATTCACTATCTAGTTTTCCATCCATAAATTTACTTCTCAACCAACACGACTCTCTATCACAACTACTGGACATATTTTCTCTTAATTCATGCCAAATATCTTTGGAATTGTTGGTTGTTATTTTATTGCGAGGATGACGAGCATTCCATAATTTTTTCATTTTAAATAAGGCATTATCACTATAACATGTAAACTCTTTTTTATCAGGATTTGGACTACAGTTTACTTTTTTATATCCTCCTCTCTGATTCTTTTTTGTTTTATTTTGATTAGATAATCCATTATTCCTTTTTGTTTTTCTCTTCATAAATATTATTTATATTTTTCTTTTTTTTTATTCCTTTTGTTTTATGTTCTTTTGTTTTAATATTTACATCTTCCTTTTTTGGTAGTATTTTAGACTTCGGTTTACTATTTTTCTTAATAACAAATGTATCTAAATTTATTTTTTTCACTTCTTCTTCCTTTGCGAATAGCATATTATTTGTTGATATATCATAATCATCTAACTCACCACTAGTCTTACTATAATCTATAATATAACTATACTTCTCTTGTATTATATCAGTCTTATCTAAAAATTTAAGATAATTTATACATGATTTTGTATAACTATCAAAAGTATTATACAATTGTAAATCATCTACATCATTCCTAAATAATTTTTTAGTTAAATCAATTACTCGTTTTTTATAAAATTTTTTATCCAACAAAAATTGTTTATCTTTATGAAAGTCATTTTTTTTCATAACATGTTCATATTGTTGTTTATTCGCAAAACAATTTAATGTTATATTATCGATTTCATTCATTGAAATATCCATTTAATAATTTCAATGAATTTAATATTCTGATTTTTACATACAAGAGCTATCTTTTAATTGATATCTTGTATGATTATTGAACAAATCATTTCCTAGATTTTGAACATTTGGGTTAAAAGGTTCTAAATCTGGCTTCTCAAACAACAATGGATGAGTTTGTTTTTGTGGTATATAATCTACCTTGGTTTGATATAAATCACTGGTGGATTTGGGCACAAAATCTGATTGTTCACACTTTTGTAATGCGAAAAATTGATTTCTTAGACTCGATTCAATATTCACATTATTAGAAAATCCATTCCATGGTGCTTGAGCATTTCCTGGGTTGAATATGGTCTTTGTTGAATAAGGTGTATATTTATTCAAAGGAATTGTAGTTTTTTTATACTGGTCTAATACTTGCATATATCCATATTTAGTGGCTACAGGTCTTACACTATATTGTGGTTGAAGACTAGTGGATGGAATATTTCTATCAGATATTCTATTATTTATTTCGTCCACTCTTTCGTGATTACACGTATACATACCGTTAATTACTCCAAACATTGTATTAATATATAACCAGAATATATTATTTTCATAAATTACCTAAAGCACTTAATATTACTAATTATATGTGCTGAATATTTGCTATATTACAACAAATATCTTACTTTAATCAGTCTATTTATAAATCCCTTATATCCAAATAATTTATGTAAACTTTTAATTTAGAATTTATTATATAAATATTTTATATAATGAATTTAAAACACCAAGAACTTATATTTGATTGGACACTTTACTTATCATGGATATTATATTTTACTGCGTATTTTGGAATTATATATTCCGGACCATCTGATCAAGAATTAATGGGGTTATTGGATAATGCTATGAAATATTATATTTCATTATTTTTAATTATTCGATTCAATCCTTTCTATAAAACTAATTTTACTAACTTTGATAGAAAGGTAGTATTTTCAGCAGGAGTGTTTTTAATTACAACTACGGCATTAGGACAATATGCTAAAAAAATTAAGTTTATGGAAGAATCTGTGAAATTTTTACATATGATTAAATAATTTATTTCCTTTTAAGAGACTTATTTTTCTTTTCTTTTCGTCTTCTTTTTAATGATTTACCATTACTATCATAAAAATATTGCTTTAAATGTTGTAACATTCTTTTACTTACAATTTCATCCACACTTTGTTCTTCCTTTGTTTTTTCAGAAACTCTATAATTATATTTTTTAAATTCTTTTTCTACAGAATTTACAAAATCTTGTTTATTTTTTACATCCTTACCTAATTTAGAATCTAAAAATTTTAACATCATATGTTCAATACTTAATTTATGATAATATGGTTTCACATTTATATAATAAACTTTATCGTCATTCATTCCAGAGTGATAAACATCATCTATAAAACATATTTCAATATCTTCTGGCAACTTTGTACAACTAATAAAATCATTTATTGTTTTATCATGTGATGTTCTTCCCATCTCAATCTGCTCTCCCCTAACTTTAAATGCGGCTATTATTTGATCGAATAATTTATAATTTAATTCTTTATCAAAATAGTTTTTTATATTTATAGCCCAAGATTTATCCCCCTGATTATTTGTATATATCATCACTTTGTAACATTTGTTTTCTTTCTTTTTTATTTTTAGATATTGTAGTATAGATAATATTTTTGGTCTTAAAAATTCTGGAAATAAATTTAATAATTCATTAAAATTCCTTTCAGAATATTGATTATTTTTAAAATAATCATTTAAACAGTCACAAAATATTCCAAATTCTGTAAAATATCCCAATGTTTCATCTAAATCAAATACTACTATCTTGTAATGCTTATTAATCATATACAATATATATTTATAAAAAATCTCACCAAATAATATACTTTAATGGATTTGTCACAAACAGATTATAAAAAAATAGTTCATTATTATCAAATAAAAAAACAGAAAAATAAAACATATAAAGAATCTGCTGAAGATATATTAGCTAATAAACTGTGTAAATGTATCAAAAAAGTTCGACCATATGATAATAATGAGGATGCCGCTATAACTATTTGTCGAGATAACATATTTAAAAAAAGAGGTATTGGTTTTTACAATTTTAAATGTAAAAAAGGGAATAAAATGGTTCCTAAAAAAGGAACTAAAAAAAATTTAAGGAAGTTTAGAAAAAAAATTGGATTTAATAAGACAAAAAAGGCAAAAAAAAATAAATAAATGTAATAAATGACCAAACTCGAAGAATTGATAATTCTAGCCCAAAATATTCCCTATATTGAACCAATTAGCCAAAAACTTGATGAATGGTCATCTGATGAACTTATTTATAAATCTATTCATATTTCTTTACATAACGAAATTCAAATTCGTGCTGGATTACATATGTGTAATAAATTTCCGCCATTGAAATTAGTTTATAAACATATTTTATCTGGCTATATTAAATTCTTTACTGATTTAAATACTATAGTCATATCTAGTCAGTCAAATTATTAAAAATTAAAATTGAAATAAATAATAATAAATTATATTTATCATTATTCACAACAATGAACTTTACGATTTTTAATGAACTCTGTAATTTTATACTATTAACTTCTAAAAATAACAATATTGATAGCTCTCATGACATAACTCATAGTATGGATGTTCTTCATTATGCCCACAATATTTATAATAAAGAAGTTTATATAAATCCTGGTATTAAATCTCATGAAAATATTATTTATTTAGCATCTACATTACATGATATGTGTGATAACAAATATATGAAGGCAGATGAAGGCCTTCATAATATGGAGATATTTATGAAAGATAAAATTCAAATTAATGATGAAGAAAGAAAAGCTATTTCCAATATCATCGACACTATGTCTTATTCCAAAGTAAAACTAAATGGATTTCCTAATTTAGGTATCTATCAATCTGCCTATCATATTGTTAGAGAGGCTGATTTGCTTAGTGCCTATGATTTTGATAGATGTCTAATTTATGGATTACATGTTCGAGGAGATAATTTTGAAAAAACATTTCCTATAGCTGAAGAGTTATTTAAGAATAGAGTTTTAAGACACGCAGAAGATAATTTGTTTACAACTGAATACGCAAAGACCTGTTATCCTGCTTTACATTTACAAGCTATTAATAGAATATCATCTTGGAAAAAAATACTACACATATCATCTTAAATATATATAAATATATATAAATATTATTTACTAGTATATATAATGACAAAATCAATATTTAAAAATAAAAAAATCAAATTTAATCCAGTTGATTTTTTTTACGAAACATCATTTAAAGAAAATACGATTAATAAAATAAAGACTATTTATGATGATTTTATATATAGTTTTCCTTGTAAAGATTGTCAAACTGAATATGTCGAATCTAAAATAGAAATTAAAGATACATATAATCCTACATTTGTCATTGTTCGTAAACAATATTGTCTTCATTGTTGGTTAAAACGAATAAATAGTTGATATATTTATTGCTTTCTTTTTTTTGTTCTCTTTGTTTTCTTTCTTTTTTTTATTTTCCGTTTTCCTCCCATTTGTTGTATATTGGTTATTTGTAAATTTGTATTACAATTATCTATATAACTATTACTTCTCTCTTTTTGAATAATATTTAAATATTTCCAGTTAATTTTAACGCTATGAACAAACACATTACTTTGTCTAACGGCAAATATTTGTTCCCATATTTGAGAATCAAAATCAATCATTGGTAATCCGTTTGCAGGTGTATCGACTGAACTATTCCATAAAATATTGCTATGTTTAATACTACTTGCCATTGGTTCCGGTATAAAAACTGCGAATCCATTTTGAACTATTTCGCCTTGACTCATATCTTCTTCATCATCAATTATAGGTTCATTACCCTCATATTTA
>Ga0233412_10002048_pt1 | contig 9994 bp, 15 predicted proteins | sample Na_anoxic_4_MG_FD_180667 | JGI IMG/M metagenome (GOLD analysis project Ga0233412, IMG submission 180667) | Seawater microbial communities from Saanich Inlet, British Columbia, Canada - Na_anoxic_4_MG | ecosystem: Environmental > Aquatic > Marine > Inlet | place: Canada: British Columbia... | reverse complement strand
AAACGGATTAGTCAATAACATACCTTTACAATCCTTATTAGGACAATGTATAACTTCAGTTTGTGTATATTCGTCTTGCATTTTCTTTTTTAAAAGCCCCCATCTTTAGATGGTGGGATTATTTTACTTTATTTTCCTCCCAAATTCAATTTTTTTATTTTAATTGAGGCTAACCCCTTATATGTTATTTCTTTTTTTTCCCCCATACTTCCTATCCTAAATTGTCTTTTTTGAATTATAACTCCCCTTTCTCTTTTGCTTGGATAAAATTTCCTGTCGAAGTTGGGTATCTTTATCGCCCTGCCCCCTGATTCTACTTTAAAGGAAGCTGCGGCGGAAGATAAAACCTTTTTCTTGCCTGCTAAAAATGCAGCCTTTGGTGTTTCAAATTCTCCGATTAAATCAAATTTCCCCCTTCTTCTTACTTTTGCCTTGAATGTTTTCCTTTTCTTTTTTATTTTTGGGCGTGGAGGTATTTTATGGGGTGGGGGTGGTGGTGGAATTTCTGGTGGTGGAATTTTAGGAATTGGGATGTGTGTCTGTTTTTTTGGTGGAGTATCTGTTGATGGTATAACTATTGGCACTATTGTTTGTTTAGGTTTTTGGTCTGTTATTTCTTTTGGTGTTTGTTTTGTATCTGTTATTTCTTTTGGTGTTTGTTGAGATATTGATATACTAATTGGTACTATTGTTTGTTTTGTTTTGGGAGATGTAATTAAAGCTATTGGTGTTTTTGTTAGTTTTGCTCTCTTTTTCGTTATTTCTTTTGGTGTTTGTTGAGATATTGATATACTAATTGGTACTATTGTTTGTTTTGTTTTGATTAGAGAATAAGGTATAAGTAAAGAAGTAGTTGGAGATAGGATTGATTTTAATGGTTCTATAATTGGTAGAGATGGTTCTAACTTGGGTTCAATATATGTACTTCTTCCTTCGTCGAATAATGAGAACGGGTCTGTAGTTGAATCTTTTAATATGGTACGTCCATATTTCAATGATCCTCTTTTTCCCCACTTAATGCGAGAAGTTGCCCTGCCGTAATCTATTGGTATTGTATCATATTCTAATGATCCAGATATTTCTGCATTTTTAGCTATTGATTTTATCCCTTCTAAAATTGTTTGTGTTGTTTTCTTTATAGTTGATATTTCTTTTCCCGATTCTGTAATAGGCTTAGTTCCTTCTGGAACTGGTGATTTTATCTCTTCTAAACTTGTTTGTGTTGTTTTCTTTATAGTTGATATTTCTTTTCCCGATTCTGTAAATTTGCTAAAACTAGGCTTAGTTCCTTCTGGAACTGGTTTTTTGAACCATTTACCTATATAATCGCTTGAAGTATCTGGAATTGCCCTTGGAGGGGGTATCTTATTAAAAGTCGTGTCTTTTGGTTTAAGTTGTAGTTGCCTTCCACTTATTGCTCCTGATTTATCTGTTGCTATTATCCCCCTTGGTTTTGCTTCAACATCGATAATTTTATGGGTTTTCTTGGGTATTCCCCTCAAATCGCTTTTAACTACTGATTTAATTTCTCCTGCCCATGGATCGCTAGTCCTTAGTTCGTATATTGTTCCCCCCTCCCATGGCATCCCCGTTTTTGATTTTTCCCATTTGCTTATCTTATGTTCGAAAGAGATAGCCTTTGCTTTTCCACTTATTTTTTTATAAATTGTTGGAACTGGTCTGATTATTTTTCCAATCATATACCCCCCTGCCGCAATTCCTGCTAACTGCAGGGTTCTTTCTGTGGGGGTTAGCCCTTGTAATTGTTTAGGTAAATTGATTATGTTGATTGGAATACTCCCTAATGTTTCTACTGGTTTTGTAGCCATCCCTTTAAAGAATGAGTAAACCGAAGCAACTGCTACTGCTCCAACTACATTTGCTCCTGTTTTAATCGATTGCTTTTCTCTGTATAATGCAATACTATATTCTGGAATTTTATATATTGATTCTTCTGTGCTTTTTGGTTTGTCCCATATAATAATTTGTGATTCTTTAACTAAACTTTTTTTAGGGTGGAATTTCTCTTTTTCGATTGTTGAATATATGGGGGTGCCTTTTATTTTAATTTTTGGTGGTGGTGGGCGAGTTTGGGTTTGTTGGATTTCTTTTTCTAGTAGTCTTTGCTTTATTTGATTATCCAAAATAGGTTTTTCTATAGTAGGTTTTGTTTGTTTTTTTGGTGTAGTATCTGTTATTGGCAGGATATTTATTTCACTTTGTATTCCGATTATTGCCTTTTGTTTTTTATCTTTTGATTTAAATTGAATATAATGTGACATTCTTGATTCTTTTCCTTCTAATTCTCTTAATCTTTTTGAAGCTAATTTTTGAAAAGGTGTATATTCTTCTGTTTGTTCGTATTGAGATAAAAATGCAGATATTTGTGCTTGTTGTTCTGCTTCTCTTTGCTTTCCCGTATATTGTTTTTGTGCTTCTTCTTTTTGTTTTTGTATCTCTGCTTGTTTAATTACTATTGCGGCTTCTTTAGTTTCAATAGTTGAATCTTCTTGTTTTGCTGCCTGAGAGATTATTTCTGCTGATGTTCTGCCACTTTTTCCCATGGGGATAGAACTAACTTTTTCCCCCGTTCCCCCTGTTATATCTCCTATTATTCCCCCTGATTTAGATCCTTCCCTTAATGCCCTCTCGATTATTGGGTTCTTTTTAGGTTCTAATGTTTTTTCTGGGCTATGTTCTTTTGCCCAATCTGATGCCTTAGTCATAAGAATTTAAGCCTCCTTAATTTTTTAACTCTTTCCTCTATATCTATAAATTCATCTGATTTAAAACTATCTGTAATAATTCCCATATCTTTAATTTTTATTTCAAACCTTTTCATTTTCCCCCCCATTTACCAAGAGTTATTAAAATCGAGCTAAATGTCCCAATTCCTGAAATTATTGCTAAAAAATAGCCTATTATGTGGGAATTAGAATCATCCCAATAATCATATACATATATATTTGATTGAAAAGTAGAATCTACAGAACCATCTAAAGAATAATTATAACTACTTGTAATATTAGAACCTGTTTGAATTTCGAGATTTCCTTGAAGGATAATAAAAGAAAGAAGAAATAAAAAAGTAAAGCCTATAATGGCGACTCCTGACCATTCTTTTATAAAAATGACACCAATACCTATTAAGACAATACTTATTATAAATAATGCCCAAAATAAGGTAAATATCAAATTTACATTACTCCTCCGAGTTGTAGTGCTGCAAATAATAAAGCGATTATTCCTGCTAAGCCAACAACACTCCATAATGCAACTTCTGAAGTAGACCATGAAGCAGTTCCCAAAGCCCCATAATCGGCTGTACCATTACAAGCACCCACTCCTGTATATACAACAGAATTATTATAACATTGTCCTACACTATGAACAACATTTAAGAATACACCGGAAAGCATAATTGCTGCAATAGCAAGGTAGATAAATCCGCTTAATAGTGATTGTGCCATTTCGTTTCACCCGTAATTTTTTATTATATCTAAAAAAATGACCTCCTCCCCGACTTAAAATTCGGGGAATCTTTTTCGGGAGGAGGTCGACCAGGAGAGCCTACATCTATGGGCTAAAGCCCCTAGTATTGGCTCTTCTCAGTATAAAAAATAAAACTTATTTTGAATAAGTTATGTTTCCTACATTACTCCTCCGAGTTGTAGTGCTCCCATCAGTAAAGCGATTATCCCTGCTAATCCCATAACTGACCATAAAGCAACTTCTGAAGTAGACCACCCTGTGGTATTTGTATCGTGAACAATAGTCAGGAATACGCTTGTGATTACTATTGCCGCAATAGCAAGGTAGATAAATCCGCTTAATAGTGATTGTGCCATTTCGTTTCACCCGTTTAAATATAAGTTAATTGATTATTATATAAAGTTATAGTGGAATTATATAAGTACATAATTATCCATAAAATATATATATAAGTTATGTTTATATATACTTATGAGTAATTATGTAGTTCTTCCGATATGTATAAATAAAGAATTATTATTTAAAATAGATAATGAAGTTATCAAAGAAGGAAAAGATAGGAAGAATGGTAGGGCATTTAATAGGTCTAAGTTTGTTAGTAAAGCTATGGCATATTACTTAGAGAATGTATTATATAATAAATCCGTTAATTATTTTAAGAAAGCAGAAGAAAAACTTGCGAAGGTATTAAAAAAATGAAGATATTTATAAAATCCGAGAATGGCTATCGGTTCAATAGACTATTATTTTTTATTCCTATTTTTATTTTAATTATAATTTTTTTATTTCTTTGTGTTGATGGTGGAATGGTTACTCACCCTTATGTAGTGTGTGAGCAACTTATTTGTTCCAATCCGTTACATGGGGAATTGCCCGAATGTGATGGTTTTTATTGTCCTCCGATTGTGTGTGAGGAGGAATGGTGCGAACAAGAGTTTTTAACTTATGGAGAATATGGAAAAACATCTCCACCTATTGCTAAAAATTTTATGATGGTTGGATTTTTCTTAATACTTTTATCTTTTATTTTTAATCATGTTTTTTATAATCGGAATGTCAAATTTTCCATTCCTTCAAAAAGAAGATTATTTCCTGATTGGTTAGCTAATTTGATAATTAGGATATTTCCTAATTTTAAGAACGAAATTGATTTTAAAAAAGTAAAATTTGAAGATGAGGGGGATGAGAAATGAAAATATTAAGACTTAAATACATAACCGAGAAAGGGAGAATAGCTATAAATATTCAAAATACAAAGAATAAAAAAAACTGGAAATTGAAGACTATGATTAGGGCAACAGGGGGGAAATTATCTTTTATTGATGGTGGAATGGAATTTGAGCATTTTTCCTTTAAATTAATGCAAGGAGATCTAAATTCTAAAGGTAACAAACAAGCAAATAATATGAAGAAAAAGGGATTTAAGGATATTGAAGAAACACTTGCGAAATCGGGATGTGTTTTAGACAAAGATTATTTTATACGTTTTGAATAAAAATGGCAGAATACGACAAAATAAATACTATTCAAAAAAAAGAAAATGTTAAACCCAGTTTAGAAAGTAATACCGAGCTAGAATATGAGTTTATCGATTCAAAATGGGGAGATGTCGATGAGACACTTTCTCATTTGATTCAAGACACTAAAACAGGGAATTTGTCTCAATGGAACGGAGAATTAGAGGAGGTTAGACATAACTTAATTTCTGGAACCATGTGTAAAACATTCCACAGAAAATACTGGTTACCGAAATCTTTTGTCGGTTTTGTTGCAGGGGCGGCCACTGTTTTAAATACTTCCCTTTCAAAAAATGCGAAATTACTGGAAGAATTTCACACAATAAGAGAAAAGCAACACCAAAAAACAGAGCAAAGTAAAAATAAATTTGGATTCCCAGGCTTTGGGAAACCAAAGAAGGAAGGAGGCTATTAAGATGAATGAATTACTGAAAACAGTACTATTTCAAAGTTTGGGTTATTTTTTAGCAACAATATTTTCTTTTGTTTTATTTGGATTTTGGCAAAGAGGTTATTTTTTTGCCTATTTACGAGTGAGAACCAGCTTGGGGAAGTTGATACTTATAAAATTAGTAGGGCCAACAAAAATAATATATAAGGTTGGAAGGATTGAAGAAGGTAATTTGTTATGGGGGAAAATTGGAAAAAATGGACATATCCTAAACGATATTAGGAGAGACTATATTTATATGGAGCAGAATGTTAGCTGCGTTGATATTGATAGTCTCTCTTATGCTTTTATCCCCAAGGAGGTCCATTATGCCCAAGTACTTAATATCCCAAAAGATAAAAAAGGAGAGGTTATTGCACCTGAACAATATGTTAAAATTTTCAATAAAAGGGGGAATGAAGTTATCCTGCGAGGGATTGAGGGTTTTGATCCCGAGAAGGTGGACTCATTAGTACAAAGGGCACAATTCAAACCCTCACAGATTCACAACACAGTTAAATTTATTTTGCTTATTTGCACAATAATATTAATTATCTCTAGCGTTTGCTTAGTGAATGTGTTTGTTACAAGCGACAAAGTGATTAAGTCTGATAATCATGTTGGATCTGTTGAGAGTAAAGTTGATAAAATACTGGATTATATCAATACGCCGAAAGATATAAAGGGAAAAATAGTTAAAACAGGTGAATAATATGCCAATAGCTTCTTTAATTGTGGATTATTGCGAGGAAGTGGAAGAATATATATATAAGATAAAGGAAGGATATTTGGATTTTGAATGTTATCTTATACCACAGAAAGATAGGAAGGCATTGTTGATAGTTGTATGCCCCATATTTTATATATTTGAATGGGCTATTTTTAATCCATTATTCAGGTGGATTATGTCAAAGGGGTTACGAAGAAGTGGTTATAAGTTAAGTTTTATCTCTATAAATCGGATGGAGTTAATATCTATTATAGTAGAAAGCATTAAGAATAACAGGAATGTATAGTTCATAGTTGAATTACTTAACTAATAAGCCGTTTAAAAAAAATTGTAAATCTGAAAACATATTAAATAGTTAAGTATAAGAGGTTTTTAATGGTAAATTTTGAAGCAGACACGATTGTTCAGGTAAGCCCTAGGCAAACTATTACTTATATCTATTTGCAAAGATCAGAAGAATTGCAACTAGCATGGAAGAATTATCATATCCAAAAATTCAGGAATAGGAATACAGTTGTAGCTGTGGCAGAGATAAGGGGCGCTCTTTTTTGCTTATTCGATAGGCTAAGACCTAGCCTAAATAAATCTTTAAATGAAGAATTATTTAAAAAGTTAGAAACAAAAGTAATCTCTGAAGATATTGATATATTAAAAGGGGCAACTGAAGATTTAGAAGAATATTTATATATAAAAAACATCACTAAAATAGACAGCACCAAAAAATTTGATTCGTTAAGAGTAGAACAGGAGAATGAAGCGTTTGGTTTATGAAATTAATGGGAGGCGATTTTTTAATAATGATTTAAAAGTTAATCTTGATGATCAGATCTCCAGAGTTAAGGATGATTACGCTTCTGCGATAATTGTGGATGGAGGAGTTGGAAAAGGTAAAACCCATAATGATGTGCAAATAGCAGACTATATAAGTATAACCAACAAACAAGGAATAATAGATTTGAATATACAGTTGGCGAGAGGTTATGATGAATTTTTTAGCAAATTGGATGAATGTATCAGACGGAAAAGATGTGTTATAATTTATGATGAGGCTGGGGATTTTTCAAAGAAGAGTACCTTAACAAAAATAAATATGCTTCTCAATAGGGTATTTGAACAATATAGACAATTTCATATTATAGTTATTATTTCCCTACCTCTTGCCGATTCATTGGATAATAGCCTTCTACACAATGAAATTCCTCGGATGGTGCTACATACCGATAAGAGATATAAACAGTGGGTTGAGGGAAGGATATATAGCCTTAAACGGTTCTTCCAGATTAAGCATACAATGACTAAACTATCCCAGAAATCCTTAGCTTATAATAGCTACCCTTGCAATTGTCATTTCAGAATATATAAACTCCCCCCCGAAAGAAAACTTTTAGTAGAGAAATTTTCCCTCGTTGGAAAGAAAAACCAAATAAAAGCGGCTATAATATCTTCTCAAAAATTAGTTAGTTATTATGACTTATCCAAAAAATTAAATAAATCTGTCCGTTGGATTATCCAAAAATTGAAAGAGGGAAAATTCAAACATAAAAAAATATATGATAGGAAGAAATATTTTGATGAGGCAGTTTTTGAATACCTGCAGGAAATAGAAAGGTAGGGCATCTGTCTGAACATTATAGAAACGCCATAAAGCACAGAAATAATATAATTAATCTCAAAAATCAAATTTACATTACTCCTCCGAGTTGTAGTGCTGCAAATAATAAAGCGATTATTCCTGCTAATCCCATAATGCCCCAGTAAACAATTTCTGAAATAGACCATGAAGCAGTTCCCAAAGCCCCATAATCGCCATCGCCATAACCATCATCAAAGTTATATGTCTTTCCATCTATTTTAATTTCATATTGTGACATTCTTAAAATACCTCTCTTGCACCTTCAATGGCTTTCTTGGGATTAGCATGAAGGTATATTCCTGTTGTATCCAATCTGCTATGCCCCATTAACATTTGAATTTCGTGCAAAGGGCGTCCAGAGGCAGCTAAGTGAGAACCAAAGCCATGCCTTAGCATATGGAAGTTTAACTTCTTGTTTAGTGCTTTATATCCTGTTTTGATTATAAAATCTTGTAGTGATCTCCTAGATAGGCTTATTGGCAACATTTGAAGGTGCTTTTGCTTAAAATTCTTGGGTAGTGGTACAATTCTATCTTTTTGTCCTTTTCCCTGTTCAATCCTTATGGTATTCGCTTTTATATTTATTTTATCAATAGATAGTTTTGGAACCCGATCTATATATCCAACTATTTCAGAAATTCTTATCCCTGCTTCAAAGCCTAACATTATTGCTAGAGAATATTGTTCATAATTGCATGGCTTATTCTTTTTTACATATTCTTGAAGTTTATAATATTCTTCTTTTGTAATAAATTTAATTAATTTTTTTGACATTTTACATCCTTTGTGCAGTTTTGAAAGACGTACTAATATATAAATATTTTGATTTATTGCACAATATCCTTATTATGTGCAAAATTATTAAAAATCCAGATGGTTAATAATTCTTTATCTTCTGGTGATAATCTTTCTATCTTTTCTCTTATTTTCGATTTCAAAACATTAGATGGGGAATGTATATGTGGAATTATTGAATCTAAGGGAGATGTTTGGAAGAAGTTAAATTTAGATTCTAGAATATCATTCATCCTTTCTGTCTGTTGCCCGAATTTCTTTATGAAAGGGATGTGGATGTTTATATTCTTAGCTAGATATTCTATATGGTTAGCTTGTCTTTTTTGCGTTTCGACTATTGGGTTAAATATGTTTTTTATCTCTTCCCCTATTGCAGGGGCCAATTTCATTAATGTTGTGTTTTTGAAAAATGTCTTAACTTTTGCTACCGGATCAATACCTTTTCCTGTTATTATTTCGGGCTCTCTTGGATATACCAATTTGAAATTAGTATCATGAATAACTAAATCTTCTGGAATCCACTTTAATAATTCTTCATCTTTATATCCGTGTTCTGACCTTAGCCATATAGGTTTTTTTGTAGGTATTAAGCAGTTTAATTTCTTTCCAATCTCATAGATCGAATTATCTATTTTCTCTTCAATCTCCTTTTTTTTCTTATTTATAAGGTTATCCATATCCTTATCATTATATGCTTTCAATTCATATATTTCTTTTATACCATTGATTTTTCTTTGTTTCCATATACCGATTATATGGTTTTTTGCTATTTGTAGAGTTATATTTGGTTTGTAATCTTTGAGTGATAAGATGTTGGTGTGTTCATTAAACCCTTTAGGGGATAGTGCTTTTTTTGCACTATTGGATGGTTTTTTAATTTCAATATATCGTCTAAAATTGTTTGGTCGCCATGACTTAGTTATGACTTTTGGCATGGTAGTCATACTATTGGAATTTTCTTCCTTTGGAAATGCTGAAAAATCTTCTTTTTTTGCTTTCTCTAAGTTGTCTTTAATAGTAGAAATGAACTTATCAGAAACCTCTTTTTTTGCTGTTTCTTTTTCCATCGGAAATAAAGGGGGGAGAGGTTTCTGATTGACAAAATATTTTACATTACCTTTACCTTTTCCTTCTTTTCTTACTCGTCCTTTAGCTATTAGCTTATTTATTATTTTATGTATTGCTTGTCTTGATTTATTTGTTAAAAAAGATATATTTATTGGACTATTATTTTTAAGTAAATTTAATATTTTTTCTTGCTCTTTAGAAAGAGAATTAGTATCAACCTTTTTGTCAACCCCCTCTTTTTTGTCAACCTTTTTGTCAACCTTTTTGTCAACCTTTTTGTCAACCTTTTTGTCAACCTTTTTGTCAATTCCTTCTTTTTTTTTTTTCTC
>Ga0233412_10002047_pt1 | contig 9995 bp, 10 predicted proteins | sample Na_anoxic_4_MG_FD_180667 | JGI IMG/M metagenome (GOLD analysis project Ga0233412, IMG submission 180667) | Seawater microbial communities from Saanich Inlet, British Columbia, Canada - Na_anoxic_4_MG | ecosystem: Environmental > Aquatic > Marine > Inlet | place: Canada: British Columbia... | reverse complement strand
GTTGAACTCGACGGACTTTTAACTTGTCTCCTTCTTTGGACTTTTACTGGTGTTTCAAAAACTCCACCAATTCCATATGAACTGCTACTACGAGTTGAACTCGACGGACTTTTAACTTGTCTCCTTCTTTGGACTTTTACTGGTGTTTCAAAAACCCCGCCAATTCCATATGAACTGCTACTACGAGCGGAACTCGACGGACTACTACGAGCCGAACTAGACGGACTTTTAACTTGTCTCCTTCTTTGGACTTTTACTGGTGTTTCAAAAACCCCGCCAATTCCATATGAACTGCTACTACGAGTCGAACTCGACGGACTTTTAACTTGTCTCCTTCTTTGGACTTTTACTGGTGTTTCAAAAACCCGGCTTTGTCGGTCTAGATTATGGGGCTTATTACCTGTTCTCCGTCTTGAAGCTTTACGGTTTGAACGTCTTGAAACCCGTCGCGAAGCTTTACGGTTTGAACGTCTTGAAACCCGTCGCGAAGCTTTACGGTTTGAACGTCTTGAAACTTTACGGTTTGAACGTCTTGAAACCCGTCGCGAAGCTTTACGGTTTGAACGTCTTGAAACCCGTCTCGAAGCTTTACGGTTTGAACGTCTCGAAGCTTTACGGTTTGAACGTCTTGAAACCCGTCTCGAAGCTTTACGGTTTGAACGTCTTGAAACCCGTCTCGAAGCTTTACGGTTTGAACGTCTTGAAGCTTTACGGTTTGAACGTCGCGAAGCTTTACGGTTTGAACGTCTTGAAGAACTTATGCTCTTATTTAACCGATTTTTTCTTTGTCTTTTTCTGGATGGTTTTCGAATTTTTTTTCTCCCGGAGTTTCTTGTTCTTGTCATTTTTTATTATGAGTAAATAAAAATAAAAGTTTTCAAAATTGAAAACTTTCCTTATGATTTTTTCAATTTAAAATGATTTGTTGTAGTAGTCAAACAAGATTTTTCATTTCCAGTCTACTTATTTATGGTTGTAGTTTATTTTGGTTAATAAAAAGTATTAATTTGTCGATAAAAGATCAAGAGAATCCGAAAAGCATCAATTTTTTAATTTTAAGTTTATTTTCTATAATAGATTCCGCCCTTGTATTATTCAATTTTTTTGATACAAAATCTGTAATTGATCCGACAACCGGAGAACGAATTTTAAATGTTGAAATTTTTATTAATTCGGTGATTGGTGCATTTTTAACTGGATTTGCAATTGGAATTTTTACACCATTCACAGTTATTATAATTTTTTCAATTTATTTTTTGGGAATTATTTTACTTCTTCCATGTAAAAATAAAAACAAAAATAAAAGATCTTTTAACATAATTTCAAATGAATCATCGAATTCTTTAGTAACGGTATAAATTTTTAGTAAATTCAACGTTACAATATGTGCACGAATTTTTTTATTTAATTAAATTTTTTAAATAAAAAACAAGGTTTCAAATAAGTTTTTGGTGGAAAAAACTGTAAAATATTCCATACAAATACCACATCATATAATTCGTAAAGGTTGGTCTTTTAATTTTTAATTTGAATTTTATTCTGCATCATCGGAAAAAGTAAGTTCACGGGATTGAAAAGCTTTTTTCATATTTTGGAAATTAACATGACAATTATTTTCATATAAAAATTTCATTAAATTTTCAAAATTCGGTTTTCCACAATTTTTTACATACTCAAATTTTTCTAAAACTTTTTCGGGTAAAGTAAATAATTCCCGCGTTCGTTCATAATTTAAGACCTGGGTGTCAAACTGAGTATTTTTTGAAATATTTTCAATACATTCGTGTTCTTTAATTAGATTGAAACTATTTACAAATCCAATTCTTGGAATATTTTTATTATAATCATTCCCACACATAACACAAATATCAAGAAATTGTTTATAAGAAATTTCCAATTCTTTGAGAATTTCATCAAGAAGCAAAACAACACAAGTTCCACTGCTTACATTAATTTTTGTTAAAAAAATCTTAGTTCCATATGCAAGAACATCTGTATCTTCTGATAATACTCCATCTATAATCCCTGAAATAGCTAAATGGGCACATAGTGTTTCTGCTTCCCCATCCGCCTCGAAAAATGGAATTTCCATCAAATTAAATAAAGTTTTAGTCAACGATATATCTTCGGATGAAATATTTACAATTTGTGATTTTACTTTCTTTAATTCTTTTTCTGCCAATGAAATATCAAATACGGTTTCTTGAAGGTCTTTTAACAATCGATGCGATGGCTTATTACAAATATTTTTAAGATTTTCATCAATCTCATTTGTATTATAAAACAATTCTAACGAGTCTTCTAGGGAAATCATCTTATTTTCAAGAGCTTCACGTGAGGATTTTCGCGAATCTTTTTCTTGTTGTTTTTCAGGTGGAGATTTTCCATCATAAATAAAAATACAATGAATATCATTTTTTCGAAGACACGTTATTAGATTAACGAATGCGGATAGCCAAGAATCACCAAAAATTGTTTTATATTTGAATAGATATAGAGAAATATCGATTGCAATTCTTTTATATGCAAAAATTTTCAAATCAACGGTTGTGTATATCTGAGGACAATATTTGTCAAATAATTTGTGCAAGTTTTTAATTCCCATTTAATTTAAATTGTAAATTTTAACAATTAAATTAATTAATGATTCATTTTTAATTGTAAATTTTACAATTAAATATGATTGACCATCATTGTTTTAAAAATAGAATAAATAAAAATCCCCCCAATTAAAATCCCATACAAGCCATTTTTGTCCATTTTTGTTATTATAGACAAGTTTCTTTAATTTAGTTATGTAATTTTCTATAAAATGTATGATAAAAGGGAGCCACCTGTATACAAAGAAAAATATAAAAATAACAGAAAATCAAATACATGAAAATTTGGAAATCACTTTGCAAACATGAAATTGAGATACAATAAAAACTTATGCAATAATTATCAAAAGGAATTCCTAAAATCCACGGTTGTTGCGAATGCCACCAAATTTCAGGCTTTGAATATCTTCGCATAGTATAAAAAGGATTAAAAACAAACCATAATACATCTTCTAAAAGTAAAAATTGTAAAAAATATGCAAATGTTTTTAAAAAACTTTGAAATGTTAACATCATCTGAAATTGAGATGAAATTGTTAAAAAAATAAAAATATTCATATAAACATGGTATAACGTTAGTTTTTTGGTCCCAATTTTAAGGACTATTGGAGTTGGTAATTCTTGCGCCCATCCATTACAACCCTCAATTTCAATTTCGATCAAGGAGTAAATCGTTGCTTCAATTACCATAATAATAAAATTCATTTTATTATTAAAATCATTCCTTTTAATACTAGTGAATAATAATTTAGAAAAATTTAAAAACGTCCGGACGCTGCTGATTTTGTTGGACGATTATTTCGTTGATCAAGTTTGTAATCAATCATATCTACACACTGTTGATGTCCATTCTGTCTTGCCTCCTCTAATGGTGTAGTGCCAGTATTAGCTGGAGTACGTAGATTTGCCCCAGCCTCAATCAACATTCGTAAACACTCTGGCCTGCCCCGGGTTGCTGCCCACCATGCGGGTGTTCGACCATGCTGGTCAGGAGTATTAACATTTGCCCCATTCTCAATCAACATTCGTAAACACTCTTGCCCACCGCGTACTGCAAGCCATATTGGTGTATTACCACCCCGGTCAGCAATATTGACATCTGCACCAGCATCAATCAACATTCGTAAACACTCTGGGTTACCCCTGAACGCTGCACTCTCTACTGGTGTTCGACCAACACGGTTAGCCGCATTGACATCTGCCCCAGCGTCAATCAACATTCGTAAACACTCTTCGTTACCCATGTATGCTGAACCCCATACTGGTGTTGCACCATACTGATCAGGAGTATTGACATTAGCCCCAGCATCAATCAACATTCGTAAACACTCTGGGTTACCCTCTTGTGCTGCAAACAATACTGGTGTTGCACCATCTTCATTAAGTACAGTATCTGGATTTGCGCCTGCTGCAAGTAATGCGGCGAGTTCATCTATATTATTAGCACGCATCGCATCAAAAAGACTATTATTTATAGCTTTTAAAGCAACACGTTCGCGTTTGCCGGTATCCTGTGGCCCATCCATGCGACTTCGTCGATTCGATCGTTTCTTCGACTGTTTAGGACTCCGTACGCGACTGCGTCGCTTCGATCGTTTCTTCGACTGTTTAGGACTCCGTACGCGACTTCGTCGCTTCAATCGTTTCTTCGACTGTTTAGGACTCCGTACGCGACTCCGTCGCTTCGAAGAACGATTCTTCGAACGTTTTCGCGATTTTCGTAAACTTGGCATTTTAATAATATGTAACATTATTATAAAAATTTAAACACGGAGCGTCTCGTCTCGACGCTGCTGATTTTGTTGTACGATTATTTCGACGGTCAAGTTAAAATTTTATAATATTATAAAATTTAAAAACATTATTTATGGCGTGTCATACACTGTTATATCCCCCCCCCTTAAGTGTGATAATTTTTGGAGATTTAATGATTTCTTCTTTTCCATTATACCAAGTTTTTCCAATTCAAAGAAGGAAAAAACCCATTTCCCAAAAATTTTATGTTTAAACGTGTTTTCTGCGTTTGTTTCTTAAAACTATAAAACTAATAATTGAAGAAATAAAAAGTATACAAATAATTGAAATTATGCAAATTATAAGAACTTGAGAATCTCCTTTTTGGGTAGAGTTTTTTTCTTGAGGATTTATCAATGGTATATCCTTTATTTTTGTAGCTTTTAGTTTAGAAATTATATTTCCAGCGATAAAAGTGTTGTTTCCAATTTTCTTATGAATTTGTTCTAAATTTTCTGGAGGTGAAAAATTATGGCCAGTATATAAAGTCATCGTTCGCCTTGTAAAACCAGTAAATGGGTCAATTCCCCCATTTGTAATCGTTCCTTGTGTATAAAATGCACCATAATCAATTTTGTTTCGCTGATTAATTATGCTTCCCCCAAAATAATTACTTTTAATATTATCTAATGTATAAACAATGGATCCATCTTCGGAATAAAAATTTATATCAACCGTATTTTTATCAGTTTTTGGAATTAATCCAATCTGCCCCGCAAAAAAATCCGGTAATCCGGTTAACACATTTGATTCAATACCTGCTAAATCAATCCCCCGTTTAAATTTAAAATAACCATTTATTCCCCATTTTTTCCCCCATGAATTTTTAACCCACCAAAATTTTACCCCATTCTCTTCCCCCCATCCGACAATTTCAACGGCGTGCCCTCCAAATTTGGTTATTCCGGGTTTTGAATAAATTTCAGTAGTTGGCTCAAAATCATAAAAATTTTCATAAACAATAAATGCAGTTGAAACAGGACCCCATTTAAAAATTTCGTTCATTATTGTTAAATCATCTGACGGTTTAATAGTCAAACTGTTTCCAGTTTTTAACTTATAATAAAAACTTGAACGATAAAATTGGGCAGGAACCCCTTGTCTTATTGGTAATTGGTTGTCATTATGAATAGAAACACATAAATCATTATACTCGCCCATTAATCTATCACAAGTTTGAATTGTCGAAGAATCCTTTACAACCGATAAATTATATAAAAAGTCTGTTTTATCCAGAGGTAACCCATAATTTGATAAATTTGAATGTTCGGGTTTTTTTGTTAGAGAATATGGAACACAAAAATCCGTTGTTATTCCATTAAGAAATACATACTGCCATCCAGATTCTAATGTACTTCCTAAACAATTTGCAACATTTTTATTTAAATCAAAATCATGACGAAAAAAAGGATAGATCGGCTCTTTTCCATTTTTATCACAAACTAATAAAGTTGTTGGGGATAATTTAATTTTATCGTCTCCAGTTCGTTGTGTGATAATATTAAAACGGTCGCAGTATGTTCCAGTAATCGAAAATGCCCAACAACTACCACACGAGCCTTGTTCGAACGGATCTAAGATATATTCCTTCCAAACTTCCTGACCTTTAAAATGTTTTGGCAATTTAGGATTGTAGTCAACCAAACGAAAAAATCCAATTTTTTCATATGGGGTAATTCCACTAGTTTCTTTTTTTTCTATTATATTTGTACCAAAAAGCCCATTTTTTTTAACTTTGGAAACAAAGGCTTTCGAAATACCTTTATTTTTTAATGTACTTTCAATTTCTTCTAACATTATTTACTTTAGAGCTTTAATATTTAAAGTAAATAAATAAATAATAAAATTATGGATAAACAACTTTTTCATTTATTAATTATTTATGCCGTTGCATTATTTTTAACCTTAATGATGGATACGCGAATTCCGTTTTTACCAAATGTTATTCCAAAAGAAGTTGATAAAAAATTAGATGAAGAAATAATTCCGGATATGCTTACAGGTTGGCAGGTAACTCACCTTTTCACTCGGATTTTATGTGGTTTTGTTGCTCCTGAATACTGGATGTTAATGTTCGGAGTTGATCTTTCATGGGAATTTACAGAATACTTTTTATGGAAAAATCATAACTGGCTTGATATCGTTTGGAATACAATTGGAATTGTAATTGGAATTTATTTACGGAGTATTTATGATTCAAAGTTTTCTTTACATAAAAAATACGATATAAATAACTCCGAAAAAATTACCCAAATCCAAACTAGAAAAAATAATGAATATGACCTTGAAAAACTTAGCAGTAAATTAAGTAGTAATTCAAGCTCACGCCCAGTTTCGCGAAAAGGGTACTCTTTTAAATCGAATCCGAGTACCCCAGATATTTAAAAAAATGAATGGATATTAATTTTAACTTACAAAGTTAGAATTAACAATAATGAATATTTACACAGATGGTAGTTGTTTAAATAATCAAAGTCTTGATAAAGAAAAGTGTTTTGGCGGATGGGCAGGTATTATTTTATTTAATGATAACCAAATCGAGATTAGTGATGGGAAAATTTCAACAACAAACAATGAAATGGAATTAACTGCTGTTGTCGAAGTTCTTGATTTCATCAAAAATGATAGAGAAATTAACATAAAGGATGATAAAATAACTAGTTTGATGATAAACAGCGATAGTTCTTATGTTGTTAACGCTGTTTGTAAAGGCTGGTTAGATAATTGGATTAAAAAAGATTTTATTTTGAAAAAAGGAAAACGTCCGAATTGGAAACTTTGGAAACGTTTAAATGATTTGCGTGGATACTTTGAAAAACAAAATATAGAAATTAAATTAAAACATGTATACGGGCATTCCGGTAATTTCTATAATGAACGAGTTGATAAAATTGCCAGAGAACGAGCAATGGAGTTAGGTAGGTGAATTGCATAAATCCCACCATGATGTACAAACACCAACATTGGCGTTCCATTCACAATATCCATCTCGACACGGAAATCCTGTGCTTAGTTCGCAACCATCCCCTTGCGGTATTGTTGAATCTGGATCTGGAGGCCCACACTGTCCATTACCATCCATACCCCTACCTTTATTTGCATTACATTTTTGTCCATCGGGGCAAATGTTCGAACTTTTACATTGTTTCGGCCCCGTACATTTATTATCTAAACAATATAACGAAAGACATTCTCTATCATCGTCACATTTCTCGTTCTCTTCTCCTACGCAGACCTTGGGTTTTCCTGTGCATGTCCCATCTGAACAATTTTCTGACGCACACTGATCACTATTGTTGCAAAAGTCGCCCTCTTTCCCTTTCCAGTACTTTGGTACACATTTCCAACCTACACAATTTCCTGATGCACACATATTATTTGCACAGTCCTGCTCACACGCGTCAAAGTTCTTAGACGGCCGTGCCCACCCGCATATACTCCCTAAATCACACGTTCCATTTCCACAACATGCTACTGGGCCATCAAACAACCCTTGGTCAGATGCTTCTTTACACTTTGCTGGACTTGGATCAGTTCCATCTTCATATCCTTCACCGCATCCCCCTTTATTAGTAAAATGGAGAATAAAAGCGGTTACACCAAGAACCGCACCAACAAGGATAATTAATCCGAGGAATCCTTGAAGAGCTTTATTTCCATTTTTTAAAGATTTTCTTTTTTGAGACATATTTATGTAAAAGTTAGAAAAATATTTTCTAGAAAATATTTTTCCAAGTTATTAAAGGCAAAATAAAAATTTTTAGATTCCCATTATTAGCTTTCAATAACCTCCCATTTTTCACTAACAACACCATTACTTAGTAGTTTTAATCTGTTATATTCGTCCTCAGTGATTGTTACAACTTTTGGGCTAGGAGTTTTTATAGTTTTGGGTAATAGAATATAAAACATTCCACTTATTGATTTTAAAACTAACCATGAACCATTTTCAATTGCAAAAACACTTGCACGAATTACAATTGTATCTAATATTTGGGAAATTATTCCAAAAACAACCATAAATGTTTTTTAACATAATTCTAATTTTTTTAATTCTTTTTTGTTTAAAAATTATGATTTTTAAACAAAAAATAAAAAAGACTTTGGCAAAACAAAAAAAAACTTTTTTGTTATTTAAATTTATTTCTTATAAGACAAAATCTTACTTGCAAGCTTATATCAGACTTTGGCATCATTATGCACACGTTCAGAGACATCTGCAACGAACCATTACACGTATTAAAACGTTCCGACATGTAATTGGAGTAAATTTTTTTCATCTTTTTCAAAATGGAAAAAATTTAAATATCTAATAATAATAACTTTCTTTTCTCTCTATATAAGAGGACATCAAACGATTGTTTCTTTGAGTTTCTTTTTCTCTTAGATAAAAAAATTCATCGTTTAGAAGAGTTACAAAGTACGAAATTTTGGTTCTGTAAATTGCTTGTGACTGTTTCACATAGTCGCGAAATTTTCGCCCAATGTTTTCAATAATCTCGGCTGGGAAAAATTTGATGAAAAGAACAGAAATTAATTTCTGCTTGGAATCAGTTTTATGCCGTTCTTTGCCAACTCGCGAAGCGCAAATTCTACTCTCAAGATCTTCAATAGTCTTTTTATGATGAAATATCGCCATATCCATATTCATAACACAATTTTTATGAATAAAAGCCAAAATTTTCAATTTTAAGGACATACCGTTGAACACTCTTTATGATTCAAAGTTTTCTTTACATATCACCGGACCCCCTGCTTTGGTTTTGGCTGAAAGATGTCCGGACGTGTCTGTTCCATTCGAAGTCCAGCCATCAGGGGATGGACTTGAACCCCAATTAGTATATTTACAGGCTTCGTTGGGATCACCTGAACATTGTGGGGTTCCATCATACGCCCATCTTCCGGTATAAAAAGCACTTGTACCTGGGTTATACGACTGGGTGGCACCCGGGCAAACCGGTAGGACCCCATTTGGAATACAACATGCATAAGGACCGGGAATGGAACTTACAGCATCACATTGTGGGGTTTCATCCAAAGTTAAACCATTGCATGAAGTTGGAGGCTTTGCTGTACAAACTCCATCTTTACAATATCCCGATTGACAAGCACCATTGACCGAACAGGAAGCTCCATCGGATAATAATGGTTCACATAAATTATTAATACAAAATAGTGGTGCTTTACAAATCCCTTGTGCCCAATTAGCATCACAAGTACTCCCCTGAGTTCCATCAGAACACTTATTTTGCATGCAATGTGTGGTAGTGCACTGGCTTGGATCATTACAGGCACTACCCGGACTTCCATCACTACACTTCCAATCATAACATTTCCCTGAAACACATTGAACATCGGCACAATGGCCTACACATGTTACGCCAGTCCCACATTGTTTACCCAATCCTTTTTTAACAGCACATGACCCCTGATCATTTGTGGAATTCGAAAATGCACAATAATTACCAGTTGTGCATTCACCAATTGAACCACAATAAACACCAACACTTCCATCTGTGCAATAATTGGATCCTGAAGGATGAATGGATGTATTACAAAACGAATTAGGAGAAGAACAATCCGTGTTTTTTTGACATTTCT
>Ga0233412_10002046_pt1 | contig 9997 bp, 7 predicted proteins | sample Na_anoxic_4_MG_FD_180667 | JGI IMG/M metagenome (GOLD analysis project Ga0233412, IMG submission 180667) | Seawater microbial communities from Saanich Inlet, British Columbia, Canada - Na_anoxic_4_MG | ecosystem: Environmental > Aquatic > Marine > Inlet | place: Canada: British Columbia... | reverse complement strand
ACAATCAAATTAAAAAAAGTAATGGAAACTGAAAAACCATATATAGAGGATAATCTGAATATTAATATGCTAGCAAAAATGCTAAATACCAGTATTAATAAACTATCTCAAGTCATTAATGAAACGTTCGACCAAAACTTTTATAGTTTTATTAATACACATCGTATTGAAGAATCAAAACAATTATTGAAGGACCCTGAAAATGAAAAATATACAATTATATCTATTGCATATGATTGTGGGTTCAATTCAAAGTCATCATTTTACAATGCCTTTAAACAAAACACAGGTATAACTCCCAAAAAATATTTGGAACAACAAAATATTATTAACATGCAGTAATTTAGATTTGCTTCCATAGTTGTCTTCCATAATGTATACCAACAGGGGCTGAAACAAGCGTTAACTTATTATGATGTTTTTTATGAGCCCAACGAGCTACCAGACTGCTCTACCCCGCGATCATTTGATTGTTGTCTAGTAAAAAATCGGACAGGAAATTAGTAAATTATCCAATCTCCTGCTAACGCTTGATCATGCCAATTCTGGTAAAATTACCAATATATTTCAATATGATCTAAATTACTAAATACTTTAGATTAACAAAACCCCGTTGTGAAACAAGGTTTTTAGAGCGTGGCCCCACAGAGATTCGAACTCCGAACCAACGGATTATGAGTCCACTGCCACACCATCGACAAAAACCATGCTGTATCCATATCAGAATAGATTTTATGAATTATTCAGTGAGTATAATTTTTCTTTAATTAAAAGAAGCGCTCCCAAATTCTAATTAATTTGGGAGCGCTTATAATAGCTCAAGATGTTGTTTTGGTAGGTGAGCCTACTATTGTTAGTATGATTTTTACTATTTTGTTGATGGGTTTTCTACACTGTTCTTTAAGTGCTGATGATTAGTCTCACTTAAATTATAATTGTTAATGACCATCTCAATAGTTAATTCAAAATCTTTACTTAAAAATGGTTTAGTTATGATATCTTTGGCCCCCATCTTGAATACTAGTTTTCTTATATCAGATGTTGGATGAGCGGCCATAAATATTACAGGTATTTGTTTTGTTGCATCTAGCTGTTTTAATTGTTCAAATACTTCAATTCCACTTAATCGTGGCATTATCATATCTAATAATATTAAGTCAGGGGTTCTTTCCTTTGCTTTTTGCATGCCCTGATCACCATCATCTGCTACCATTACTTCATAATTTATTGTCCTTAATCTCTTTGCTAAGAATCTAGCTGAATGGTAATCATCATCAATAATTAAAATTTTCTTTTTCATGTTGCCCCCATAGTCACAGATAAATCTAATTCAATCATCGTGAATTAGTGTATAAATATTAAAACTAATATCAATCTAAACCAATATTAATTAAGATATTATGATCTACTTACTGCGCATATATTTAATAATTCTATTTATTATTTCTATATAAATATGGTAAATCGCGCTATTGTGATAAATAAAAACAATAATCAAAATTAATGGATAGATAGACTAAAATGATTTTTAAATTAAAAATTATTAATTGCTGGTTAGATTTACAGTGATAATCGTGTTGTTTTTATCAATTCCAAAAACCGTTGGTATCAATCCTGGGGTGTGCGAGCAAGATATATATAATAAAGTACCCCATCCCCCTTTGTGTGGGTAGGTAGTTGTGTACGATTTATAGTCATATTGGACTATGTATGACTAAGTTTGACCAGATACTTACTTGCAGAATTTTTGTATAAAAGAATAAATCCCCGACGATTAAATACAATTACCGGCGGGGATTTAAACGTGGGCGATGGCAGGCCCGAACTGCCGACCTCTGCCGTGTGAAGACAGCACTAATTTCATTTTTGTAGAGGAGAAATGTTAAATTTCAGTTCTCTGTATCCACAATATGGGTATGTTTGACTATTTACATCTTTGCTTTTCGTACTTTACGAATAGTAAACCAAATTATTGTAGAGATAAACCAAATTAATAAAACGTACAATAGTAAAACTCTTATAACATAGCCACCACTAATTATATAGGAAAGCCAAACAGGAAAATGACTGTAAACAGATTTTAAGGTAAGTATCAATACCGATGGAATAATGTCAAAAATGGCAATAATTGTTGGGAATATTGGGAATATATATGCCATTTTATATACACGTGATGTTGGTTCAATTTGACGAGCTATAATCAATGACAAACCATAAAAAGCTACCATAAATGCACTAATAGAAATAATATTTAGTTTAAAGACATATAAAAATTTATTAAGATTGCCATCATAAATTACTTGTTGAAAAAATGTATAGAATTTTTCAGAATCAAATGATAACCAAACAGTGTTGAAATTTTCCTTACTAATTCCAATTTCCGAATATAATTTAATCATATAACTGTATACACTGATAAATAGAGCCAAACCGATAATTAAGAATAGCCAAGTTTTTAATTTTGATGGATGATGCTTCAAATATTTAATCACGATATTCTCCTTGTTGCTATGTTGAATTACAGTAAAATCTAATAGTAATCAATCAATGAACAATATATTTAAGGGCTCTGTCTCTATAAGGCAGCACTACACAGTTATTCTTTCGTCGTGAGACACTTCTGTTAACAGTTTTGCATCCACAGAAAATGCATCCACAATGGCGAATTATCTTTAGAATTTCTATTACTACCGTTTTTTGAAAATGGTTTTCTTTATTGTATTTGTATAGACGAATACTACAATATTGCTTATTATGTAGGATGATATTATTGTTATAATAAATTTGAGAAAATGGTGAATTTCAATATTCAGCAACATTGCTGAAATAAAGCCAATTAAAATCAAGTGAATAATGTAAACACCATATGAATTACTATTGAGTATTCTAATTAATCGTCCTGTTTTATTTAAACTATTCCAGAAAATCGTTACCATCACAAATATCAAATATGCTAATGATAGTGTAAAACTTAGTCTTACAATAATTGTTTGAAAAAATTTGTTTATTATGTAGCCCTCAGGGTATATGAGAACATAAATTACTAAAAAGATATATAGATTTATTGGTAGCCAACCCAGTGAATGAATAATGGTATTAGTCTTTTTTCTTATCTTAGTAGAACCAAAAGAATTTAGTTTATACAACTGTGAGCCGAGAAGGAAAACTGCAAAATAAATAAGTAATCTTTCGTTTTGGAAATCAATTAGTATTGTTTTTGTCCATCCGTGAAGTCCAAAATAATCCATAATAAAGCTATATAAAAAACATACTATCAATGTAATCCAAATTGATTTTTTTATCGAGATACTTTCAGTACTAATATTTTTAAATAATAAATACACTAAATCAAATAGAAACAATACAGGCAAAAACCATAACCAGTTTTGACTCCACAAAGAGTTCCAGTGAAAGTATGTCAGCCAATTCTCTTGTGGTAAATTCCGAGAATACAGGAATATTACTTTATATAGTGGAATAAGTGTTAAAACAGCAATAAACCACGGAATCATTAGTCTATTGAATTTTGATAAAACGAATTGCCAATTAGTTTTATTTTTAAATGATGACGGTACTAAATAACCAGATACAAAAAATATTGTGGCCATAACAAAAATGTTTAAGATAAGAAATAGAATACCGTTTAAGTCACTGTTGGAGGGGTCAATAACAATCCACCATTCAGACCCCATACTATATTTCTCATATACTGTTGCTGAGTGTATCACAACTACGAGAAAAATCATAAATGTTCGCAGATTATCTAACCAGTATATTCTATTTGAGTTGTATGACATAATTTTCCTCGGGTTGAATTTTACAATAAACAAAATTTACATATACTTAACTAAAGATTGATATACTAAACTCTGTCTATGTAAGGCAACGCTACACAGCTATTCTATCGTCGTGAGACAATTCTTTTAACAGTTTTGCATCCACAGAAAGTGTGTATCAAAACCCAACGTTTTTGGCACACTCAAATTAGCCTGTTTGTTTTGGGACACGTTTTTGGGATAAATATTATACTTTTATTAACTTTCTCAGAGACTTTATTTCTTCAGGCCCAATCCGACAGCAACCTCCTATAATATCAACGCCTTGATTGATCCATTTTTTTGCTTGATTTAATAACTGTTCTGAAGACGATAATTCTGACCAAACTTTAGTCTCAGCATTATAAACATCACCTGAATTAGGATATACAATTATTCTTTTATTTTTAATTTTAGGCTTTATTGCTTTAACTAGTCCCGAAATATATTTTGGTGATGTACAATTCACTCCTATAGCAAATATATTAGGGTGATCAGAAAGAATATCAACACAGTCTTCAATCGGTGTCCCATCATTAATATGGAATTCATCTTTACATGCGAATGATATCCATGTTTGCTTATTTATATCTTTAAGGAGATTCGCTAATACTATGGTTTCCTTAAAACTTGGTATAGTTTCACATGCAAGAATATCTGCATTTGATTGATCCAATAGTCTAATTCTATATTCGTGGAATTCTCTTAATGTTTCTTCAGAAATACCATAATTACCATGATACTCTGAGCCATCTGCAAGATACGCTCCATAAGGACCAATACTTGCTGCAATAAGTGGCTTTGAACCCTTTATGTAAAACCGTTTAATTGCTCTTTCAGCCAAATGGACTGATTTCTTTATTAAGGATTCAGCTGTGACCATATCATAACCAATTGACATAAATCCAGGTATCGTAGCTTGATAACTGGCAGTCGTTATACACTGAGCACCTGCCTCAAGATAAGCTAAGTGTACCTTAATGATGGCTTCCGGCTCAGACTCCAATAATTTCGCAGACCATAATTTATGATTTAAATCATGTCCTTGCTTTTCCAGTTGGTTTGATAAACCTCCATCAATTAATAAAGGATACATATTAATCATAATGTTAATCTAAAAATATTATTCTGATTAAGAAAGAAACAGCATACCAAAACCCACCGTTTTTGATACGCGTTTTTGGGACAAAATAACACAATTAAGTATGGCTTAATTACTAAAAAAAGTTTTTTGATCCTTTTGATTGGTTTCTATTTGTTTGGTTCTGGTCATACAGATGAAAGAGTACGTTTTTCCCACTGTTCAATGTCTACACCTTTAAATAAAAGCCATAAGGTTATTAATAATTCCCCAAGAAATGTAAACTCGCTAAATGTTAAACCGAAATTGGGGATAAAAAAGAATATAGTTAGGTGCTCTATTCTTTAGATTGTTTTTTGCCAATATTGAGTAATTATTATCAAAAAATATTGTTACAAGAATATTGCATATTATCAATTTGGAATCTTTATATAGAAATTATTTCCTTTCGGTTTGTTTGGTTTAATCCCGCCCTCTTGACTCCCAGTAAAGAGGGCATACTTGTTAAATCTACTTATTGCTATACTTACAGTCGTTCAATAAAATCGGTATCCCGCAGGTATCCAAAATCCATAATAAATCATTTACTTCTGTAATAATGTCAATATATTTTATTAATATTGTTGAAGTTATTTTGAAAAAAATATTCAGAAACTATTAAGGTGAAAATATTGAGTTATTATATTTAATATGCAGCAAAATATGAAATGTGAATTGTACAAGCAAATGATTGCTAAGCTTGAAAAGTTTAATCCTAAAAATTGGAAAGATATTGATGATATTTTAATGCAAATAAGAAACCCACCAGAATCTCATCGGATAGCTGTACATACCCTTTTTCCAAAAGAAATAAAAAACGGAATAGCATTTTTAACTTATGATTATGGAATTGATGGTGTGTCGATGGAAATGTCGAAATATGCGATGAGTTTGCAAAATATTGTGTTCAAAAAGAACAAACCAAAAATACATTTTATCGGTGGGGATTTTAATCCACAAGCAGATATTGTTATCAGACCGGAATGGGAACGTTTTAAACTTAAAGGATCTAATGGCTGGGGAAAATGGGAAAATGCATTTTGGTACAATCAACTATATAAGGAGGAAATGCCCCAAGATAGTCAACAATCCGATAAGCTTGCAAAAGAAATATGGAATCAATCTGTTTTGTTAAGCAAACGGCTCGGAAAATATTTGGCTGATAATAATATTCACCTTTTAATTCCTGTAAATGTATGTTCAAATCCAGGGAATCTCGCACTTGGTCTGTGTATTCCTTTGGTTACTGAACTCATGGACTTATTTGTTTTAAACTCCAATCACGATTATTATTGGGAAGGTGGAAAATCTGTATCAGATAAAAAATTGGGCGATCTACCAGGATCTAGAGATCATTTCTTCAAAAATTACGAAAATCGAAATTTTTTCGATTTTTTTGTGAAGTTATATCCATGGGACGGTACCAAATGGATTCAGACTAATATTAATAAACTTCAATCTGACAAATTGCAAAATAAATATAATTTTGCTCCCAATAAAGTATTTGAACTTGCTACTTCTATTAGTGACAAATTCTTCACTAACTATACAGAAGAAGATATAAAATCTGTTCGTTTAAGAATGGCTTATATATTATCGGACGGTTATCCACAGATACATCCGCAACCTGTGAATATATATCTTGAAAACCTTGAACTCTGGATGTCGAATCAAAAACCACTTGTTTGCGCTTTTTCTGAAAACCTAACACTTGATATAACAACTAAAGAAACTATTTATCTATTACAACCCACACGGATTATTGGGCGTAAAAGAATAAAAAAAGACATTGAACTTATTGATGCTCTGCTGCATTACCAAGATTTCAGAAATGAATTTTTTAATAATCAGAAAAAACAGATTATTTTACACATTACTGGTCCGGTTCCGATCGAACATCAGAATGATTTAGAAGTAATTTTGAATACCTATATTCAGGTTTGTGAGAAACTACCTAAATCAGTTTCTAATCGTTTGTTTTTAGCTTTTTCGGTTGGCACCGAGGAGCACAGTATTTTCCCTAAAAAAAGATTTCAGCGCTTATACATCCACGATATTTATCAGCTTGCAACTGCCATAGTCTTTCCAAGCGAAACCGAAGGAAGAGGATTGCCGATTGTAGAATCGAGTGCCGGCGGAGTTCCTATTATTTGCAGTCGTTATTCGCCTGTTGAGGTTTTTAATGATGTTGTTGGTAAAACTTTTGATGAACAGGAACAAATCAAATACACATTGTTTCCCGAAGATGAATTCCCCAGAGATTTTCTTCACAATGTTAGTAATTTATTACTTTATCCTGAAAAAAATAAATTAATTAATGAGCAAAATCGGAAAGCTGTACAAAAAAGATATAGCGAAGTAACTATGGAAAATAATCTAAAGGTATTACTGGGTAAATTTGCCCAAACTAATTAAATAAAAATCATGAATATAGGATTTATAGAAGATACACACTTACGCGGTGGAACTCAAATTTGGGTAACCGAAGCAACACAATATTTTTTAAATAAAGGAGAAAATGTCATCATTCTATCTCCCGAAGGAAGTTGGATAAGCAAAATTTGTAAAGAAGCAGGCGCAGACGTGCACACATACGACTACTATAATGTTGTGCAAAAGAATACTGAAAGTAAAAATTTATGGACAGAAACTCTTAAAATTTGCGATGTGGCCGTTTGCACAGTGCATCCTCCCCGTCAAGGATTCCATTGTTCGGTATTTGCGGGTACCTGCATAAAAGATGGTGGTTTAGATACTATTTTAATCCCAAAATCAGGAACTATTGTTCCAGACTATTTAAGGGATTTTTACGTTCCGCACGAAAACATACCATTAAAAGTGATTGCTATTACCGAATTTACACGGAAATACATGCTCGATACGTACAAGATTTCTGCGGAAATTGTTAAATTAATATATCAAGGTACCGATGTAAAATTGTTTACTCCAAACGCTGAAAGAAAGAGAGATGCATTTAAACGCTATGCTTTACCTAATAGTGCTTTCCCGATCATTGGGTGTATTGGCACTTATGAAGAACGCAAAGGACAAACTCTTTTGCTGAAATCAATGATAGACCTCGTCAACGGTACATTTCCAAATGCTCATTTGGTTCTAGTTGGAGAGGGACCTGATGAGCCTAAGTTAAAGGAAGAAGTAATCAAGTTCGGTCTTTCAGATAATGTTAGTTTTTATCAATTTACTCGCGATCCCGTTTTCATATTTGAACGAATTGATATTCTAGTTTTACCAAGTATATATAAAGAAGGTTTACCAAATGTTTTACTCGAAGCAATGTCTATGGCTACACCTGTTGTTTCATCACGACTAGCAGGTGTCCCTGAAATTGTAAAAAACGGAGAAACCGGTTTTATGGTCGAACCAAGCAACAAAGATGAACTTACAGAGGCTATAAATAAATTATGTTCAGACAATAGTGTTTTGAAACAGATGGGAGTAAATGGACGTCGCATGATGGAAGAAAAATTTGACAAGCAAGTTCAGTTTGAAAAGTTCTTACAATATTTTTACAAGATTACTAAAAAGTAAATTACTTCATTTTGTATAACACGGCAAAATAGTCCACAGCGCAAAATAAGTGTGCTCCAACTGTGCTATTTTTTTGTCATTTAGTGTCCATTTGTGGCTATTTCTGTCCATTTAGAATTTGGAATTTTAGGCATTATTTTTGCTTTGAAAAAAAGCAATTCCCCGTCGATAAACTCTGTTTACCGACGAGGAATTTTTCTGTAGGCGATATCCGGCTTGAACGGATGGCCTCTGCCGTGTGAAGACAGCGCTTAAATCAATTTTGTCGAGGAGGAATCCTAATTTTCAGTCTTCTGTATCCACAATGTGGTTATATTTGATTGCTTAAATGTTATAGTTTGAGCTTATTACCTAATTTCAAATTCCACTCATCAGGAATAAATCCTTGTAAACCCATAGAAGGAGTAAACGTTAATTCGCTGAAAAATATTTTACCATCAACATTATACATATCAACCTTAACAAATTTGAAATTAGTTGAAAGTTTCTGCGCTAATTTTATCATTGTGTTTAATCTTTTAGGTCTTTTTGTTGAAGCTGTACTTTCTGTATCTCTACTTCGAATATCAAGTCTTTCCCAATCTCTCGTATGAAAATTTATTTTTAATCCATCTTCTGCATATATAAATACTTCAATCATATTAACAATGTTATTGTAGCAATGAAATTTATAATCAAGAACCTGTTCATTGTTTTTTTGTAACAATTCTTCTACGATAATATGCGGTTTTATGTTTTTATACTGCCACTCTCTCGATTTATAATATATATTCGATTTTAGTGCTTCTCTAAGTTTTTTCCATAATTCGCCATAATTTAATATTGCCTTATTATAAACTATAATATGACCACCACTACCGTGATTTGTTTTTATTATAAATGGAATGTTTGGAAGGTTCTCAAGAGTTAATTGCTTTGGATCTGCTGTGTGAAATAAAAGCGGTATTAAATATTCTCCACCAATTTGTTCTTTAATATAATTTCTGACCAAGTATTTATCAGCGCACAGTGTGTGGAGTTTTGTTTTATCATTAAGTCTTAACCATAGATACTTTTCTTGAAGGGTTCTTGGATTATTTAAATTTAATTTATGATCATACACCAACCAATAGATGCGTTTTAAATATGATTCTTCGGAAGCAATATGAATCCAATAGAAATCATAACACCACTTAATTGGGAAAAGTACTTTCTGTCCAATGTTTGAAGTGCGGTATATATTTTTTAGTAATTTAATCAAAATTTTAACTATATAATAAGTTCTTCTCTGCTTATAATAGTTAGCGTTACACTGCTATTCTTCCGTCGTGAGGCACTTCTTTTAACAGTTTTGCATCCATACATAGAAAGTGCATCCACAGTGGCGATTATATGTAGATTGTAATATTTATTCTATATTATTTTTTGAATTTTTATTTTTCTCCTTATCTTTTTTATGTGATTTTTCTTTACTCTTAGATTTTTCCAATTTTCTCTGTTCATTTTTAAGATGAGCTTGCTTTGCTCTTTCTTG
>Ga0233412_10002045_pt1 | contig 10000 bp, 7 predicted proteins | sample Na_anoxic_4_MG_FD_180667 | JGI IMG/M metagenome (GOLD analysis project Ga0233412, IMG submission 180667) | Seawater microbial communities from Saanich Inlet, British Columbia, Canada - Na_anoxic_4_MG | ecosystem: Environmental > Aquatic > Marine > Inlet | place: Canada: British Columbia... | reverse complement strand
GGCTGAAACTGGCTTTTTTGCGCACAAAAAAGCCAGTTTCAGCCGCCTTACCGAAACTGGCTTTTTTTATGTGGCTATTATCTCTTCTGAATAAACAACTCAAGATCATTATCTTCAGATGGATGAATCAGATTATCTGAGCTATGCACACCCCCATAGCCATCCTTATTTAAAATATAGTGGTAGTCGACATCCGCGAATTGATGCGCAGAGAACTTACCCTTTGAATCGGTCTTTACTTCGAAACCGGTCCACCAATCCGTCCTTTCTTTGGGCCAGAATTTGACAGTTACACCCTGCACCGGCTGGTTCGTATCCTTATCAAGAACCGTTCCGGTTACAGAAAGTGCCTCTTCCAACACTATGCGATTATTCTCTGTTACTTTCAGATCGTATATTTTCTTTACGAAACCATCAGCCTTAAAAGAAATACTATACTTAATCGAACTGTCCGGATTAACCCCTTTGAACTCGAAACGGCCATCAATATCTGTCGCCCATGCACTATTGCTGTGGATCCCTCCTCCATGTCTGGCTTTTTTGTTAAATGTAAAGCCTATCCCAGCGATCGGCTTGCCGTCTGGATCGAGCAGTCTGCCCGTAATATCCGCAAACTCAGCTGGCAGCGGTATATCCAATTCATAAAGCGGTTTCTCTTCGTCAAGCTTGATGTCGTCGCTGATCCAAAGCAAATTACCGCCGCCGACCGTGATCGCATACTCCCCGCCAAGCGGAACCGGTGCGATGTAATAGGCACCATCCAGACCCATATCTATATTCTGCTCAAAATCAATGCGGATGTTTCCGTGCCGTTTTTCATCAAGCAGCGGCGATTTCTTTGCGGTATGGATACTAACGTATGCATTAGATACTTCCTGCGAAGGATTTGTGATCTTTCCAAAAATCGCACCCGCCGGATAACACTTGATCGTTTCGACACCGCTGTAGTCAGTATCGATATTCTTATATTCATTATAAAAGTACCAACCGGTTTCAGGCGTCGGCTTCCAGGCAATATGGTTCGGCATGATAATTTCAACTTCGGCTTTACCATCGACAATATCGATCAAATGCTTTTTCGTATAATGAACTCTGGGATCATCCTTATAATTAAGCTTAAACTTGCCGTTTATCTCAAGAGGTCCGGAACCGTCGGCATTTACAAAATTGAAAACGATCTTCCGCTTCTCATACGAGGACAGCAGCGGAATATCGATAACCACATTGCTTAGATCATCCTCGTCGATCTTTATATTGTGTGATTTGGAACCGAGACTGATATCGAGCCTTTGCCCGAAGTATTTATCGATCTGAAAATGTGCCTCGCCGTCGATCATCTCGACATAAACTGTATTATCACCGGTGCAATCCGAATGCGTAGAACTCTCGCTTTCCGTGTAATCATTGCAGAATTGAAAATATGAACCTTTTTCATCCTTTGCCAATCCGCTAAGATCACCGGTGATCTTACCTTTAACAGGTACAAACTCCTTAAGACGGATAACGATCTCATCACCGCCTTTGATATCGACATATTGCCCCTGATATCCTTCGGCAAATACTAACGCCAGATAATTTTGCGTCTGATCCAGACTTTTCATCTCAACCACACCATCGGCACCTGCCGTAAAACCCGGCTTGTCCATGCTATAGGAACTTATCTGCCAATATTCCTTGCCATGCAAATTCACTGCTGCGGCGCCAATGGGCGTCCCATCAACATCGGCAACAATCTGTATCTTCGTAAGAGGCGTTGACGTTAATTGCCAGACATACGGCTGGTCCGAACTGAGCCTGATCTTCTGCTTTGCTTCCTTAACATAGCCGGGTACCTGACAACTGAAACTTGCCAATTCATCCGAGCAGTTCTTCAGCACAGCAATTCCGTCATCTGCACTTTTGGATATGAGACTATGGTGCCAACTGCCATAATCCGGCGGCATCGGATATCCACCCGTAACATCAACCCCGGATACCGGTTCGTTATTTTCGTTTACGAATTTGATATTTGCGGTAAATCCAGTCTCAAGAGGCAGTTCAAGCCCATCGATCACTTCACCGGGTTCGAATTTGAACGGACCGTAGAAGTTCGTGGCGTAATCCTTGCCCGGTATAGCGGTAATATAAAATCGTTTCAAACGAGTTTCGATCCCGAACGTTCCGTCAGGCTTCAGTGCTATGTATTTGCGATTCTCTCCATAGGGCCGAATTTGTATTTGCAGATCGAGCGAAGTACTTTCTTTGCCCTTACAGTTATTGTATGTCCTGACCGGAAGCGGGTTTCCATCGACGGTGACAAACCGGCAGTGCACAATGACCTTATCATTGGGATCGTAAAGCCCGCTTTGCTTTGAATACTCTTCGTTTATTCTGGACATCTCGGCGACCCGCTCGGCCGGCGTCAATATTTTCGCAGCCATAGCGATCGTTATATCCGCCGTCTTCCACAAACCGACAAGAGCACCGCCTGCCACCGCCAGCAAGAGCACAAGTTTAACCCAGCCGATCTTCATACAGGGTTTGTGCTGCGGGTGGATTATTCGTTTGACTCGTTCTGCCGATGACGAACCGTTGTCATCGCTAAAACCCGTCATCGCGGCAGTCATCGCCGGTTTGCCCTGCGCCGCGGTTCGTGAAAACTCTTTGAGCAGCACCTGCGCATAACCTATACGCCTGCCGGTGTTCTCAACGCCTGCGATGTCACAGCACGCCTCGCGTTCGATGCGTATCCGCCGGCTGATCCACCACACTGCCGGGTTGAAAAAGAAGATCGCCTCGATAATCATCTGGCAGAAATTGATCAGATAGTCATACCGGCGGATGTGCGCCAGTTCATGAGCGATTATTGCCTCGATGTATTCGGCAGATACTTCGGTCAAAACCGATACCGGGATCAAAAGTACCGGACGGAAGAAACCGATCACTCCCGGATGCCCAAGCGTTTGGCTTGCGGCAAAACGTATCTTCTGCGTGATGTTCATTTGCTCGCACAGTTTTTCAAAAAGTTCAACCAGCGCGTTATCGGTGATATCAACCGCATCCCGTTTAAGCTTCGCTGCCCCTGCAAGCGCCGCGAACATCCTTCCAAGCATTACAATAACGCCGGCAAACCATAAGACGATGAACCATCCAAAGCCCAGACTTGCAGACTCGGTATCGGCTGTGTTGTTCGATGGCTGACGAACCGTTTCAGTTATTTCAGCAGTGTAAATAGTATTTGTCGTCGCCGGAATGTCATTGCTTGATGTTACTTGCGTAACCACCGACAAAGTTTCAGTGTTTTCGACCGGTTCGTATTGAAGGATCGAAAACGTACCCAGCCAGCAAAGCAAAATAACCAGCAATGAAAAAATGCTAAGCCGATAACGTAATTGGCTCCGCTTTCCTGCAATGCTCTTTAGTACCAGAAACAGGATCGCCGTAATGATCAACCCCTGCCATAGAGTATGCAGCAGGGCGGCGGACATATCGGAAGCAACATTAGATTTTAGAAATTCATAAATGATTGTCATTCTTTATCTCCTTCCGATGCAAGAGCATTGTCAATGATTTCGCGGATGTGTGCCAGTTCTTCGGCGGACACCTCGCCATCGGTCAGGTGCTGAACAAGACTGGAAGGCGATCCTTCAAAAATATTCTGAACAAACTGCGTGGCAAGGTTGCCAAGGACCGCGGTTTTTTTCTGGGTCGGATAATAGTGAAAGACACCGCTCTCTTTCTTCCGCTCCAGGAACTTTTTTTTGTGCAGCCGCTGCACCACCGTCAATATTGTAGTGCGGGCATAACCCTTTTCTTTTGCCAGCACCTCTGCCGCCTCCAGAACCGTACACCCTTTCTTGTCCCAGACGATCTTCAATACTTCAAGTTCCAGTTGACCTAACGTTTGTGTTTTATCTGTCATTTTTCAACTCCTTAAAGAAACTACATTAGTAGTCAAATATACTACGACTGTAGTCAAATATACTACGTGCGTAGTCTCATGGCAACAGAAAAATAAAAATTTTTTAAAATTTTCCATTTTATACTTGACAAATGATAGTAAATGATATAGTTTGATATTAGACGATAGCTAGTGGAGATTAAATCATGGACGAAAATAAAGACATTTCAGAACCCAAACCAACCGGAAAGTGGTACACGACCAAAGAAGCTTCCGAATATCTCGGCATTAGTCAGCCGACGATCTTTCGATGGATGAAAGACGGAACCCTGTCATTTTACAAGGTTGGCGGAGCTACCCGCTTTTCGCAGGAAGGCCTCGATGCCGTCATCGAAAAAACCACAGGTGCCAAAGAGGCCGCCCAGGTCGCAGGCAGATGTACTTCATGCGGCCACAATTTACTCGTCGAAGGAAACATCCGGGGAGCGGGCAAGTTGTATTTCAAACCGGAAAAATCCGCATTTTGGGTATGGCATGAGGCGATGGTCGAGGCAAAGGCCCGCGCATGCAGCGCTTGCGGACACATTCAATTCTATGTCGACACGGACAAACTCAAACAACTCAAGCCCGACCAGGTCCGCGTAGACAGCGAAGATAGCGACGACAAATAACGCGTATTAAGCACCGCCTGATCGGTGCAAACGTTAATAATGGATATCTATTTATGCCCTAATTGAAAGTATTAACTATGGCAAATTTTATTTTTAAAAAACAACTGGTTGTGTGTTCAATAATGATTTTATTAGCTTGCGGTATGTGTTTGGCAGAACTTGATATTAGTAGCACTAACATCAAATCGGCAAGGACAGCTATAGAAATCGGCGAGCCTTTGACTATTGAGGTAGTCAGAAAATATCATAACCCTGATAATGTGATTAGAGCATCATTTGCACACACCATGCGTATAGTAGTTGAAAATACAGGAGAAAATGGAGAGCCGCCATCTTTCATAGAACGACCAAGCAACTTTCGTAGAGATCTGGAAAAGGGTGAATATATGTGCACTCTTGACCTTTGGTATGAATTATGGGGCAAAAAACCTGCTCAACTTTGTTTTCCAACGCCTGGTAAGTATAAAGTTTATATTAAAGCCTATCCTTCCAGCGTACTTAATGTAAACGTTGTTCCAACTTCTGATAAAACCAGGAAGGCAGTGTCTTTGCTTGCAGATCCAAAGGATCGATATTTTCTAATGGATGGCGAAGATAACGAAACAAGAGATGCCAGAATAGCAAAGCTTTCAGAGGTGGTTAATCAATGCGAAAATACCTTGTTGGGTCAAATAGCTGCTGGTCGTTTGGGGCTTGAATATTACGAGGATTTTTATGAAAAGAATCGCAACTTAAATGACTTCAGGGCAAAACTTAAGGAAAGTGGTTTTGAGGATCCACTGTTGAATAAAGCTGAGAAGTATCTGGCAATGGCTGGCGGACTGCCTGATGACATGCCAATTCGTGAGGAGGTGTTGTATAGGTACTTGCAGGTGGAATATACAAAGGGTAATGACACAAAAGCTATGTCAATTTTTGATGAATTCCTTGCCAAGTATCCCTTGGGTGACTTTGGAAAAAAGGCTGCTGCAGGAAAGGTGGAATTGCAGAAAATTATGGATAGCGAATTGACACAGGCCAGGCAAACTGAGGGTCCGGTAGATGATGCCGATGGCAAAGGCAAGTACGTTATTGCAGGGATTATTGCAATCTTCATTTTCGGCCTTGCCTTATTCGTAAGGGGCAAAAAAAAGAAGGAAAAGTAGACAACGCCCAGACCATCAAGATTGCGGTTATACTACCACAAAAACAGCGATAACCAAAAGGCTTCTGGTTTTAACGATTATTGTAGTATTGGCTTGGCGGGTTGAAGTTTGCCATAATGTAACAGCGAAATGGACCGCCGAAGCAAAACCAAATAAATCTGTGCAATCAGTGCAATCTGTGGTTATTTTTTCCGTGAATTTCATGTTCTTCGTAGTTCTAAATCTTTTCAACTCAAAATATTTATAAAAGTGGTAACATTTAGGTGACATTTTGGTGACATTCTTGCGTTTTTCGCCCAAAATCGAAGGTTCTTGCCCCTAAAAAATGAGGGGGAGGTGGTGCCATTTTCCCCAAAAATGTCACCAAAAAAAATGCCGTTTTGTAGCGATTTTCAAATTATCAGCCCAATACTTGAGAAATCATCGCAACCGTGTTAGAATAGGCGTATATGACATCGTGTCGGATAAAATAATTTGTAAACTCTTTAATATAAAGGCATTACGGTATTGCAGGATTACAGGGCTCAGCTCAAAGTTAAAAAAGAACGCGCCATTCTCGTCGGCGCAGTGATGGTTCGCCGTGCTTCGGATTTCAATGAAAATGACAATCTCGCAGAATTGACAGCGCTTACCGAAAGCGCACGTGCCGTTGTCGTTGATCGTTTCATTCAACGCATCCGAATGATCAAACCCAAGACCTACATCGGCAGCGGCAAAGCCGAGATGCTCGCCGAACGCGTTAAACGTTACGATGCCGACGTTATAATTTTCGACAACGACCTGTCGCCTGCCCAGATACGCAATCTCGAAGAGATCGTCGATGTCAAGGTCATCGACCGTAGCGAATTGATCCTCGACATCTTCGCCACCCGAGCGCAGACACGCCAGGCCAAACTCCAGGTCGAACTCGCCCAGCTCCAATACACCTACCCTCGTCTTACCCGCATGTGGGGGCATCTGGATACCGTCGCAGGTGCAGCAGGCGGTGCAGGCGCAGTCGGAGCAGTCGGCGGTATTGGTACAAGAGGCACCGGCGAAAAGCAGCTTGAGATCGACCGACGCCTCGTCAACAAACGCATCACCGAACTTAAGCGCGATCTCGAAGCGATAGACAAACGCAAGCTCCGCGAAATCTCCGCCAGAGAAGGGCAGTACAAGGTTTCGCTTGTAGGATATACAAACGCCGGCAAAAGCACGCTGATGAACAAGCTTACTGATGCAGGCGTCTTTGTAGAGGACAGGCTTTTTGCAACGCTCGATACGCGTACGAAGAAATGGACAATTGAACGCGGAGCCGAAGTCTTGCTAAGCGATACCGTCGGCTTCGTCCAGCACCTTCCCCATCACCTGGTCGCTTCGTTCAAAGCCACTCTCGAAGAAGCGGTCAACGCCGACCTGCTGCTGCACGTGGTGGATGTTTCCAACGAACGCGCACTCGAACAGATCGAAAGCGTCAACAATGTTCTCAGAGAAATCGGATGCGGCGATAAGGACGTGCTCGTCTTGCTCAACAAGGCCGACGTCCTCGGCAGTAAAAATGTTCTCGAATCGCTCCAGACGATCTACCCGGATGCGGTATGCATCTCGGCCAAGACGGGCATGAATATCGATCTTGCATCAGACGCCGTCATCGACCGCTTCCGCGGCAAGAACGTAAAGGTTCGCGTTACCAGCAAGATGTCCAACGGCAAGGTTCAGTCATTCTTGCGAGCAAAGGCCGACATTATCAGCGAGGACTACGCCGACAATAAAGTTGTCATCGAAGCCGTCATCGGAACCAACCAGATGGTAATGCTAAAGCAGCTAAAACCCGAAAACATCGAGATATTAGGCTGATATCGGTGATTTCACAGAAACAGTTGCAATTTGTTTTTTTTTTGTTCTAATAATACCTATGTTTAAACGGATCACAATAATCGGCGATGGAGCGATGGGCAGCGTATGTGCGATGCTGCTTTGCAGTAAATCTCTGGACGTAACCATGTGGGGGCATGATTCTAAATATCTGATGTCCATCGCAAAGTGCAGGGAGAACACCGTTTTTCTGCCCGGCCATAAACTTCCCGATTCCCTTATCTTCGAGTCTGACGATTCAAAAGCTATGGATGGGGCTGACCTGATCGTCTCTGCGGTACCTTGTCAATTCGTCCGCAGCGTCTTCGAACGTTTAAAACCCTGCGTCCCGCCCGGCGTACCGATAGTCAGTGTAACCAAGGGCTTCGAGAAAAACACGCTTCTTCGGCCGACACAAATACTCAACGACGTTCTTGCCGACGATCGCGGTTACGCCGCCTTGTCCGGACCGACGATAGCAGACGAACTTGCCGACGGTAAACCTGCTACCGCTTGTGCCGCCAGCAATGACGAAAAGCTTGCCAATGAAGTGCAAGACATTTTTCATACATCGCTGTTCAGGGTCTATAGCAATTATGATCTGCTCGGTGTCGAGCTTTCCGGCGCGATCAAAAACGTCATAGCGATCGCCGCTGGTATCATCGATGGCCTCGGTGCTGGCGATAATGCCAAGGCGGCCCTTCTTACAAGGGGGCTTGCCGAGATAAAACGTCTTGGCGTTGCGATGGGGGCAAAAGAATCGACCTTTTCCGGATTAAGCTGCCTTGGCGATCTTGTCACAACATGCATTTCTCCGATGGGAAGAAACCGTTCCTTCGGTGAACGCATCGGCAAGGGCCAGACCGCAGAAGAAGCACTTGCTGCGACCGAAAGCGTCGTAGAAGGTGTTGCCACATGCGAGTCGGTGCTGAAGCTGGCAGATGAGTACAATGTCGAAATGCCGCTTACACAGGCTGTCGTCGCAGTTATTACCGGAACCAAAAGTCTACAGGATGCAATGCACGATCTGATGTGCCGAAAACTCAAAACTGAATAATACCAACGGTATTCATTAAGTTCGCGTTGAAGATTTGGTAAGTTGTTGCACACCAAAAGATTGGACCGCACATAACGCGGTTTTTTAAGCGAGAGGGTGTATCGCCAATTTTTCATCTCGAAATTTTCAATCGCAATACGACTGAAAACGCCGTGTTTATAGGCCCTGTTTGCAGCAAAAAAAATAATATTTTTCCCCCGTCCTTTTTGCGTTCTGCGAGTTTAATACCCCATTTACAGTCGTATCACCGCCGTAGTTATCGGTATGGCAAATTTCATCGATTTTACCTCCAAAGCCCGGTTTGACTTTGCGATAAATGTTTCTTAGATTTTACACGTGACCGACTGGATGTGCGATTTGGGCTGGCATCCGGCAAATTCGTCACAAAAGCGGAACATAGCAGTAATGACAGGAAGGTATGACGTAAGATGCTGTTTAACTTATTTAAGAAAAATATTTTTCCTATAGGCATCGATATTGGCAGCGGGTTTTTGAAGATGGCCCAGCTCAAGCAGGAAGATCAGGGCCTGATACTTCATGCCGCTTTAATCGAAGAAATGCCCGAAGACCTGGAACACGGGACGCCCGCATGGCAAAGGTGGATTGCTCAAAAACTCAGTGATGCTGTCGCAAAGGGTAAGTTCACCGGAAAAGAAGCAATTACTGTGATGCCTCCTGAAGATATGTTCATCGAACAGTTACAAATTCCCCGTATGCCTGAAAAGCAGCTTGAACAAGCGGTTCTTGAAAAGGTCGCCAAAAAGCTTCCCTTCAATTCCGAAAATGCGATGATAAAACAGGTTGTCACTGAAAATATGGGTAGCGGCGAATTCGATGCTCTTGTTATGGCGATCGAAAGAGAAAAGGTCGATCGACATCTTGCGATTTACGAAAAAGCCGGCCTTAATATTAAAGGTATCGGAGTCTGGCCCGTAGCATGCATCAATGCGTATGTGAATTTCTTCGGTAGAAGGCAGTCCGATCTGGGAATGATCGCGCTGCTTATCGAGATCGGATCCAACCATACGAACATAATTATTTGCAGACATAGCGAGCTGCTTTTCGCAAGGGTTATTCAATTCGGTTTCAGGCAGATCGATCAGGGGCAGATGGCCCAAAGATTGATTTCTGAAATAGACGCATGTGTCAGGTATTTCGAGTCGAACTCGGGCAACTCTAAAGTTCAGCGAATAGTCTTTTTTGCGGATAGAAACGTAAACAGAACCATTTGTGAAAAAATGACTGAACTGGCAAAGTCTTTGCAGATACCCGCTCAAATAGGCGATGTCCTGGCTGCTATTGGCGTCGGGAGTAACGGGCAGGTTGCAATCGAAAGAAGAGGTCCCCATTTGAACTGGGCTATGGCTTTTGGCCTTAGTCTCGAAGGGGCATAATAAAGACTACGAGGTGTTTA
>Ga0233412_10002044_pt1 | contig 10001 bp, 9 predicted proteins | sample Na_anoxic_4_MG_FD_180667 | JGI IMG/M metagenome (GOLD analysis project Ga0233412, IMG submission 180667) | Seawater microbial communities from Saanich Inlet, British Columbia, Canada - Na_anoxic_4_MG | ecosystem: Environmental > Aquatic > Marine > Inlet | place: Canada: British Columbia... | reverse complement strand
GTACAATTTTAGATAATTGAAATGGGGAAACAGTTAGATTAAAGTGAGATTCTAAATGAGGTGTAATGACTTCAAGTAAATGATGAAACTGAGTAGAATCTGATATTACAAGTGATGCTTGGGGAAGATCTAAATTTATAGAAGACTTTAGTTTATTTCATTGATTATTCACATATAATATACCAAGTCAATTATGGTTAACATTTGAGAATTGAACAGAAGTTAGTGCTTCAACAAGAGTAACGGTAGTTGATTGAGCAGCATCTATATCTAGTTGATGAACAACTACTAATACAGCATTTTTAAGAAGCAAAAGACATCCAAGATATCAGCCAAATAGAGGACATTTATGGAGTACAGCTTGATTTTTACCAAATCCTACTGCTACATGAATAAGACAATTAGGTTTATTAAATACCATTGCTTGAGTATACTTTCAACTTGAGGATGGTATATTATATGCAGTAGTATTTAATGATAATACAGAAAAATTAAAAGCAGAAATAGATATAAGTTTATGTTGATTAACTATATCAGACTTACAATTTTGATCTTTATATGATATTCAATACCAATGGAGAGGGGTATGAGATTATTTCTTTTATATAAATCAAAAATTAGTATATAAAACTTCATTTTTATGAAATAATACAGAGCTAACTATATTTAATCCAGCATTAAGTGCTTGATTTTATGCAGAGAATACAAATTGAACAGAAGTTGAAATTAAAATATGATGTGCTGATATAACTTCAGAATGATGAAAAGCAGCAGGAGCTACTTATGTATCAATAGCAAATAGTACTACTAAAGCTGTTAATACTACCAATTATCCTACAATAATAGCTCATGTAAAACAAACTTTAAATAGTTTACCTAATACAAGGGATGTATTGGCATTAAGAGCAACTTGAAGTTCAGATCAAAGAAGTTATATGAAGGCTTATATTACAAGAAATACTGCAGCACTTACATGAGCAAGTTTTAATGATGCTCAGCAATGAAGTTGAGTTGAATTTGATGTAGCAGCTACATCAATAGATACTTGATTATGTCAGTTATTATGGAGTAGAAGAGTGCAAATAGATAATAATACTAGTGTTGATTTACCTAGTGATTTAGTAGATTTTTATTTAACAGAATGAGATTATCTTATAATTACAATGGAAAGGGAAAGCCCAACACAAACCTCTAACGTAGTTGTAAGTTTAGAATTATGAGAAGAGATTTAATTTTTAATAGCTATTTATATGTCTAAACAATTACTTTCAATAGATTGATTCAAAGAAGCAATAGTTAATGATGAGACAACCCAATGAAATAAGGGGTTTGTTGACATGCTTTGATTAGATCCTTGGGCAGAAGATTGAGTACTACAAATTAATAAAAGATTAATAGCAGATACAACTGTTTGATTATCAGAAAATCCATATTCAAATACAACTTTTGATTGAAAAACTTTATATTGAATGGACAGTAAAGAAATATGGTATGAAAATACTACAGACACATGGACTCTTTTACATACAAATTCAAACGCATGAGATAATGTTGATTTAATAACATATCAAGATTATCTTATCTACGCTGCAAATACCAAATTATGAAGAAGTACAAATACAACTATTGCATGAGGTTTTACAGATAATCCAACATGGTGAAGTGGGACAGTTTTTACAAATGGAGTTTGAAATCATTATTTTAAAGTTTTTAATAATAGGTTATATATTACTGATTGAAATTTTCTATCTGAACTTGATGGAGCTTCTGATCCAGCAACACCTACTAATTGGATTTTCACTGCTGAAAAATTCACTTTACCAAAATGAGAAGTAATACAAACATTAGAAGTAATTTGATGACAATTAGCTTTATGAACTCAGCAAGGAAATTTCTACTTATGGGACTGAGCTAGTGCAAATGCTTCTCAAATAATTAAGACTCAACTATGAGGTATTACAGCAATGATCCAGGTAGAAAATACTTTATTTGTTTTTGCATGAGTTAGTTGAACTGTTTATAGGTATAATGGAGCAGATTTGGTTCCTGCAATTCAAATACCTAGATTTAATATTGGGTCAACTGCTTATGTATATAAAACAGGAGTAAGAAGATATAAAAATTGATTTATATTCTGAATTTCAAAGAACTGAATATATGTCTATAATAGAGTAAAAGAATGAGAATCTTTTTCATTAAATAAATATGGAAATTTAAGTTGATGAAGAGTAATAGATGAGTTTGATTGAACTATTTATTCTTTATATGTTATTGATCAAAGTTCATCAGATGATAGATTCTTAGTATGATATTTACATTGAACTAGATGAATAGATAAACCATCTGAAACAGATAGATATAGAATGGAAGAGGCTTGATCTAATGATACAACAGCAGCACCTTTTTTTGAAACTTTTGTATATGAATTAAGAGATAATAATTGAAAACCTAATAAAGTTCAATGATTACAATGATTATTTAAAGATGACTGAGCTAATGTAAATAATAATATAAAGGTTGAGTATAGATTAGAAAATAATACCTCATATACTGTTTTATGAAGTATATGAGAAGATGGAATAGATGCTAATAAAATATTAAGATGAATATGAAAAAGAGTAGCTAAAATGCAATTTAGGGTTAAATTTTGAAGAGAAAGTAATTCTATTTCATGAGTCCAAAACACAAAGCTAATACAGGCTAAAATATTTTAATAATAAAAAATTATGGTAGTAAATCATTCACATTCTTGACTATGACTTGATGGAGAAAGAGTAGATTATAATAGTTTAAAAAATTTACCTATTATTAATACAGATTATTTTATTTGAACTATATCTTTTTCTGCATCTACTTGAGTTATTACAACAGCTACTATAGCTTCTACTACTTTTGTTAGTAATACATCAATGGTAAGTGGTAATACAATAGTAATCCAAAAAGAAGGAGTATATCAAATAAACACTAGTTGTTCTTGGACTTGAAATGCTACATGAGTTAGAAAAATATATATATATATAAATAATATTAGATTTGATGCTTGATGACAAACAGTTTGCTCAACGTCACAAGAATTAAGTCAAATATCTACTTGAAATTATTTATCAGTATGAGATATAGTTGATGTAAGAGTTTTTCAAAATAGTGGTTGAACATTATCATCACAACTGGATGCAAATAAATTTTCAGTTGTACAAATTTCATAAATGATTATAATAAAATTAATACATAATAAAAAATAATTATGGCTAAAAAAACTTTTTGAGAAATGTTTAATAAAGTTGTTAGGAAAGTATGACTTACTAACACTTTTAATGATTGATTAGATGAAACAGAAAGCATTAAAGAAGATATTAATGATATACAAAAAGAAGTATTAAGTATATCTAAAAGTTATCTTACTAAAGCATGAGTTCTTATTTCATGATGAACAGTTGCTACACAGAATAATTATACTATACCAACAACAGTTGATAAAATTACAACAGTAAAAATAACAAGTAATTCAATAAATTATTATCCAAAAAAAGTATCTATTACAGAATTCCATACTTTTGATAATACTAATACTGATTCAGATATTCCAGTTATATGGACAATAGATAAAACAGAATTATATATTTATCCAACACCAGTTACTAGTTCTTTGCCTATAGAATTAAATTCTAATGAGTTTGCAACAGATTTAGAAACTAGCCCCAGTGTTACTACAGACCAAACAACTGCTTTAGAGATAAAGGAGTCTTTTTCAAATGTTATATATTACTATGCTTTAAATGAAGCTTATGAAAGATTAGAAGATTTTGCTAGTGCTGATAGACAATTAGTAAAATATGAAAAAATAATGAAAAAATATGTAGATGATGTAAGTAATCCTACAAATGATATAACTATATGATGAAAAGGTAGAATAATTAATCCAAATTATAATCCAATTCTTACTAATTAATAATTAAAATATGGTAGTAACAGCTAAACAAATTAGAGACAGATTAAATCTAGAAACAAAAAAATTAAAATCTAGATGATTAACTGACTCTCAAATTCAAGCTCAATTAAGAACTAGATTGGGTAAATCTTGAGATGCAGGTAGTGTAAAGAAAATTTTAAAATGATGAGATAAACAACAAAATTTTATACAAACAGTATGAAATAAAACAAAAGCAACTGATAGCCCAGTTTCTAAATGAAAAACGGAAGTTACTTGAATACCAGGAGTTACATGATCAGCAAAAATTAAATCTGAAAGAGGAATAATAGATGTATGACCTACTAATACAAATGTTATAACAGAAACAGAAACAGTAACAGAGACTCCTGAAGTTACTCCTACTGAAACACTTGAACAAAAAACATTAAGAGAAAGACTAACAGGAAAGGTGGCTTGAAGGATAGCATGAAGAAAAACTGAAGAACAAAAATTAATAGCGGCTAGAGAAGAAGCTTGAAGACAGGAATTAGTAGATTTACAAAAAGGATTTAGAGAAGAAGCTTGAGCAGTACAAGAGGATATTAGAAATATTAGTGAATGATTAAAAGCTGAGGGATGAGCTATTACAAATATAGCGGCAAGTAGGATAAGAGAAGCAAGGTCAGCACCTTTAAGAGAACAATTAACAAGTTTAGTTAGATGACAAGAACTAACATCTGCTAATCTAAAAGAATTAGATACTTCAATAGATGCTATATTAGAAGCTAGAGAAATAGACAGACAAAATGAAGTAGCCAATCTTACAAACCAAATAGAATGATCTAATTTATCTAGTGCAGAAAAAAATAAACTTCTTACTCAATTAGGACAACAAACTGCTAGAATGAAGCAAGAGTCAGAAATAGAAGCATTTAAACAAAAAGAAGAAATAAAAGCAAATATAGAACAAAAAGAACAAGATAGTTTAAATCAAACTGGTCTTTCTTTATGACAAAATATAACTTTAGGTAAGATTACAAATAATTTTTGAGTAAAAGATGATAGTCTTGTTGGTAGATCTATTGCTTGAATGTTAAAAGAATGAAAGACAGAACAAGAAATAAATAAAATTTTATGACTAGCTACTGATGCAGAAGGAAATTTCGTAGACGATACGCAATTTGCTAGAAGAGAAAAATTAAGAAAAGAATTTGAAGCTAAATCATGAGTAAAAACTTATAGAGAAGCTGTTTTACAACATCAATGAACAATATCTACATTATGACAAGCTAGTTGACCATGAGATGTTGCTGCTGTATTTCAATTTATGAAAACTCTTGATCCTACTTCAGTAGTAAGAGAATCAGAATTTGAAGCTGCTGCAAATGCTGCATGAGTAACTGAAAAAATAGACGTTTGAAATCTATTTGCTAAATTTAAGAATTGAGCAATTTTATGAGAAAAAGATTCAGAGACAAGAAAAGCTTTTGTTGAAACAGTAAATGAATTATTTAAAGTGAAAAAACAAAACTTTGATTGACTTGCTAGACAAATGATACAACAAGCAATTAGAGATTGAGTTGATCCAAAAAGTGTAGTATTAGATTTAGATGAAGTACCAGGTGCTTCTGATTTAACAAGAGATGATTTTAATTTATTAGAAGATGATGATTTATTGGAAATAGACTCTTTATATTGATTTAATACAAGTGATTGAACATCATTTAATATAACGGGTTTAGATAAAGGAGAGATAACTTCATGAACAAACATAACTACAAAAGAAGAATTTATTAAATCTAAAGAATGATTTAGAGAGAAAGCATATTTAGATTCTGCATGAGTTCCAACTATATGATATGGATTTACTAGTTTTAATTGAAAACCAGTAAAGTTATGACAAACAATAACTAAATGACAAGCAGAAAGAGAATTTGATGATCAAATAGCTAGACATAGTAATTATAAGAACCTTGTGACTGTTCCTTTATCAGAAAAGCAGAAAATAGCATTAGCAAGTTTTGAGTTTAATTTATGACCTAATATATGGAAGTCTACCTGAAAAGATATAATTAAAGCTATAAATAAATGAGATATAGAAACAGCTAAAAAAATTATATTAAAACATAATAAAGCTAGAAATCCTAATACTAAAAAATTAGAAGTTATTAAATGACTTACTAATAGAAGAGTAGAGGAAGCGGATTTATTAGAAATGATATCTTAATTATTTAATTATAAATATATGGCATTATCTGAAATAGAAAAAAATATAGCTCAGCAAGTAAAAGAGCAATGATGAACAAGAGAACAAATGATAGAAGTTTTAAATCAACATAGAGCTAGACAACCTAAACAAGAATTTAAAACTTTATCACAACAAGCTAGAGAGTCTTTAGAAAAGACTCCAGAAGAGGTTTTAGGTGTTGAATCTAAAGAAAAAACTATAACAACAGATTGAATTGATGTAGTACAAACAGAAGAAAATATTTCAGGATTAGATGTTTGAGTAAAAACATGAAAAGCAGTAAGTGAATTTTGAAGGGAATTTAAAACTGAAGGAGTAGTTTTACCTACAACATGAACTGAAGTATTAGACGCTTTAAAAGTAACAGGTATTAATTTAATCCCTGATGCTATAGAGTGAGTTTGAGAAGTAATAGAATTAGCTTCTGATCCAGTATGAACAGTAAAATCTATTACAGATTTATGAAGTTGAATTATACAAAAGTGATTAACTACTTTATGGAATAAAGTGACGGGAGATAATTTTGAATGAACAGAAAAAGAAAAAATAGCTGATGCGGCATGAAAATATTTATCTGATAATTTTGGAACTTTAGACAAAGCTTCTAAATCTATTACTGAAAATCCTGTAGATGCAATATTAGTTATAAAATGAATTATATCTAGTGCAAAAAAAGTAGCTTCAAAGAAAACAATTAAAAATTTAGAAAAAATAGAAAAAACACTTCCTCAAAAATTAGATGATGCAGCTAGAAAACAAGTAGAACAAGCATTGTGAACAACTAAAGAAAAATTTAAACAAAAATGAAGAGAGTTAGCTCCTGAAATATTAAAAAAAGAAATAAAATGAACTAAAGAAAGTGTTAAACAATTAGCTGAAGAAAAGGCAAGTAAGTTTGGTAAAGAAATTGAAGATTTTGTAAAATCATGAAAACTAAAAGGAACTGTAAAAAGAGATGATTTATTAAATATATTAGATGATATTAGAAAAGAATGACAAGTGTGAGATGTTATTATAGATGAAAGTATAGTAAACGCTACAGATAAGTTCGCAGATATTATAACTTGATTTTGAAAAGAAATACCAGCTGAAAAAGCAAGAGTAATTAGACAAATGTTTGATAAAGCGGTTTATAATACTAAATGAATTGTTTCAGAAGAAGCACTAAGTTTAAAAAACAATATTAAAAAATGATTATGAGATAATATTAGAAAACAACTAGCAGACCAAAACCCAGATTTAGCAAAAATTAATAAAGAATTCAACTTTTATAGTAAACTAGATGAAGTATTAACAGAAACATTAAATAGACAATGACCTCAACAATGATGATTAATTGGTAATATAGCAGGGGGATGAGGATTAGCTGCATGATGAGCCATATTCTGAGATATTACATGAGCTATTGCAACAGCGGTTATTGCTAAATGATTAACTGAAGCAATGAAAACAACTAGATGGAGATTAATTAGTGCTTGAGTTAAAAATAAATTAGCTAAAGCATTATCTGTATGAGATACTAATACTGCAACAAAATTAGCCAAAGATATAATAAGACAAACTTTATGAAATAAAGCTAAGATATATTTAACAGGACAAGCAACAGAAAGTAATTTAGAACTTAATAAATAATTATGAACTATATAATAATTTTATGATGATTAAGTATAATTATATTGATATGGAATCTATTTAGATGAAGTTGGAATAATATACTAACCTCTATAATATGATTATTATTTTTATGATTATTGCTTCTTTGAATAATTAGTTGATTAATTGATTTAATATAAATTATGATTATAAATATACAAATAAATAAAGATTTAGAAGTAAAAGTAGATATAGATGACGAATTACTAACTCCTAAGAAAAAAGAAATAAAATGAGAATTTTGAATTGATAAAAAAGGAGTGGGAGATAAAATCAAAGAAGAATTACAAAAAGATGCTGACAATTTTATTACTAATTTATAAATTATGAACGCAGAAAGAGATGACAATAATGTTCCTACTATGTTAGGAATAAGCTCAGTTGATGGAGTAACTCCAGTTCCAATTGAAGTTGATCCAATAAATTGAGCTTTAAGAGTAGAAGTATAATTTAATTTACTAATTTAATAGTATTATGGCAAATGCACCAAGAGATCAAAATCATTTACCTACTGCATTATGAGTAAGTAGTGTAGACAATATTACACCGATTCCATTAAAAGTTAATCCAGTTACATGAAGATTATTAATAGATATTGTTTGAGGCTGAGATGTAGTATGACCAGCTTCTTCCGTAGACAATAGAATAGCTACATTTGATTGAGTAACTGGTAAACTAATACAAGATAGTTGAGAACTTCTTTCTTGACTTGTACACACTACAGGAGCAGAAAATGTAGATTGAGCTAAAGATTTTACTACTACTATAAAATGAGTAGACCAAATAGAGTGATTTATACAAAACTGACAAATAGTAACATCTGTTTCTACTTGAAATTTAACAGTTGCTCTTAAAACATTAGCTTGAACAGATCCTAGTGCTACAGACCCAGTATATGTAAGAATAGATAATGTAATAAGAACTATATCAAGTGCATTAAGTGTTTGAGCCCCAGCAGGACAGAATTTATTTAATGCTTGAAGTACTGAGTTAGCAACAAATGAAATAGATTATTTCTTCTATTTAAGTTGGAATACTATTGCAGGTAATGTCTTAATGTGAACTTCAAGAATACCTGATTGAAATATTATTTCAGATTTTAATATTGCAACTATTTGAGATGAAAAGTTTTTAAATAGGAATGCTGCTTGAGCCACTACTGATAAAGTTGTAAATATTTGAAGATTTAATGCTACACTTTCAGCAGGTGCTGGTTACACTTGGAGTATACCAGCAACTAGTATTATTATAAATAGACCTATTTATGAAACAAGATGGCTAACATATGCTCCTCAATTAAACTGAACATCAGGTAGTTGAGCTACATCAACAGTGACATATTCTAAATATAAAATACAAGGAAGTAATCTTATATTAAATATGAGAAGTATAGTAGCTTCAAAATGAACTGCGGCTTGAAGTATTTCTGTAACCTTCCCTTTTTCAACTGTAGCTACCAGTTCAATTATTTCTTGATTTATATGTGCAATAGCAACTAATCCAGCAACTGCAAGCAAAGGAGCTCCTACTAATAATATAAATAATGCATTTTTTACTTCTAGTTCTCAATCAGCTTTACTAGATTGGACTTTAGTTGCTGTAAATGATGAAATAAGTTTAGCATTCAATTTAGAAATTTAATATTTAATAAAATAAGGGCTGATGTGTAGTTTCAGCCCTAAAATAAAAACTACACTTTTCTTTTTGTAAAAAATCAATATAATATTAATACTTTATTAATAACTACACACATTATGAAATATGAAATAACAGAAGAACAAATGAAAGTATTAGAAGCTTTCTTATCAAGAGTAGATTTAAAAGGTTCAGAAGTGTAAGCTTTTAACCAAATAATACAAGCCTTATCAAATCCTATAGAGGATAAAAAGAAAACTAAATAATTTTTAACTACATATATTATGGAATTTTTAATAGGATTAACAATTTTTATATCATCTTATGCAGATGTTTCAGCTATAGGAAATGAACCTTATATACCTTTTACACAAGAAGAAATAGTTGAGAGTAATAGATTAATAGATGAAGAAGAAAAATGAATTAATGGTATTCTTGATGATTTAATAGCTAATATGAAATAGAAATGGAATTAGCTTGATTAATTGAATTTTTGAGATTAATAGTTAGTGAGGGACTTCAAACAGTAGTTACTGCTTGAGTGATGTTTCTTGC
>Ga0233412_10002042_pt1 | contig 10005 bp, 8 predicted proteins | sample Na_anoxic_4_MG_FD_180667 | JGI IMG/M metagenome (GOLD analysis project Ga0233412, IMG submission 180667) | Seawater microbial communities from Saanich Inlet, British Columbia, Canada - Na_anoxic_4_MG | ecosystem: Environmental > Aquatic > Marine > Inlet | place: Canada: British Columbia... | reverse complement strand
AATTGGTTCTAGCGGGTTTTTAGTCAAAAGACTACGCTCTTTATCGTTATTAAAAGTATAAATAGATACTGTTTCATCTTTTTTAGATATTGCAATTGAGTGTTTTGTGCTTTTTCTAGTCATAACTTATTTCCCTTAGTACGTGTTGTGTTGTGATGCAGCTACTCTCTCATAGTGTTACAAATTAATCTAGCAAGTGTTTTTTATGCGATATAAGTAAAACTAATTTCTATACCGCGTCTCTCTGTTATGTGTTATTAAGATGCAGCTACTCTCTCATAGTGTTATAAATTAATCTAGCAAGTGTTTTTTATGCAGGTATAAGTAAAACTAATTTCTATATCGTGTAGTAAGTTCTCCTTAGTAACTATTTTAATCCTTTTACTTATTCTCTACTTTACTATATCCAATATCCATGCCAGAACTGGCATAATATCTCTAACTTACTAATAATAAAGGTGTATAAGATATACTGATATACCTATAAGCCTTATATACTGTGTAAAAAAGTGAACAAATCATTCAAGGCATAAAGAGAATTTGTGCTAAAAGTGAACAGATCATTCAAGACTATAAGTATAGTTATAACTCACTATAGTTACGCCGATATAACTATCAATAGAATAGAGGTGAACATACCGTACTATTATAAATAGAGTTTATAACAATGGTATTTAGTAGTAATGTATAGTTATAACTATACTTATAAAAGGTGAACTACTATCTCTATAGATTGAACACGCGCGCGTAGCAAGATCTGTGCCAATTAAGTATTCAAGTATTCAATTGAATACGCGATCAAATGTGTGTATGCAAGATCTGTGCCAAGCATGGATGGGGCGGGCAGGGGCCAGGGGTGGGGGTGGGTATATGTTATAACAATGTTCTAAATTTTTACCTTATTTTCCAATTTACTAGAAACTCGTATAATATAAAACTAACACTATGCTAAATTTTTACCTTATTTTCCAATTTACTAGAAACCTTAAGCTAACACTATGCTAAATTTTACCTTATTTTCCAATTTACTAGAAACTTAGTACAATTACACACACAATCTTCTCTGATAAAGTATTATAAGGTTAACATAGTAGAAATTTAATTGTGACATCACATATTTCTTTGGTATAATAGACAATTCAACCACTACTACAATTATAATTACTATTATGTCTAGATTAAACTACCTAAATCCTAATCGTGAGTACACTGATAAGCAAAAGAAGTTCTAAGAGGTCTACTCACAGTCTTTAGAAATTAAACAAGCAGCTAAAGAAGCACAATATACCCAAGTATCTCCAGTCGTAGCCTCTTTGAAAGATGAGATCATTACTATTGCAGAGAATTACCTAGCCATTAACGCAGGTAAAGCCATTGATACTGTAGTATCTGCCATGGATGCTGATGGTGTACCTCAACTAGCACAAAGACTTGATGCAGCTAAGACAATCCTAGATAGAATTGGTATTGTTAAGAAGGATAAGATTCAAGTAGAAGCCAATATCGAAGGTGGTATCTTTGTATTACCAGCTAAAGTAGAATAACTACTATGTCTGATATGTCTAACAAAGTAGATATTGTCCTACCTGACTTTATGGACATTGTCTTTCAATATAAAGATGTACCCATACCTGAGTCTTGTAGGAAGAAGTTAATAAAGTATAAAGCTCCTAAGTGTGAGCTCTCTAAAACAGAGCCTAACTCAGACGTAGATATCTTTAATTACTTTCGTCTATTAGAAGACATACCTCTTACTAAAGATGAATTAGTACATCTATATATCACATATACTATGAGGGACTTTGTCAAGAGTACAGGTGAACCTTATTCACACCCTCTTGATAGGATACAGTACTTACTCAAGAAGCATAAGGTACAAGTCTACTCTGTTAAACATAAATCTAAACCTAAACCTAAGAAAGAACCTAGACCTAAGAAACCTTTACGTACTAGACCTAAGAATGCTACTATAGGTAAGGTACGTGAGTATAGAGCTTCTAAGGCAATGGATGATGCTAAGAACTGTCATGATCAAGCCAAGCATAATACTAAGAAAGAAGAAATTAAGTTAGAGAAGCTAAGACAAGAACTAGAACTGCAAGAAGAGAAAGTAAAGAAGACTACTAAGCTTCGTGATAAGAATGAAGTTAAGCTTAAGAAAGAAAGAATAAAGAGCTTGGATGATTCTAAACTACAAACTAAACCTGTAGAAGTAGATGAGAAAACTAAGAGTGCTCTTAAGAATAAGAAGATTATCTTTCAACCCAATGAAGGACCTCAGACAGCCTTCCTAGCTGCTAGTGAAACAGATGTCTTATATGGTGGTGCTGCTGGTGGTGGTAAGTCCTATGCTATGATTGTCGATCCTTTGCGCTACTGTAGTAATAGTAGTCATAGAGCACTTGTACTTCGTCGTTCTATGCCTGAGCTAAGAGAGCTTATAGATAAGTCAAGAGAACTTTATCCCATAGCATTTAGAGGGGCTAAGTTCAAAGAAGTAGAGAAGACATGGTACTTTGCTTCAGGTGCTCAAGTAATGTTTGGTTACTGTGAGAAGGATAGTGATGTCTACCAGTACCAAGGTCGTGCATTCTCTTGGATTGGTTATGATGAGATTACTCACCTTGCCACTGAGTTTCCTTGGAACTACCTTGCATCTCGTCTACGTACTACAGATCCTAACCTACCCACGTTCCTAAGATGTACAGCTAACCCTGGAGGTCCTGGACATCAATGGGTTAAGAAAAGATACATTGATCCTTCTCCTGCCAATGAGTCTTTCATGGGAGAGGATGGTATACAACGTAAGTTCATAGCAGCTACTTTGCATGATAACCCTCATCTATCTTCTGATGGTCGTTATGAACAAATGCTTAAGTCTCTTCCTGAAGTACATCGTAAAAGATTACTCAATGGTGATTGGGATGTTAATGAAGGAGCTGCTTTCTCTGAGTTCAACCCAGCAATGCATGTCATAGAACCTTTTGACATACCTCCTAACTGGGAAAGAGTTAAAGGAGTAGACTATGGTTATGCTGCTGAGTCTGCTTGTCTATGGGCTGCTATAAATCACAGTGATGGTACTCTTATTATCTATCGTGAACTATATGAGAAAGGTCTTACAGGTGAAGCTCTTGGACATAAGATGACTGCCTATGAAGATGATGAAAGAAGATCTATAGCAGGAGTACTTGATACAGCTGCATGGAATAGAACTGGATATGCTGGGCCTACCATAGGTGAAGAGTTAGTTAAACAAGGACATAGACTAAGACCTGCTGATAAGAATAGAATAGCAGGTAAGGTACAAATCCATGAGAGACTTAAGATAGCTGAGAGTGGTAGACCTAAGATGCAAATAGTATCTACCTGTATTAATCTAGTAAGAGAGTTGTCTTCTATTCAATACGATAAGACTAAGACAGAGGATGTAGATACTAAGATGTCTGATCATGCCTATGATGCTCTTAGGTACTTAGTTATGTCTAGACCAAGAATGGAGACTAGAGAAGAACTTTCTTTTCAATTCAAGCAACAAGCCATGTTACAACCCACTGATACTTTCTTCGGGTATTAACTTTATTATACCCATGAGTGTGACATTTATAAACACAGTGGTATAATGTATTCTCAACAATATTACTAGGTATAAGACAAACATGGCTGATGCAAATAATCTAGAAGAATCATTTAGAAATGCCGATGATGTCTTATCCATAGATCCTTCTCTAAGTGAAGTAGAAGATATCATAGATCTAACTCAGATTAAGAACGAGTTAGTAAGTACTATTGAATCTAGATTTGAGGAGGCTGAACGTGGTCGTGACTCTGATGAACAACGTTGGTTAGAAGCTTATCATAACTATAGAGGTGTCTATGGTAAGAACGTTAAGTTCCGTGAGAATGAGAAGTCCAGAGTCTTCCTTAAGATCACTAAGACTAAAGTACTTGCAGCTTATGGTCAGCTCATTGAAGCTATCTTTGCCAGTTTTAAATTCCCTATCGCTATCTCTGAGACTAAGATCCCAGAAGGTATTGTTAAAGAAGCACACTTAACTCCTGATATTGAGACAGAAGATAATAGAGGGAATGTAGAAGAAAGTAATAATATAATTGAAGACGATGACTTCTACGGCTATCCTGGAGATGGTCGTGAGTTGAAAGAACGTCCTTCCTCTTTTGATCCTGAAGGTGTCTTCCTCCATGAGTTAGAAGAAGAGTATACTAATCCTCAAGGTGAGGTAGTGTTGGAAGAAGGTAAAGGAGCACCCAATGCACCTATGGCCTATCCTGCAGAACAAGCTGCTAGGAGAATGGAGAAGCTAGTTCATGATCAGATCGAAGAGTCCAATGGTCCTTCTGAACTACGCAGTGCTCTCTTTGAAGCTACTCTCCTTGGTACAGGTGTTATTAAAGGCCCTTTCAATTATAATAAGACATTACACAAGTGGACCACTGATGAAGAAGGTAATCGTTCCTATGAACCTTCCGATGTTAAAGTACCTAGATTAGAGTTTGTCTCTATATGGGATCTATATCCTGACCCCAATGCTAGGAATAAAGAAGACCTTAATTGGTTAATCCAAAGACATAAACTAAATAAATCACAACTACGTGGTTTACTTAAACGTCCTTTCTTTGAGAAAGAAGCTATCCTTGAGTGTATTAAAGAAGGATATAACTATACAAAGAAAGACTTTGAGCATGAGATAGAAACAGATACTGGCTCTAGTGATGTAGGTTCTCTTGATCGTTTTGAGGTCTATGAGTATTGGGGTACAATGGATGCAGAGTTTGTTCGTAGTGCAGGTCTACAAATAGACAATAGTATTGATGACTTGGAAGAAGTTCAGATCAATGCTTGGGTCTGTAATGGTAAAGTTATTCGTCTTGTACTTAACCCTTTCAAGCCATACCGTATTCCTTATCAGCTCTTCCCCTATGAGAAGAACCCTTATTCTCTCTTTGGTGTAGGTGTAGCTGAGAACATGGATGATAGTCAGCAGATTATGAATGGTCATGCACGTATGGCTATTGATAACCTAGCACTGGCAGGTAACTTAGTATTTGATGTAGATGAATCAGCTCTAGTTCCTGGACAGTCTATGGAGATGCATAGCGGTAAGATCTTCCGTCGTCATGCAGGTATGCCGGGACAAAGTGTATATGGACTTAAGTTCCCCAACACAGCTCCTGAAAACATGCAAATGTTTGATAGGTTTAGACAGTTAGCAGATGAGTCTACAGGTATCCCCTCATACTCTCACGGGTATACAGGAGCTACAGGTATGACACGTACTGCCTCTGGTATGTCTATGCTTATGGGTGCAGCTTCTCTTAACATTAAGACTGTAGTTAAGAACTTGGATGACTTCTTACTTAAACCTTTGGGTGAAGCCTTCTATCAATGGAACATGCAGTTCTATGAAGGAGACTTGAATGTAAGAGGAGATTTGGAAGTTAAGGCTCAAGGTACTAACTCTCTCATGCAGAAGGAAGTACGGAGTCAACGTTTGACTATGTTCTTACAGACAGTACAGAATCCTGCCATTGCACCTTTTGTTAAGATTCCTAGAATCATTTCTGAACTGGCTTATAGTTTAGACCTTGATCCAGAAGAGATTATTAATAGTCAAGATGAGGCAGCCATCTACGCTGAGATCATTGGACTACAGAATGCACAACAACCTCCTCAAATGCAAGGACAAGGACAAAGTCAAGGTCAAGGCGGTGAGATAGGTACAGGTCAAGCTCCTATGCCACAAGAGCAAGGCTTTAGTGGTAATATACCTCAATGAACCAAGAACTAGGACGTATTGCAGCAATTGTTAAGTCTCCTAGTTGGCATAGACTAAAGGAATATTTACTAGAGAAAGAGAACAATGCTATACAAGACATGGCCCGAACCTTAGAAGTTAATAGTATCTATGAAGCTAGAGGCCGATACAAGTTAATACAAGAGATATTACGTCTAGAGAACATTATCCTAGAAAGTAAATCTTAATTTTCACAAGATTATAATAGTCTACTTTTGCTGTTATAGTCTTTCATCCTAACGCTACCCATTCTGAATCAATGGCACGTTAGTTTCTCCAACCCCTTAAAGCTACCCTTATTAATATTATAAGGCCCTATATAGAGGTATATTATTATGATTCAATTTAACTCCATGAATAACGCAGCAGAGCTTGATAAAGGTGATGCTAATCCTTATAACTCTAAGAAAACTTGGGACGGGACTACTAAAGAAGTAGAACGCGGTCTTCAAGGTGCTAACGATAGTTTAGCTTATGTGACCCCTAAGAAAGAGAATGTTGCTATCTCTACTCCAGAAGGAATGGTACCTCTAGATGGAAATTCTTCGGCTACTCCACAGGCAGACGAAACGGAAGATACTCAAGTATATAATAAAGTAGATTATAAGAAACGTTATGATGATCTAAAAAAGCATTACGATAGTAAGCTTAATGAATGGAAGTCAACTGAGCAGTCTTTGAAGGCTGACATTGTTACTACTCAACCTAAGTTTACAGCCCCTAAAACCCCAGAAGATCTGGCTACTTTTAAGGAACAATATCCAGATGTCTTTGACGTTATTGAAACTGTAGCTCATAGTCGTGCAGAAGAACAAGTACAGGACCTAACTAGCAAAGTCAATCAATTGACAGAACGCGAACAGAAAATCGCAAGTAAAGAAGCTGAACAAGAACTGCTAAATCTTCACCCCGATTTTAGAACTATTCGAGATGACACTGCTTTCCACGATTGGGCCAAAGCCCAGCCTGAAGTAATCCAAGAATGGGTCTATAACAATAATAACGATGTCACTTTGGCATCACGAGCTATTGATCTTTATAAACGAGATAGTGGACTTAATACAGAATCAACGCAAGAAAGTACACAAGTTAGCCCGACACAAACCTCAGCCCTACAGGATTCTAGAGGATCTGCCGCAGATGCCGTTCAAGTATCTAAAGCTACTGCAGGACTACCAACTAACTCAGGACCTAAGATCTGGTCTAGAGCTGAGATAGCTGCTTTACCCTCACATGAGTTTGAACGACTTCAACCTGAAATCGATAAAGCTTTTGTAGAAGGGCGTATTGCAGCGTAAAGAAGTAATTAATAATATAACCTATAACAACTATAAGGAGTTTTAACTATGGGTATTGAAACTGGTGCTAGTATGAACTTTGACCCCGCGGTCTCAGGTAATACTAATTCTTTCTGGATTCCAGAACTATTTTCTAACAAGGTACAGGTTGCTTTCCGTAAGGCTTCCGTAGCAGAGGGTATTACTAATACCGACTACTATGGTGAGATCTCACAGTATGGTGACACTGTTAATATCATTAAAGAACCACAGATTGGTACTTCTGATTACACTCGTCATGCTACTCTGTCTGGTACAGATCTGACGGATGAAGAGCTAGTCCTCACTGTGGATCAGGCTAAGTACTTCCAGTTTGTAGTTGATGATCTTGAGAAGCGATTCTCTCATGTCAACTGGCAGCAGATTGCAGCAGATAACGCAGGTTATAAGCTAAAAGATGCTATGGATACTAACGTACTGACTGCTATGTTTGCAGGTGCTGCTACCTCTTTGGGTGGTGATACTGTGGATGCTGCTGATACTAACTACGATGGTACAGGCCCTATCGATCTACTAGGATCTGATGGTACTGGTCTTGATCCTGTAGACGTAATGGCACGTATGGCTCGTACTTTGGATGATGCCAATGTTCCAGAGGAGAATCGTTGGTTCGTAGCGAAGCCTGAGTTCTATGAGCAGCTTGCTAAGACTAACTCTAAACTGATGTCTGTTGATTATAATCAGGGTGAGGGTGGTCTTCGTAACGGTCTAGTAGCTTCTGGTCAGGTACGTGGATTTAAGATGTATAAGTCCAACAACATTCCTGCTACCACTAACGCTACTGGTCAGTGTCTTGCTGGTCACTTGAGTTCTACCGCAACTGCAACTGCTCTATCTACTGTAGAGACTGTACGTTCAACTACCTCTTTCGAGGACATTGTTCGTGGTCTTATGGTTTGGGGGAGAAAGGTCTTGCGTGACGACGCTCTCGTTAAGGGAATTTACACAATAGATTAGGAGTAATCTAGCCCCTCTTCGGAGGGGTTTTCCTTTATTATATTTATGATATATTATAACATTCAGGTATAATCCTTCCTATGAAAATATGTATAAAGTGTAATAAAGAAAAAGAACTAGAAGAATTTAATAAGCATCCTAGAATGAAGGATGGACATATAAATAAATGTAAACTATGTGAGGCAGAATATAAACGTTTACATTATAAAAGTAATAAAGAACAATATAAAACTAATCACAAACATTGGCAAGAAGAAAATAAAGAATACTGTAAAGGATATAAGAAGCAGTATGCTGAAGATAATGAAGGGCATTTAAAAGAATATCGAGCTGCTTGGTATCAAGATAATAAACATCGGGATTCTATTAAAGCCAATAGAAACAAAGCCAAAGCCAAACGAAGAGCTACAAAATTACAAGCAACTCCTATATGGAGTAATATAGAATTTCAACAATTGGTAATTGAAGAAGCATATCAGTTACGAATTCAAAGAACAAAAGAAACAGGTATAGTATGGCACGTAGATCATATTATTCCTCTACAAGGTGAAAAGGTTTGTGGGTTACATGTAGCAGAGAACTTACAAGTAATCACAGCATTAGAGAATAAGAGGAAGAATAATACCTATCATGTCTAGAACATATTTAGAACTTACCAATGAGATCTTAGCTGAACTCAATGAAGTTAAACTTACATCTTCTAACTTCGCCAGTGTTACAGGTGTACAAGCCTATGTTAAAGAAGCAATCAATAGAGCTTATAGTGACATTGTCAATGAGAATCCAGGAGCTCCTTGGCTCTTAACAAACGATGCTCAAGATGATGATACTTCTGAATATGGTAACTACTTTGTAGACTCCGTAGTTGGACAGCGTTGGTATTATCTTAAGAACCATTCTAGTGGATCTTCAGGCACTACTCCTGACTTTGGTAGAGTAGATTGGAATAATTTCTATCTAACTACAGATACAGTAGGTACTTGTTCTATTACAGGTGTATGTTCCAACGTATCCTATACCACTCCCAATACTTGCATATCTAATGATGCTACTTGGACTGATTATAATTATCAATCTAAATGTGAGGACAATGCAGGTACATGGACAGATACACACACAGCTCCTTTCATTAGAGAGAATGTAGCTTACATTTCCTTTGAAGAGTGGAAGGACCACTATAGAGAAAGTGATGATAACGCTAAAGACAATGCTTCTTACAGTGAGCCTGTCAGAGTTATTATGAATCCAGATGGTCGTAGGTTCGGTCTCTCACCTTTACCAGATAAAGTATATCGTATATTCTTTACAGCTTGGAATCAGTTCCAACGCTTAATAGCCTATGATGATACTCCTTTGTTCTCAGAGCAGTGGACTTCTGTTCTTGTAGCTAAGGCTAGACAGTCGGCTTATATGTTTAAGGATCAAACATCTTTGTCTCAACTCTCAGGTCAGGATTATAAGAGAGGCTTAAGAAATTTGAAAGAGTTCTCAGGGAACCAGCAATTCGATTCCATGTCTGATGATAGGGTGAGATACTAAGATGCCTTTACAAGGAGTTACTATTCCTTTAAGTGGGGGGTTAGACTTAGCTTCCTCAAGCTTTGATCTGCTCAATACTCCAGGAGCTGCCACTCGGTTAAAGAACTTTGAGTCTTCTACTTTTGGTGGATATCGTAGGATATCAGGTTATCGTAAGTTCGTAAAGAGTACTATCCTTTCTATTAATGTAATAGAAGGAGGCTCAGGTTATACCTCTGCCCCCAATGTTGTTATCTCTGATCCTGAAGATAGAGGAGAAGGAGCTTCTGCCACAGCAGTACTTACAGGAGACATAGTTACTTCCATTGTTGTAGATATTGCTGGTAGTGGGTATGAGATCATTCCTACTGTTTCAT
>Ga0233412_10002041_pt1 | contig 10008 bp, 12 predicted proteins | sample Na_anoxic_4_MG_FD_180667 | JGI IMG/M metagenome (GOLD analysis project Ga0233412, IMG submission 180667) | Seawater microbial communities from Saanich Inlet, British Columbia, Canada - Na_anoxic_4_MG | ecosystem: Environmental > Aquatic > Marine > Inlet | place: Canada: British Columbia... | reverse complement strand
ATTGCGAAAAAAGAAAAGGAGATGAGGGGAAAGGATGAAAGATAGGAAATAGAAAGTGACGAGAAGAATTGTTATTACAGGTATGGGAGCGATAACTCCCCTGGCCGTTGGTGTGGAAGAAAGCTGGAAAAAGTTATGTGCCGGAGAGTCAGGAATCAAAAATGTTACCCAATTTGATGCCTCTTCCTTAAAATGTCAGGTAGCAGGTGAAATACAGGACTTTGTAGCAAAAGATTTCTTGAGACCAAAGAAGATCAGGAGAACTGATCGCTTTGTACACTTCCTTTTGGCAGCAACCAAGATGGCAATGGAAGACAGCCGGCTCAAGGTCAACTCCAGCGAGGAATATAGGGTGGGGATCATAGCTGCTACTGCCATTGGATCCTGCAAAACCTTTGAGGCAAACCACAAGCTCATTGTACAAGGGCACATGGAAAAAGTTACCCCATACCTGGTAATCAACCTCTCTGCTAATACTGCTGCTGGTGAGATGGCAGCTATGTGCGGGGCTCGAGGGCCTCACCACTTCCTTCAAGAGGCCTGTTCTGCCGGAACAAATGCAATAGGCCTGGGATTCAAAGCAATTAAACATGGTGAGGCAGAAGTAATGATTGTGGGTGGATCTGACGCTGGTATCAGCCCTACCTTAATGGCAAGCCTTGATAACCTCGGTGCAATAGCAACATCTTGGAATGATCAACCTCATAAGGCAAGCAGACCCTTTGAAAAAAAGAGAAATGGTTTTGTTACCAGCGAGGGGTCAGGTGTTCTGATATTGGAGGAGCTTGATCATGCAAAGGCCCGAGGAGCAGAAATTTATGCAGAAATAATGGGCTACGGGTCTACCTGTGATGCTTATCATGCAGTTGCTCCCCTGCCAAGCGGAGAAAGTGCGGCCAGATGTATGGAGCTCAGCATTGAAGAAGCTGGTCTTGAGCCAGAGCAAATAGAGTATATCAACGCCCATGGAACATCTACCATGGCAAATGATGAAACGGAAACTATTGCAGTAAAGAAACTATTTGGACAGAGATCAAAAGAGATCATGATTAGCGCTAATAAATCAATGATAGGCCATATGTGGGGAGCTGCTGGCGCTGTAGAAGGGATCTTTACAGCAAAAACCTTGCAAGAAGGTTTAATACCTCCAACCATTAATCTGGATGAGCCCGATCCCAAATGTGATTTAGACTATGTCCCCTATCACGCCAGGAGGTCAGATATACGATTCGCCCTTTCAAATTCATTTGGCTTCGGAGGCATAAACGCAAGTATTGTTTTTAAAAGATTTGAAAATGAGAAGTAATAGGTTAAACTTTCCTCTCCCATTACTGATTTGAAAAAATCGGTAACTAAATTCCTTGACATAGATTTTTTTATCCCTTAATTTTCAGTTGATACACATTGCGTGAGTCAATACGTAATAATTGGTATTTGCTCAAGTTGTCGGGTGTACCGATAAATCGGGATTCAACGTTCACGGTTAACATCCATGTAATACGGCGTGTCTTGTGGCAAGAACCGGATGAACTCCTTATTTATCTTTAAATCGAAACCGAATACTTTTGATTGCTGATTCGGCAGTATTTTATCTCTTTAACCTTGAACCGTGAACCTGGAACTTTGAACCTGAGCAATTACAATAATTGTTTAAAAAAGGGAGGAAGAGCATGGAAATTAAAGTGAATCTCGCTACTCATCTGAAAGAAAAACCAACCGATGAATCTAAACTTGGTTTTGGTCGAATATTTACCGATCACATGCTCCTAATGGACTACGATACCGATAGGGGTTGGCATAATGCCAGGATCGAGCAATATGGAGCACTCAAGCTTGATCCGGCTGCTGTTTGTCTTCACTATGGGCAAGAGATATTTGAGGGCCTTAAGGCCTATTATGGCAAAGATCGTGGAATATATCTTTTTAGACCATCCGATAATTTCAAGAGACTCAATGGTTCGGCAAGAAGAGTATGTATGCCAGAACTCGATACAGAGCTAGCAATGGAGGCCTTAAAAAAGCTCATCCTTATCGACAGGGAATGGATTCCTAAAACTCGCGGAACCTCCCTCTACATCAGGCCAACGATGATTGCAACTGAACCATTCTTAGGTGTTCGCCCAGCAAGTAGATATTTATTTTATATCATTATAGGACCTGTTGGATCCTACTATCCCGGGGGTCTCAATCCAGTAAAAATATATGTAGAGGATAGATATGTCAGGGCCGTGGCCGGCGGTACCGGTGAGGCCAAAACAGGAGGTAACTATGCAGCCAGTTTGTTAGCAGCAGCGGAGGCAGAAAAAAGGGGTTTTACCCAGGTTCTCTGGCTGGATGGATGCGAAAAGAAATGGGTAGAAGAGGTTGGAGCCATGAATATGTTCTTTGTAATAGATGATGAGATCATAACTGCACCTTTGACAGGAAGCATTTTAGCGGGTATCACCAGAGATTCTGTAATCAAGATGGTGGGAGATTGGGGTTTGAAGATAAAGGAGAAATTAGTTTCTATCAACGACGTTCTTGCTGCTGCCAGTAGTGGTAAGCTTAAAGAGGCCTTTGGCACTGGAACCGCAGCTGTTATATCACCAGTTGGACAAATCACATATAAGGACAAAGATTATATTATAGCAAACGGTAAGATGGGCGAGCTATCACAAAAACTGTATGATGAGATTATAGCCATCCAGTATGCGGAAAAGCCAGACCCTTATGGATGGACAGAAAAGATAGGATAGGGGTAGGCAAGATAACAAATTTTGGCATAAATAAAACAGCCAACTACCTTCGAGGTTATCTGGGAAAGGGTTTCTAAAATGATTAACACTATCATCTGTGCTGTGAGGGGGTAAAAAATGCATCTTGTATTTATTAAGGCAAGAGATTTACCAGATGCCTGGTTTCAGTGTGTTTATCAGATACTTGACACTGGAAGGACATACACAATAGATAGGGGAAGCTATGAAGGGCAGAAAAGGATTGAGTTTGACTATATAACAGTACACATAAAATATCCAGGTAAAAGACCGCTGCTGCCCGATATCCCTCCCGCTTTAGGAATACCTAATCCGGTAGATAATGATTACCTCGATCAATACCTTCCATACGTTATGACCTCTACAAAAAAGGAAGGGGAAGAGTACACATACGGGGAGTATCTTGAGCCGCAAATAAAAGAAGTGATAAGGATGTATAGGGAAGATGGACATGGTACAAACCAGGCATATATGACAGTAGGCGATCCAAAAACATTATATCTTAGCGACCCACCCTGTCTTAGAGGGATCGATACCAGAATCAAGGACAATAAGCTTCACTTTGTTGTCTATTTCCGCTCATGGGATCTGTGGAATGGATTTCCAGCTAATTTAGGTGCTATTCAATTGTTAAAGGAATATATGGCTGAGAGCATAGGTGTTGAAGATGGACAAATCATAGCTGCAAGCAAGGGCCTTCATCTTTACGATTATATCTGGGAATTAGCAAAATTACGGACTATGAAATGAGAGTAATGTAGGTAGTCCGTTGTACTTATATTTCTAATTACTTGGGTTAAATATAGAAATTATCATCTCTGTAGTTATTTAGTTGAATTAATTTGTTTTTTATTATTTCCAATGGGCAGATTACAATCCCTAACAGACACCACCAATTTAAAGCTCTTAGCTTATAAAGATAGGCAACGATGATAAAGGTAGATCTCAAGGATCTAGATCTGAATGAAACAAAGGCATATGTAGAAAAAATCGGGCTTGAAGCCTATAGAGCCGAACAGATCAGGCAATGGATATTTGGCCACAAGTCTACATCATTCGATGGAATGACTAATATTTCTAAGGAGGTAAGGAACTACCTCACCTTAAACACTATCATAACTAAACTAAAAATTACTAAAACCGAAATCTCTCTTGATGGCACAAAAAAGGTCTTATTTGAACTTGGGGATGGTAACAGGATAGAATCTGTTCTTATCCCTGAAAAGAACCATTTTACCGCATGCATATCATCCCAGGTTGGTTGTGCCATGGGATGTAAGTTTTGCCTTACTGCCAGACAGGGATTTATCCGGAACTTGATGAGTTCTGAGATAATAAACCAGGTCATCCAGATCAGGGAATTACTCGATCAACCAGAAAGACTTACAAACATTGTTTTTATGGGCATGGGTGAGCCATTGGCCAATTTCGAGGCTGTAAAAAAGGCAGTTAATAATATAATCTCTCCTGATGCCCTTAATTTTTCCCGCCGTCGGGTGACTCTTTCTACATGTGGTCTTGCACCAGAAATAGAAAGACTTGGCAAAGATCTTCCTATCAATTTGGCTGTTTCCCTGAATGCTGGCGATGATAAAACCAGGAACATCCTTATGCCAATTAATAAAAAATACCCTTTAACGAGATTAATGGAAACACTTAACAATTTTCCCTTACACAAGGGCAGGAGAATCACATTTGAATACATCCTCATAAAGGATATTAATGACAGGCTTAGTGATGCTACTAATTTGGCGAGACTCCTTAACAATATCAGGGCAAAGATAAACCTGATTCCATTCAATCGATATGATGGGAGCCCCTTTGAGGAACCTGATGAAAAAAGAATTCTCGAATTTCAGGATGAGCTAATAAGAAAAAACTATACTGTTACAATCAGAAAAAGCAAGGGGGCTGATATCTCTGCTGCCTGCGGGCAATTGATAACAGGCCCGTAAGATCCTTCGATAAACATTGACTCTCAGTCTTCCATAGTATTCACCTTCATTTTAGCCTCACCAAACTCTACCGGCTCCCCTGGAAGGTCTCTTTTTTTTCTGCAATTTTCACTCCCCTGGTCTTCATCCCAACTTCCATCGAACGAGTCTACACTATGGAGATAGCTTCAGTTTAGAAAACCCTGACAATAGAATTAAGCGTTTGTTGACAATTAATGAAATATTGATTGTCTGATTTGGAAATGCTATATATGAAACACTTTGTATTTAACAATGTAATGAAGCTAATGTATAAAATTACTTTTCAGATAACCGCTAATTTATTTTTGGAGGAAGAATAATGACTCAAAGAAAAAGGAAACTTGGAAGAGGGGTTGCTATGGTAGGAGCTGGGATGTCACCATTTGGAATCCGGCCCGATGTGACAAATCGTGAATTATTTGCAGAGGCCTTCTTTGATATGGTGAATTCTGTGGATATAGGGTTTGATCCTCAGGACATCGAGGCCTTATATGTGGGAAATTGTGGCGCTGAGATGTGGGAGTCACAATCAGTGATAGGAGTGTTATGTGCTGATGTAACCGGTCTTACCCCTTGTCCAGCAATGAAGATTGAAGATGCATGTGCGAGCAGTTCAGTTGCTGTGAGAGAAGGGATTATAGGGATAGCCTCTGGCATATATGATATGGTGTTAGTTGGTGGTACAGAAAAGATGAGCATTTTACCAACTAATTGGACCACAATGGCTCTTGCCTGTGGTTCGGATACAACCTATGAAGCTTCGGTTGGGTTTACCTTTCCTGGCCTTTATGCCTCTATGGCAACCGCACACATGGAAAGATATGGAACCACTCATGATGACATGTTGCGGGTAGCGATAAAGAATCATAGTAATGGGGCACTGAATCCCAAGGCGCATTTTCCTAAGACTATTAAAGATGTTATGGATATGCGCAAGGCTCAGGCTGAAAAAAAGGGGAAGCCCGTTCCACGCTGGGCTGATGAAATGGAATTCCTTCATGACCCACAATATAATCCAGTCATTGCCTGGCCGAATACGTTGTTTGATTGTTGCCCTGTTACAGATGGAGCGGCCTGCATTCTCCTTGTGGCTGAGGAGATAGCTAAAAACTTCACTGATATACCTCTTTATATCATCGGCTCAGGACAGGCCAGCGGACATAATCTCCACGACAGAGAAACCCTTACATCTATACCGGCGGCGAAGCTCGCAGCACAGCAGGCTTATGAGATGGCTGGTGTTGGCCCTCAGGATATAAAAATAGCCGAGGTTCACGATTGCTTTACCATTGCCGAGGTAATGGCGATTGCCGACCTTGGTTTTTTCAAGGAAGGCAAAGAAGCAGCGACCGCAGCAGGGGAAGGTAAGACTGCTCGAGACGGTGTAAAACCAATTAATGTTTCTGGCGGATTGAAGTGTAAGGGGCATCCTGTGGGCGCTACCGGCGCTGCACAGGTAGTAGAGATATTTCAACAGATGAGAGGTGAAGCAGGCGCTCGGCAAGTCACGAATATTAATCTCGCTCTGAATCATAATATAGGGGCCCACGGAACGACTGCAGTTGTCCAAATCTATGAAAGGAGATAGTACAGATGAAAGAGATACCATTTACCATTGCCTCATTTGACAAATTTATAGAAGAAAAAAAGCTGATGGCTTCCAAGTGTGTGAGGTGCAGTGCATTATGGGTGCCTCCACGTCCGATATGCCTCACGTGTAAAAGTGATGAATTAGAATGGATAGAGCTTAACGGGAAAGGGAAGCTTGTTGCATTCACGGTTATCGGCGTTGGCCCTATCCCAATGATAGATGCAGGGTATAACAGAGATAATCCTTACTGCGCCGGCATTGTTGAGCTGGAGGAAGGGCCAAGGATTAGTGCCCAGATTCTTGGTGTGGATGTCGCCCATCCGGAAAATATTAAAATAGGCGCTTCTCTCACAGCAACATTTGTGGAAAGGGGAAGCTGGCATTTTGTGGAAGAGCTGGCCAGGGTGAAAAAGACATATCTGGCGTTTCAGGCGTAGCAATCTGAATGACGAGCTCCTTCTGCTTACATCTCATCATGATTTGATTCATGAAAGTTGGGGGTTTTTCTGATACTTGCACACATTAAAGGCTTGAAATGTTTGGCCTGCTGAGAAAATGAACAAAAGGAAGTATTTGCAGAGGCAAAAGCTATCCTTCGTAGCTCTGCTTTTTGCCGCCGGTGATTTCCGGCATTAGGTAAATGAAAAAAAGTACATTTTGATTTGGGTCTGTTATCTCATGAAAACAACACAATATTTTGAATATACAAGGCAAAGACCTGATCGTGCTCAAATTAAAGACGAATGGATCAATTTTGTGATACAATATCCAGAAAAGACTGAAATTCAGACCGATGGCCGGATCAGAAAATGGGCAAAGATACAAGAGATTGATAAATGTCTTCGGGTGATCTTATTGGATGACGGTGAGACAATTCATAACGCCTTTTTTGATCGGTCTTTTAAGGAGGATTAAGGTATGAAAGTAAAATATTTTTCTGATACGGACACAGCTCATGTGGAATTTACGGATAAAGATGTCTATGAAACAAAAGAGATAAGTGAAAATATCTATATAGACATTGATGAAAAAGGCGATATCGTGAACATGACAATTGAACATGCAAAAGCTAATGCAGGACTGTGGGAATTTTCATATCAAGAGATGTCTCGCCAAACTGCATAAAATGCTTAAAATAAGCTTGGAGAAGGATGCTTATTACGCTGCGCCTCATTCGCATCTCTCAAGCTGGACTGCCATGTTCAAGGGATAAAAAATGATTCGCCAGAGGAAGGTCACCAAACAAGTTGATGAAATAGAATCGGTGGTCTGTGACAGGTGCGGCAAGGAATACGGACCGAACGACCTCGAGACGGAGGAGTTTCATCACATCCGGTTCACAGGTGGCTATGAGTCTGTTTTCGGAGACGGGGTGTGGGTTGAGTGCGACCTATGTCAGCACTGTCTTCATGAGATGATAGGCGACATATGCAGGAAGCAGGAGGACCGTGCCGGATGAAGTTCACAAGGAAACAGGGACAGTACCTTGCCTTCATCTACAACTACACGAAGATTGCCGGTCGTCCTCCTGCCGAATCAGACATGCAGCGCCACTTCCGCGTAACACCGCCATCAGTGCATCAAATGGTGCTCAACCTGGAGAAGGCTGGTCTCATTGAGAGAACTCCGGGTACAGCTAGATCGATTCGTATAGTCGTACCGCCCAAAGAGCTACCGTACCTGGAATGAGAGAAACATAATAAGCAGATTAACTCTGATACAAAAAGCTAACGCTTTTTCTACACGTCATCCGCGCCATTTGCCGTTGACATACATCGGATTGTGTGATAGGTTGTGTAAAAAAAGGAGGTCCGATATGCCCACTAACCTGGCTATAGATCAGGAATTATTACGAAAAGCATTAGAAATAAGCGGTTTAAGAACTAAAAAAGATACTGTTAATTTGGCGTTAAAAGAATTAATTAATAGACACAAACAATTGGAAATAATAAATCTTTTCGGAAAGATGGACCCAGATCCTGATTATGATTACAAGAAAGGAAGAAATAGGTGAAGGTTCTTGTTGATACTCCCATTTGGTCGTATGCTTTACGCCCCCGCAACAATAAATATCAATATGAAACAGATCAACTTACATCTCTTATCAGAGACCAGAGAGCTCTCATCATTGGCCCTATTCGTCAAGAAATTTTATCTGGTTATAGTGATCTACGCAAATTTAGAAAGTTGAAAGAAAAACTCTCCTATTTTGAGAACACTCCCATTCAAGATATTGATTATGAATCGGCTGCCGAATTGTGCAACCAATGCAGGGAAAAAGGAATTCAAGGCTCTCATATTGATTTCCTTATATGTGCTGTTGCAAAAAGAATTGATGTTCCAATTTTTACCACAGATACAGATTTCCCCCATTACCAGAAGATTATTTCGATAAAACTATACGAATGATGGCCGGCTACCATTGCAATTCACCAGATGGGCAATACCATAGCGGGTAGGGTATGATATGGGTTTTCGCCTTCCTACTCTCTCATGCCCGCTGGTGATCGTGGAGTTATTTTTTTTAAGAGGAATCATGGCTATTCCTACCAAAATTTCCGAGCTAATTGAACGTTTCGACCGAAACCTGGAGGCCTACAAGCAGGGCAAATATAACGAAACCCAGGTGCGTCTCGAATTTATTAATCCCTTTTTTGAAGAACTGGGCTGGGACATCACCAATAAACATGGCTATGCTGAGGCCTACAAAGAGGTAGTCCATGAAGATGCTATTAAAGTAGGTGGGGCCACCAAGGCGCCTGATTACAGCTTTCGCATTGGAGGGGTACGTAAATTCTTTCTGGAAGCAAAGAAGCCCTCAGTCGATATCAAGGAAGATATCCACCCTGCCTACCAATTGCGCCGCTATGCATGGAGCGCAAAGTTGTCGCTCAGTATCCTTACTGATTTTGAAGAGTTTGCAGTCTATGACTGCCGCGTCAAACCTGTCAAGACAGATAAGGCTTTTCATTCCCGTATCCTTTACCTCACATACACCGACTATACAAATCGATGGGAGGAGATAGCTGGTATTTTCTCCCGTGAGGCGATCCTGAAAGGCTCGTTTGATAAGTATGTTGAGTCAAAAAAGGCCAAGCGGGGAACAGCCGAGGTTGATTCAGCCTTTCTACAGGAGATTGAACGCTGGCGTGATCTTCTGGCTCGAAACATCGCTCTACGGAACCCTAACCTGACCCATCGGGAACTCAACTTTGCCGTCCAGCGCACCATAGATCGGATCATTTTCCTGCGTATCTGTGAAGATCGGGGTATTGAACCTTATAGCAGGCTTATGGCCCTGCAAAATGGCGCCCGGATCTATCAACGCCTGTTTCAGCTTTTTCGCCAGGCCGATGACCGCTATAATTCAGGAATCTTTCACTTTCGACCGGAAAAAGAGCGCCATGACGACAGCCTTGATAAGCTCACCCCTGATCTGAATATCGACGACAAGGTACTGAAAGACATTCTCAAGAACCTCTACTACCCGGACAGTCCCTACGAATTTTCCGTTCTTCCCGCAAACATTCTCGGCCAGGTATACGAACAATTCCTGGGCAAAGTCATTCGCCTTACCCCTGCTCATTATGCTGTAGTCGAAGATAAGCCGGAAGTTCGAAAATCGGGTGGCGTTTACTACACTCCCACCTATATCGTGGATTACATCGTTAAACAGACAGTGGCA
>Ga0233412_10002040_pt1 | contig 10011 bp, 4 predicted proteins | sample Na_anoxic_4_MG_FD_180667 | JGI IMG/M metagenome (GOLD analysis project Ga0233412, IMG submission 180667) | Seawater microbial communities from Saanich Inlet, British Columbia, Canada - Na_anoxic_4_MG | ecosystem: Environmental > Aquatic > Marine > Inlet | place: Canada: British Columbia... | reverse complement strand
TTTGTTAATATTTACATAACTAAAAATAATTTTTCTGTTTTCAACACAAATTTCATAAAAAAGGTTCTTCACTTTTTTTTGAAGAACCTTTTTTATGAAATTTGTTAATATTTACATAACTAAAAATAATTTTTCTGTTTTCAACACAAATTTCATAAAAAAGGTTCTTCACTTTTTTTTGAAGAACCTTTTTTATGAAATTTGTTAATATTTACATAACTAAAAATTAATTTTCTATTTTCAACACAAATTTCATAAAAAAGGTTCTTCACTTTTTTTTGAAGAACCTTTTTTATGAAATTTGTTAATATTTACATAACTAAAAATTAATTTTCTATTTTCAACACAAATTTCATAAAAAAGGTTCTTCACTTTTTTTTGAAGAACCTTTTTTATGAAATTTGTTAATATTTAAATAACTAAAAATAATTTTTCTGTTTTCAACACAAATTTTTGTAAAATTTATTAATATTTAAAATTATTTTAAAGAAACCATTTTTGTGAAATTTGTTAATATTTTTTATAACTAAAAAATAATATACTTTAAATAAAAAAAATATAGCAAAATATTATATATAAAAATAGAATATTTAATATAAAACAAAATAAATAGTTTCATAAAACTGGATAATTTTTTATTTAAATAGTTATTAAAAATTATTAAGTTTTTGTGAGATAGTTTAGAAATTGTTGTGTTGTTATTATTATTATATTAAGTATAATAAAAAAATATTTAAAATTTAATAGATTTATATTTTAATAATGTATGATTAACATTAACTTTAGTAATTTTATTTTGCAAAATTATAATTCTATTAATTATTTCAAATTTTTGTAATGTGATTAATTCACTTAATTTTTTAAATTTATCTTGAATATCATTAGTATTATTATTTTTAATTGGGACATTAAATTTTAAACAATTATAAATATAAGTAATATCATTATCTAAATTTTCTTCATAATCTGTTATTTTTTTTTCTAATATATCACATAATTTATTGTTAAGTAATATATTACTAAATGGTTTAATTTTTTTAAAAGTTTTAGAAATAGTAACTTGTGAAACATTAAATTTTTTAGATATTATTTTTTTTGGTATATTTACTTTTTTAATTGTTAAAACTAAAAATAATATTCCAATAGCCACAGATTCAGGATTATGTGATTTTGCTATTTTTATTTTAATTACATTTCTTGAAATATGTTTAGCATATTCTAATATTCTTTCACTTATATTAAGCTTTTCAAAGTAATCAATTAAAAATTCTTCAGTTGTAAAAGGTATTGTATTTAAATTAAAATTTTTTTCTTTAGAAAGTTCTTTATATCTTTTATATCCTCTTTTCATATCTGTTTTTTTAATATCAAACATTGATGAAACCGTTTTTGCAGTTATAACTACTCTATTATGCTTACAAGATATTAAAAAGAAATTTGCTATTAAACTTTTATAATTATCTCCTCTAAAAATAGAATTTTTTATTCCATCATTTTTTGTATCATATACTTGATTATAAATAATTTTTGTTGTTTCTTCAACCATTTTACTAAAAATATATTTAATACATATTTTTTGTATATATTCATAGAATTGTCTTCTTTTATTTTCTATATATCTAACAGCTGACCATCTTATTAATCTTTGAATATTTTTAGAATAATTGCCTTTCAATAAGTTTAATGTTGATGTTTCAGGTAATTGTTTATTAACTAATATTGTTCCTAAAATATTTTTATTGTCTCCACAATTATTATCAATAAATGAAACACTTGTGTCAATAATTCTTGATATTATTGAATTACATAAGGAACACATGATATAACCATTATTTGTATCAGTTAATAAATTAAAATTATTACAATCAATACAATATAGTTCAGTTATAATATTATTATTTTCATTTTCATATATCTCATCCAATAATTCTAATTCTTCATTACTAATATTTTCAAAATTAGAATTATCATTAAGTTCCATTATAGATGATAATATTATAATATTTGAGATATATAATATATTATTCAATTTTTCTTATTATCTAAATTTTAATTAAAAATAAAATATTAATTTAACTGTATTATGTTTTTAAAATTATTATATAATTTATTTACTTTAACAATATATCTATATTTATATAGAAAATATATTAGTTATAATTTTGCTGAAATTAGTATTATAAAAAGTGTATTATATTTGATTTTAACTTTTATATTATATATTTCAATTAATTTTCAATATTTATTTATTAGTTTAATAATAATACTATCTTCCATTTTAGCTAATACTGATTCTAAAACATTAGATTATTTTGTTAAATTAGAAAATATTAAATATGGAGAAAAAATTAAAAATAGTATTAGTAATTTAAATGATTATATTATTAACAATAATAATTTATTATTTTATTATTATGATAATATATTCAATTATATATCTTCAAAATTAATTAATTATGATTTTTATAATCATAATAATAATAAATTAAAAGATAATATGCTAAATCAAATGAAAGATATGATAAAAGATATTAATAATGATATTGATAATTTAGAAAATATAAAAAAAAATGATATTGATACGAAAAATGAAATAAATGACATGTTAGATAATAATAAAATGATATTGGATATGGTTAATTTAATGAATAAACAGAATAGTGATTTTTTACAAATAAATAAAGATGATAAACAAAAAGAAATTAAAGAGTTTAATACAGATGAAATTAAAGATGATAAATTAGAAGATTATTTATCATAAATATTTTTTAATTAATTTTTATATAAATATAAAAATTGAAATAAGATTAAAATAATAATATAATAATAAATATAATTGTATATTATAAAGCGTATGAGTAATAATACTTCAGAAATGCTTTCAGACAAGAAAATCTTTGATTTAATGGATGAAAGATTTAAAGAGCAAAATATATTATATAAACACAATATTGAATCATTTAATAGTTGTGTAATAAAATTAATTGATTATTTAGAGAATAATAAAAATGTGTTTAGTGAAAATAAGAATGATGATTTAATTGAAAGAAATTATTTTAGTATAAAAAATATTAGAATTAGACCACCAATGAAAAAGAATGGTAAAGATTTATTAATGCCAACAGAAGCTAAAATAAGAAATATTACATATGTAATTACTTTTATTGCAGATGTAACACAATATAAAGAAATATATAACTTAAGCACTGATAAAATTATATCAAATGATAAGGTGGGAGAAACATCAAAGGATATAACTGTTATGGAAATACCAAATATGGTAAATTCGAATACTTGTTCTAATACAATTCAAAAAGATGAAAATGAATGTATTATTGATCCAGGTGGATATTTTATTGTTAATGGTGGTGAAAAATTAATGTTATGTATTGAAAAACAAGTAGATGACAAACCATTAGTGTTTATGTCAAAAGATGGTTCGGGTGTTAATACAGTAAATATATACAGAGTTCAAATTCATTCAAGTTCAAATGATTTAAATTCAATGATGCAAAAAACACAAATTATTTTAAAGAAGGATTATTCAATGGTAGTAAAGGTTCCATTATTTCATGAAGTATCAATATTTATAATATTAAAAGCTTTAGGATTAGTAAAAGATAAAGAAGTTGTAGATTATATAACCTATAATTCAAATGACAATGAAATGATAAAATTATTAGAAATAATTATTAATATATCTAAAAATGAAGAAGATACACAAATTTTAAGTCAAGATGATGCATTAAATTATTTAATACAAAAAGTAAAAGTTAGTATTAAATATAATGATTTAATTAAAGAAAGTAAAGAAAATGAATATTTAGTAAAAAAAGAACATTTAAAAATGTTGTTAATTAAGTCATTTATACCACATATAAATAATTTTGAATATAATGATATATTAAAAGCAAAGGGAATTTATGTTTGTTATATGATTAATAAATTATTAAATTGTTATTTGGGTAGAACAGAATTAGATGATCGTGATTCTTTTTTAAATAAAAGAGTATCAATGCCAGGAGATACTATTTTAGATATAGCAATTAAAAATCATAAAAAAATGTTGAATAATACAAATAAATCATATAAAAAAAGAATGCAAACAAGTAATGAAAATATTAATGTTATTAATACAATAGAAACAAAGCCAGTTCTAGGTTCTTTAAAAAAAGCATTATCAAATGGAACTAATGATGATATAAATCAAACAAATTTAGCAATGGTTTTACCAAGATTATCATTAATTCAAACATTAGTATATTTGCGTTGTATTAAATCAGCAACGACAGATGGCACTATGCAAACATTAGTTCAACCAAGAATGTTTCATCCAAGTCAAACAGGATTTGTAAGCACAACTGAAACACCAGAACATTCCAAGATTGGATATACAAAACATTTATCATTAACTGGTTCAATTACTGTAGAAGATAAAAATCAAACAATATTATTATATAAAGAAATTACAAATAATAAATTATTTACTCATTTTGATTATATTTCATCATTAAATTTATTAACAAGTTGTAAAATATTTTTAAATGGAAATTGGATTGGTTTTACAAATAAGCCAACTGAATTTTATAATGAATTAAAATCATTAAAGCAAAATAATATTATAGAACAAACAAATGGAATATCATATGATATAAAAAATAATGAAATTAAATTTTATAGTGATTCAGGTAGATTATATAGACCATTATTAAATGTTAAAGATAATAAATTAATATTAAATGATAAAATGATAGATGATATTTTGAATTCTAAAGTTTCAAAAAATGTTAATAAATGGAATTTATTATTATCAAAATATCCTGAAGCAGTTTCAATTGTAGATGTGGAAGAACAAATATTTACATTAATAGCTTCAAATGAAGAAAAATTAATTGAAATGAAAAATAGAGAAAAAAATGTATTTAATGATAGTAATAAACAGATATTAAATAATTATGATGATTCGTATATTTTAAATTATACATATTGTGAGATTAATCCTGTTTTTACAATGGGAATTATTTCTGGTGGAACAATATTTGCAAATCATAATATGTGCACAAGAAATCTTATGTATTACGCTCAAGCAAAACAAGCAATGGGTATTTATGCTTCTAATTGGAAAAATAGATTAGATATTTCATATATATTATATTATACACAAAATCCATTAGTATATACAAAAATAGATAAATATGTTAAAACAGATATATTACCAGCAGGTGAAAATATTATTTTATTAATAGATTGTTATACAGGTTCTAATCAAGATGATTCGTTGATTTTTAATGAAACATCATTGAATAGAGGTTTATTTCGTGCAGATGTATTAAAAAAATTTTATAAAAGTATTAAAAAAGATTTAACTACTGCTGAAAATAATTATTTTGGAATACCAGATAAATCTAAATTAGTTGAAAGAAGTAGATTTAATTCATATGATAAATTAACTCCAAAGGGTTTTCCAAAAGAAGAAACAGTAATTTATAAAAATGATGCGATTATAGGACAAGTTACTCCAATTAAAAATCAAGATGAGGGTAGTAATAAAACATTAAAAGATAATTCTGAAATTTATAAAGGGAATTCACCAATGATTATTGATAAAGTGTATCATGGAATAAAGAATGATGATGATTATAATATGATTGGTGTTAGAGGTAGAATTGAAAAAATACCTAAAATTGGTGATAAATTTTGTTTAGATATTGAAAAAACAGATGTATTAACAATTAATGGTTGGATTAAATTAAAAGATTTAACTATGAATGATTATATTGCTTCATTAGATAATGGAAAAATTATATATGAAAAACCAAAAGGTATTTATATTATACCATACAATGGAAAAATGCATAAAATTAAAAATGATTATGTTGATTTAGAAATAACATTAGATCATAAATTATATATTAAAAAAGAGAATAAAGATAATTATGAATTAGTTGATTCATCAAAAGCTTTTGGAACTAAGTATAATATGAGAAAAGATGCTTTATTTGATTATGATGAAGTTAAAATTATTACAAGAAATAAAGTAGATATTAATTATAATAATTATTTAAAATTATTAGCATTATATATTAATTATGGTAATGTTGGTGATAAGGGAATTATTAATTTTAATTTCAATGATGATAAAATAATTGAATATTTTAAAGAAGTTTTAAAATTATTAAAATTAACAATTAAAAATTATAATAAATCTAAATTTAGAAATAGTGAAAATTTTAAAATTTATAATGTTCCATTATATGAATTATTTAATGAAATCACTGATAATATGGGAAATAAATTAATCCCTAAAGATGTAATTAAATTAAATTCAATTCAATCTAAAATATTTATTGAAAATTTATTTTATAATACAAATAAAATTTTTACACAATCACAAGAACTAATTAATAATATTACTATGATATGTATTCATTCTGGTTTAGTATCAGATACTTATTATGATATTAGAAATAATACAAATGTTATACAATTATTAAGTAATGAAAATAATGAAGTCTACATAAATCCAGATGATGAAAGTATGTATGATTTTAATGGATTAGTAGGATGTCTTGAAATATCAAGTCATGTTTTTATGGTTAAACAAAATAATAAATATGTTTGGACTGGTAATTGCTGTTATAGTAGTGACCATGAAGTTATGACTTTTGACGGTTGGAAAAATATTAATGAAGTCACCATGCAAGATAAAATCGCTTGCTTAGAAAATGATAATGAAATTATTTATAGAGAACCTAAAGAAGTTATGACTTATGAATATGATAGTGAAATTCACGGTAAAATGTATGAAGTTAATACAAATAAAGTTAGTCTTCGTGTAACACCTAATCATAGAATGTATGTTGGTGACCGACAAGGAAATAATTATAAAATGGAATTAGCTGAAGATATTTACGGAAAAAGAAGAAAATATAAAAATAATGCTGAAAAATACATTTTAAATCAAAAACACGATATGTTAAAGTATAATGACTATGACGAACCAATTGAATTTATATTTAATTATAATGATAAACAAAAAACAGTTGATTTAAATTCTTGGTGTATTGTATTTGGTATTTGGATTGCGGAAGGAATTGTTTATAAAAATAAAAATTATGAAAGTTATACAACAACATTTTCTACAGATAAACCAAGAGTTAAAGAAATATTAAACCCTCTATTAATTAAAATGGATTTTAAATATAATAATAAAACTGAAAGACAAAAAGCTTATGATGATAATTTATGGTCAATGCATGATAAATTTTTAGGAAGTTATTTAAAATTAAATGATATGAAAAATGCTTTACATAAATATTTACCCGAATGGACTAAATATTTAACCATGAAACAATGTAAATTATTAATTCATGGAATGATGTTAGGTGATGGACATATTATTGCTACAGACAAGAATGCGAAGTATGATTCTGTAGGTGTTGTTTATGATAATAATAATAATCCAATTGATTACAATAATAATATTAGAAAAAAAGAAACAAGAAGATATGATACATCTTCATTACAATTAGTTAAAGATTTTCAACAATTATGTCTGCATGCAGGTTATGGAACAACATATATGACAAGAAATAGTGATGGTCATTCGCATATTATTAAAACTGGAAAAGGTAAAGGAAAAACAATTTCTTCTTATGAATTAGCATATCGTGTAACAATAGTTGAAACACAAAATAATCCAATTGTTAATAAAAATATGAAAAAAGATGGAACAAATCAACAAGATGAATTAATTGATTTTAAAGATAAAGTCTATTGTTGTAGAATGTATGATGATGGAGACAAAAATGAAGGTATTATTTTAATACAAAGAAGAAGTAAAATGGTCTGGTGTGGGAACTCGCGCAGCGGCCAGAAGGGAACTATTGGTCTTGTTTTACATGCTTCTAAGATGCCTTTTACTGAAGATGGTATTATTCCAGATGTTATAATGAACCCTCACGCTTATCCAAAAAGAAGGTCATTCGCTCAATTATTAGAAAATGCTCTTGGAAAAATTGGAGCAATTAAAGGAATTAAAATAGATGGAACACCATTTAACAATATTGATTTTGAAAAAGATATTATGGAAGTTTTGGAAGAATTGGGTTATAATGGTGATTCAACTGAAACATTTTATGATGGTTTTAGTGGAAGAAAAATTGTTAAACCATTAACTGTTGGAATTAATTATTATTTAAGATTAAAACATTTAGTTGATGAAAAAGTTTATTCAAGATCTAATGGTGCTTCTAAACCGGAAACAAGGCAACCTTTAGAAGGTAGAAGTAAAGGTGGTGGTGGTCGTTTAGGAGAAATGGAAAGAGATGCTTTAATCGCTCACGGTAATTCATATTTCTTAAAAGAAAGATTAGTTGATATGTCAGATATTTATACAACTCATGTTTGTGATATTTGTGGTTTATTTGCACAAAGAACTAATAAAAAAAATAATAAATTTTATCCAACAAAAAATGATTCCTTTGAATGTAATATTTGTAGAAATAAAAATAAAATTTCCCAAATTAAAATACCTTATAGTGCAAAACTATTATTTCAAGAATTAACTTCAATGAATATTGCACCAAGAATTATTACTGATAATCATGTTGATTTAACTAAATATGAATAAAATAATATTAATTATTTAATATATGATCACAATAATCATTAAATTCACCATAAAATTTATTTATATTTTTATTTTTTAATTCATAAATACTTGAATTATTTATATTTTCAATTAAATATAAATCATGCGTTATAATCACAATTGCACCATTAAAATTATTTATTCCATTTATCAAGCCTTCAATACTCTCAATATCCAAATGATTTGAAGGCTCATCTAATAAAATTAAATGAGGTTCCAAAATTTGTAATGATGCAAATGATAATCTTGCTTTTTGTCCTCCTGATAAATTTTTTATTTTAATTGTTGGATAATCACTTATTTCATTCTTTCTTAATCCTAATTTACCTAATATACCTCTACACTTTCCACTATCAATCTCATTATCTAAACTTTGTAAATATTCAATTGGTGTTTTATCTAATGGTAAATTATCTATTATCTCCTGATAATAATAACCAACTCTTAATTTATCATTCTTTATTACATAACCACTCTTAGGATTTATCTTTTCAGAACATAATTTAAAAAAACTTGTTTTACCAATTCCATTTGGTCCAACCAATACTATTCTATCATTTGTTTTAATTGTTATATTTAAATTATTGAAAATATCTTTATCATAACCAAATGATACATCTTCTAATTTTATTACATCATTATTCTTAAATTGTGAAATATTCACAAAATCAATATTAACTAAATATTCTTTTGGTGGTTTTACTACATTATTTTTTTTAACAAATTCTTGAACTACCTTTTTATCTGTTGATTTTTTTTTCATTTCATCTATTTTTTTTTTAAATTTATTATACTCATTATCCATCTCTTTTTTAGTATTTTTAACAAATTGTTTATAACTATCATAATCTCCTCTTATTGTATATATTTCATTTCCATTTAACTTCAAATTACCAATATAATATGTAATATCCGCTATATTATTCACTAAATATATTTGATGTGTTATAACTATCAATGTCTTTTTATAATTTTCTAAATAATTATATAACCATATTGAAGCATTAATATCCAAATGATTTGTTGGTTCATCTAATATTAAAATATTTGGTTTTCTTAATAATGCTCTACCAAGTGCAAGTCTTATTTTCCAACCACCAGATAAATTAATTGCTCTATTATTAACATCATTAAAACCCCAATACAATTTAAAATTGTACTAAATATAAAAATCGAGTCTTTAAACTCCTGGAGGTCATTTGACATCTTACAGATTTTTAATACTATAAGTGGTTGACACCACTTAACAATGGTTATATTATTATTTGACAACATTTGAAACTTTATTTTTTTCGTTTTTAACGTTAAGTTCAAATGAAATTATCTTAATATTCAAGTTAAATTTCATCATAATAATT
>Ga0233412_10002039_pt1 | contig 10017 bp, 7 predicted proteins | sample Na_anoxic_4_MG_FD_180667 | JGI IMG/M metagenome (GOLD analysis project Ga0233412, IMG submission 180667) | Seawater microbial communities from Saanich Inlet, British Columbia, Canada - Na_anoxic_4_MG | ecosystem: Environmental > Aquatic > Marine > Inlet | place: Canada: British Columbia... | reverse complement strand
TATCGATGCCAATAAAAACAAGGTCCTGCTGGTAAGAAGCGAAAAGGACGTAACCAGGGTAACAGCCTTGAACTTAGATATTAAGAGGATGCTTAAAAATGGCAAATTAAATCAAAATATTTACCTGAAAAATGGTGATATCATCTATGTTCCTCCTAGTTTAATAGCTAACATAGAAAGGTTCATGGTGCGATTCCACAATATTATTAACCCCTTTGTAACAATTGAAAGGGGTATCATACTTGCGCCAGAAGCAGTTGATGTCCTACGTGGAGAAGAAAGAAGAAGAGAGGTTATTGTTGCACCATAAGATTGAGGGATTGAGGAATTTAGGAATTGCCTAGCTTGTGGGGCGTTTTTTTGATAATAGCACGAGGGAATTGATAATTGTGGGGGTTTAAACTTCTTATGAAGACAATTTTCAAGGTTCTATTATTCATCTTGTTGATCTTTAATTTTGGGTGTCTTTCAAATGACACAAAAAAATATATCAGAGATTTAAAAAGTGAAAATGTTATGGTCAGGAATAATGCAATATATTACCTTGGGAAAAAGAAAGAAAAACGTGCTGTTCCCCTGTTAATAGAACTTCTGAATAATGATCAAATAAAAGAGATTAAGCTAAACGCCATAGAGTCATTAGGGGAAATAGGCGAAGGTAGCTCTGTCGATGCATTGGTTAATGTTTTAAAAGAAAAGGATAACGATATGAGAATAGCAGCAGTTGATGCGCTGGGAAAGATAAGGGAACAAAAGGCAGTAAAGCCCTTAATTAATATTTTAAGCGATAGAGATATCAAGGTTATTGCCATCTGGGCCTTGGGAAATATTGGGGGTAAAAGTGCCATTCCGATATTAACAAGGTTGTTGCATGATCAAGACAAATATGTCCGCTACAATGCAGCTAAAGCTTTGAATAAGATTGGCTCTGGAAAGTAGGTATGGAACTAAGAAAACTTTGGGAAATTGTCTGGCACAGAAAATGGATTATTGCGCAGGCATTCTTGATTATATCACTTACTGCTATAATAGGCAGTTTCTTGATTACTCCTATGTATGAAACGTCCGCAAAGGTGTTAATAAAGACCTCAGATACTGCATCGTCCCTTTTGTCGAGTATTGGGCTCGAGGATTTCTCTCGCCTAATCACCGGATCGGAAACAGACACAGAAACTTATATAGCACTAGCCACTCTGGAATCGGTCCTTAATCCGATAATATCAAAACTACAATTAAGGTCCAGTGATGGAAACTTGATGAAGCCCAGTGAATTACGGGGTTCCAGCATTATCTTATCCACTATATTGCCTAAACCGTATGTGGAAATAACTCAGGTTGAGGATACAGACCTATTTGAGATAAAGGCAAGGTCCTCTGATCCCGAAGAGGCAGCTATGATTGCGAACACACTGGCAGAAGCATATACTGAGGAAAATCTCAAACAGAGAAAGGAAGAATATAGTAGGGCCAGGATGTTTATCGAAAATCAGATTAAGGTGGTAAAAGTTGACTATCTGCATGCGTTGGAGGAGATTAAAGAATTTAGGATTAGAGAAGAAACAGTGGACCTGGGAAAAGAGACAAAGGTGGCCATTGATAAAATGGCAGAATTGATGAAGGAAAAAGAAGATAATATTATTGATATTTCTGAAACGAGAGCAAAGACAGAGACTCTGAAGACCCAGCTTGGCAAACAGAGTGAAACGGTTGTTTCAAGTTCCGCTATCAGTGAGAATCCCCAGATTGAAGTGCTCAAGAAAACCCTAAGCGACCTTGAATTACAGCTAGCAGGGGCATTGACCGAAAAGAGGCCTGGTCATCCGGATGTGGTAGCCCTTAAACAAAAGATAAAAAGAGCAAAGACAGAATTAAGGGCGGAAATGGATATTTTTCGAGAGTCATCAGAAGATTTACAGAAACTCGAAAGAGAGCTTGCAGCCCTGGAAGCTCATCTGAAAGGTGTCAGTGCAGATATAGATAAGTACTTGTCTATGTTGTATACCATTCCAGATAAGGCATTTGCCCAATCTCAATTGGAATTGAACTTATCTGTTAACCAAGACCTTTACAGCTCACTCCTTGAATATCTCTATCAAGTCGGAATAGCAGAGGCCATGACCCTTTCCGAGATTAGGCTGGCGGAACCCGCAGAAGTACCTGATATCGATAAACCCAAGAGTCCAAGCATAGCTTTAAATGGAATAATGGGTACCTTTTTGGGACTAATGTTCGGCTTTGGTCTCGGCTTCCTGGTGGATTACCTGGATGATACTATAAAAACCCCTGATGAGATTAAGGAGCAAGGACTGACACTTTTGGGAACCGTTCCAAAATTCAGAAGGAGAGAAAGCCCTTTAATTTCACAAAGAGACCCCAAGGAACCTGTATCAGAGTCTTACAGAACGATCCGCAACAGTCTCAAATTTGCCAGCCTGGACAAGCCAATAAATAGTCTATTAATTACCAGTTCTATAGAGGGAGAGGGTAAGACCACCACTGTGGTAAATTTGGGAATCTCAATTAGCCGTGAAGGGAAAGAAGTACTAATTATGGATACAGATCTTCGAAGGCCCGCAATTCATGAACTATTCGGTGAATCAAACTCAGTTGGGGTTACTACCATACTGGCGGAAGAGGCAAGGCCCGGGGATGCTATTAAAGAGACCGATATCAAAGGATTAAGTCTGCTCACCAGTGGACCTGTTCCTCCTGACCCGGGACGAATGGTAGAATCTACAAAGATGAGACAGTTAATAAGAGACCTTGCTCAACAATATGACGTTGTTTTACTGGATTCGCCCCCTGTTCTCGTGGCAAACGATGCTATAGTGCTCGCAGGATGTGTGGATAGTTCAATCCTTGTATTAGAAAGTGAAAAGGTGACTCGCCGAGCCTTTTCTCAAGCCCAGGAACTATTGAAGGGTGCCAACATCCAGCCGGTTGGGGCAATTCTAAACAAGTTCAAGATAGAAAGAGGCGGGTATTACTACTACTATTACTATAAAGGTGGCTATTACAAGGATAAAAAGAAGTGATAGATATTCATACCCACATTCTTCCTAATATAGATGATGGTGCTCAAACTATAGAAGAATCCGTAGAGATACTTAAGAAGGCATTGGATGAAGGAGTTAAGGCAATAGTGGCTACCCCACACGTTTTGGAGGTGCCATCCGAATGCGATTGGCAAAGAGTTAGGGATGTCTTCAATAGCTTAAAGCAGGCACTAATTTCAGAGAAAATCGATATCGAGATAATCTTAGGAGCAGAATTATTCATTTCGCCTGACCTACCTCAGATGATAAAGCAAAATAGAGAGTTAACAGTTAATAATGGAAATAGATACGTATTGTTAGAATTGCCTGTACAAGAAATACCACCCTTCACAGAGCAAACCATTTTTGAACTTCTTGTGCAGGAAATAGTGCCTATAATAGCCCACCCTGAAAGATACCTTGAGATACAAAAGGATACCAATAAGTTGTTTGATCTGGTCAAAAGAGGGGTACTAACTCAGGTTAACTCTGGCAGTCTGATGGGGCGATATGGGAGAAAAGTCCAAAGGACTGCAAAAAACCTCCTGTACTACAATCTCGTCCATATGATAGGTAGTGATGTCCATTCAATTCCCAATGGATCTTATCCTTTATACCAAGGGGTGAATATTGCTGCTGAGGTAGTTGGTATAGAAAGGGCAAAGGAGATGGTAACATCTATACCTGAAAAGGTGATAAACGGCGATATTATTGAAGTCTCAAGACCCCAGATTGTAAAAAGGATGATTTAGAGAAAGTTTCCTGCGTAGCATAAATGATGAACCTTACACAGCACGAAAGCCATTCGGAATCAGCAGCGTTGGTTGCTCGCATAGTCAGAAACTCTCTGTTTGTCTTTCTAGCGAGGGCCTTGGAGACTCTGATTAGGATTGTATTAGTGGCTATCACAGCCCGGTACCTTGGCGTAGAACTGTTCGGCGAATTCGCCTTTATCATGGCTATTGCAGCACTTTTGATACCCATTTTAGATTTTGGAGTCGAGCGCATAATCGTCAGAGAAATAAGTATCGACATAGCAAATGCTGATAAATATGTGAGCTCGGCGCTGATTTTGCGAATGGTCTTCTCAATTGTACTCATCCTGGCTATCATAACGGTCACCCATATGCTTCATTGGGACCAGAGAATGGCCCTGGCACTATTCGTGGCAACGTGTTCTCAGATTTTTCTTGCCTTTGGAATAGTCTTCCTTGGGGTATTTCGATCATTTGAACGGATGGAGTACGATATTCTCCTAAGTTTTTTTCATCAGCTAATAAAACTTACGTCTATTGTGGTCGTTGTGGCATATGACCTCGGGCTCTTGTCTATCTTTTTGGCAATGGCGCTCGCGGACCTGTCGAAAACAGTACTTCAAGCGATCACAGTGTCCTTGAAGTTCTTCAGGCCTCGCCTGATATTAAATCTTAATTATTGTAAGCTATTGTTAAAAGAAGCATATCCAATAGCTATTTTTGCTTTTTTAGCTATGATGAGCTTTAAAGTTGACGTCTTTATATTGAAATACTTCCGAGGTCCCGTGGAGATATCCCTCTTCGAAATCCCTCACAGGATAATCATGCAAATTCAGATCTTATCGATGTCCATAGTTATCGCTTTGTTTCCACTTTTATCACGCCTGGCCAAGTCATCACGGTCCTCTCTTGAATATGCTTATGAAAAAGTATTTAAAGTCTTGTTGAATTTGAGCCTCCCTATTACTATTTTAATAATTATCTGGGCAAAGGAAATTATCATAGCAGTTTTTGGCAAAGAATATCTTGATGCTTCTTTAGCTTTACAAATCCTTGTAGGAACATTATCTTCCCTCTTCTTGACTTCCTTAATGAATTTCACTCTGATCTCTATTGGCAAACAAACTCTGACCATAGTCAGTATAGTTATTTGTTTTTGTGTGAACCTACTATTAGATTTACTACTCGTGCCAAAATACGGATACCTTGGCGCCAGTGTTGGCACCCTAGCTGCATATTTATGTTTCTTTTGCACTGCCTTATATTTTACATCGAAAAATGTCTGCAATATCCCCATTATATCAATAGCCTACAAAACCATCGTCTGTGGAATCATTATGATCTTGGGATGTATTACTTTTAAAAGTGGGACGTTGCTCAGTTTCGTTGTCGGAGTTACTACGGGGATACTTTGCTATGTTTTTACTATGATAGCGCTAAAGACCTTTACCACAGAGGAACTGAATTTATTCAAAAGGGCTATCACTAATAGGGCTTGATTCTCATACAATTTGTTGTCCAGGAGGGAATAGATGAAGAACACTGTCCGTACTAACAAACCAAAAGTATTTATCATTGGCCTTGATGGCGCTACATTTGACATTATTCATCCTCTCATTGAAAAAGGCAAACTTCGTAATATTGCAAGACTAATGAAAAACGGAAGCTGGGGTAAGCTTAGATCAACCATTCCACCTCTCAGTCCTGTAGCCTGGACATCCTTTGCAACTGGTAAGAATGCAGGAAAGCATGGAATCTTCGACTTCCTGAGGCGTGAGCCTGATAGTTACCAAATGAGATTTAATAATGCGAATAGCCGTTGCAGTAAGCCAATATGGGCTTTACTAAGTGAGGCAGGTAAAAAGGTTGGCATTATCAATGTGACGATGTCTTATCCGCCCGATAAAGTTAACGGGCTTATGATATCCGGCATGGATACCCCTGGTGATGAAAGCCCCTTTACGTATCCTTTGGAATTGTATCAAGAAATAAAAGAAAAGTTCGGGAAATATATTTTCACCACGGAATCAGGAGTACCTGAAGATATCGATAGAGAGACAGAAAAGTTCATTAGGGGCATTCATAATGAAATAAAATATCGACTAAACATTACAGAATATTTAATGCAAAGAAATGCATGGGATTTTTTTGTAACTATTTTCTTAGCTTCAGACTCGGTTTGCCATTTTTGTTGGAAGTATACGGATATTAACCATCCTAATTATAATCCTAAAATGGCAAGCAAGTATGCTAACGTAATAGACAATGTTTATGAAAAACTTGATGATGCAGTGGGAAAGTTGGCAGACTCTGTTGATGAGGATACAACTGTCATTATTATGTCAGATCATGGTTTCGGGCCTGTTTATAAAGTTTTATACATTAACAGATGGCTATGTGATAAGGGATATTTGAAGTTTGCAGAAAAAAGCAATTACAGAAGGCTTCACAGGATGTTTTCTTATGTAAAGCGGGAATTAAAAAAGGTCGTACCTGAACAATTTGTGGAAAAAAGAAAAGAATTGGGGAGACGTAAGCACAAGTCACAAATTATGAATCCCCTATACAATGTCAAATGGGTTGAGACAAAAGCCTTTAGTGAAGGAACCTATGGTGCTATTTTTATTAATCTAAAAGGAAGGGAACCGGAAGGTATGGTAAAACCAGGGAGTGCATATGAACAACTCCGTCATCAACTTATTTCTGATTTTATGGAAGTTAAGGACCCTGAGAGTGGTGACAGTGTGGTTCGCAAAGTCTATAAAACAGAAGAAGTTTTTCATGGAAATTACCTCGATAAAGCTCCCGATCTTTTGGTAGAGTTTAATGATGGATATGATTCTGTTGGGAAATTTAACAAAGATCAGCTCGGAATAGAGCTTGAGGGTGGTTGTCTTTATCAATTGAACAACTGGTCTGGCAATCACCGATTAGATGGAATCTTGATAACAAGCGGGCCGCTTGTTAGAGAATTAGGAGAGATCAAAGGGGCTGAGATCATAGATATTGCTCCTACCGTACTTTATTTGATGGGTTTGCCTGTCCCAAAGGATATGGATGGAAAAGTTTTAAAAGAGATAATAGATGATGACTATGTGAGTATGAACCCTATCACATTTACAGAAGATACAAAAGTTGATCACCGAAAAGACAATAATTACTCGCAAGATGACGAAAAAAAGATAGAAGAAAGGTTGAGAAACTTAGGATACCTGGCATAAGATGAAGATAACCCTTATCTCCCCATATCCTGATATCGCTTCGTTGGGAATAAGGATCATTTCATCGCTTCTAAAACAGGAGGGTTTTATCACCCGACTGGTATTTCTACCCAATATCACCGCTGAAAAAAGTAGAAAGCCTCAATTTGTCTATCTGTATGACCAAATGGTTGTGGAAGAGCTAATCGAAATTTGTGGAGATTCACAACTTGTGGGCATGAGCTTGATGACCAATTATTTTGAAGGAGCAGTGCAGATAACTAAGGCCATAAAAGAGAATTTAAGAATACCGATTGTTTGGGGTGGTATTCACCCGACTATACGTCCTGAGGAATGCCTGGGCCATGCTGACATCGTCTGTCTTGGGGAGGGGGAAGAGGCTATGTTGGAATTGGCCCGGAAACTAAATGCCGGAAAAAGCTATCATGATATAATGAATCTCTGGCTTAAAAGAGACGGCTGTATTATTAAGAATCCGCTTCGACCATTAATTCAAGATCTGGATTCCCTTCCCTTTCCGGACTATGACCTTGAATCACACTACATTTTGGAAGACGACGGGATAGGTCCTTTGGATGAATCACTGCTTCAAAAGGCCCTGGCTAGAGGTTCCATATCCGGATACATGAATATGGTCGCTTACCAAACCATGGCCACTAGGGGGTGTCCTCACAGTTGCACCTATTGCTGCAACAATACCCTGAGAAATCTATACCGTGGGCAGAAATACGTGAGACGCAGGAGTGTAGGAAATATCATTGATGAACTGCGTCAAGCAAAAGAGAGATTTCCCGTTATCCAGGCGTTCTGGTTTTCTGATGACTCTTTTTTTGCCACAAGTGATAAAGAGATAAGAAAGTTCAGTGAAATATATAGAGATAAAATCGGCTTACCATTTTTCTGCCTGGGCAGTCCCACGACCATCAATGAGAGAAAGATGGGATATCTTATCGAAGCGGGTTTACACTGCATCCAGATGGGGGTTCAAACAGGAAGTAGAAGGGTAAGTAAAGAAATCTACCATCGTCGCATTTCAAATCAGCAGGTGATAAATGCCGCCCGAATAATTAATACATATAGAAGAGAATTGCTGCCCCCTTTATATGATTTTATACTTGACAATGATTACGAAACTGAAGCGGATATATTAGCAACTTTAAGACTCATATTAAAACTTCGCCGTCCATATCGCCTTCAACTCTTCTCACTTGTTCTGTATCCGGGTACGGAATTATATGATCAGGCGAAGAAGGATGGGATTATCTATGATGACATGGATCAGATATATCGCAAAAGATACCATCTGCGTCAAAAGACATACCTAAACCTTATTTTTTCATTGGTGAGAAATAATCTTCCCACATTTGTGTTGAGACTCCTCATAGACAAAAAAATTGTAAATATGCTGAACAGAAAGTCCCTGGATAAAATATACGGGCCTATGTTCGATTTAGCCGGGTTGATGAAAAAATGGTTTTGTTGATCGATTTTGTAAAAGATATCGTTAAATTCATGCTCTGGTTTCCCCTGAGATGGACACTTCCACTTTTTCCGTTAAACGCAGTCTATTTTATTGGTAATATTGGCGGAAACATCCATTTAAGATTTTCGGGGAATCTGCGGAAAGCCATGCACGAGGAGCTTTCAATTATCTTCAGTGGCAAGTATTCTGACGAGGAAAAGAAATCCGTCATTAGACGCACGTATAAAATAATGGCGAAGAATCAGCTGGAGGTGTTACAGTTTCGGAGTTTAACAGAGAGGAAAACTAAACGCATAATCAGGGTAGAAGGTCTGGAGAAAATAGACCGTGCGCTGTCAAACGGGAAGGGCGTTGTTTTACTTATTGCCCACTTTGGTGCCAATAAGCTGGTGATGCCCGCCCTGGGATTCAGAGGTTATAGAATAAACCAGGTTGCCGGGAAGCCTACCGAGTGGATAAGAATAATGGGTGACGAAATTTCTCCTGTTTCAAAAAAGATTTTTGAACTGGAAATTAAAAATGAACAATGCCTGCCTGCAAATTTCATTTATGTGTTTAAATCAATGAAGCCCATTTTCAGGTATTTGAAAAATAATGAGATCGTCTGCATGGCCATTGACGGTGGCGGTGGAACGAAGAAAGAAGAAATTAACTTTTTAGGAAGAAAGGCTATGGTCTCCGCCGGGCCCTTCAGAATTGCTCAAAAAACAGAGGCTGCAATCTTACCTGCATTTGTTGTTAGGCAGCAGGATGATACTCATAGGCTGATTATTGAAGATCCCATAGAGGCAGAACCAAATCTTACTGAAGAGGAAAACAATGTCAATAATTTGCAGAAATTCATGAAGATCCTTGAAGAATATGTTGGCCAATATCCATGTCATTATGCATTTAGATTAGCTAGAGCCAGGCTGCTTTGCCGAAAAGATCAGGTTCCACTTTTTAAAGATTATGAGAGGGAGAAGGCATAATGAAAGTAATATTAATAGTACCTACTCCTCGTGATATCTTTGCTTTTGGTGCTAGGAGTATATCTTCTTTTTTAAAGAAACATGGGCATGAGGTGAAAATGATTTTTATGCCCGGAGGAATTGACAAGCTGAGATTTGGTAAGACAGTTACCTACCGATACCAGCTTCATATTGAAAAAAGGCTGATATCAATCTGTAGAGATTCCGACTTAATTGGCATATCATTCATGACTCATTACTATGAAAGGGCCATACAAATCACTAAAGCCCTAAAATCTGCATTGGAAATCCCGATTGTCTGGGGGGGAACTCATTCCACCGTAGCTCCCGAGGAGAGTCTGAAATATGTGAATATGGTCTGCATTGGAGAAGGTGAGGATCCCTTTCTAGAGCTAATTTCTCGCTTGGAATCCGGACACGGTTATCTGGATACCAAGAGTTTTTATTTTAAAAATAATGGTAAGATAATTAAAAATTCTTTGCGTTTACTTCGGCAAGATCTAGATTCTTTACCCCCAATGGATTTCGATATTCAGGATCATTACGTGAATA
>Ga0233412_10002038_pt1 | contig 10019 bp, 19 predicted proteins | sample Na_anoxic_4_MG_FD_180667 | JGI IMG/M metagenome (GOLD analysis project Ga0233412, IMG submission 180667) | Seawater microbial communities from Saanich Inlet, British Columbia, Canada - Na_anoxic_4_MG | ecosystem: Environmental > Aquatic > Marine > Inlet | place: Canada: British Columbia... | reverse complement strand
AGCAGAACTTATCTGGAGCTTGTTGCTTTTGTACCTATATCTCCTTCGGGATGGGAACAATTATTTGGAATGATAGATAGCCCTATAGCCACCACTAAAACTTTAGGTGAATTGACTGAGGCAATAACAACAACTATATGGACACCCTATGGGTGGATAACCCAAAGTGAACGTGAATTTTATGCTAATTCAGATTATGTTTATCAAAACAAACCTAGAAAAGGAGAGCTTAAATTAGCTAAAGAATGGAAAGATGCCATTCCTATTTTATATACTATCCAAAAATGGGATAACTTAATTAAAGAGCAAGAATACAGTATTAAATACTAATAAAAACCCCCGGTGTAATTGCCGGGGGTTCTTTTATTTAGGCTTCACAGCTAACGCATTCTAAAATATTTCGTGCAAAATCCTGTGCACTGCTTTTACTAAACTGGTAGTATAAAGTTTTAATCCCTTCCTCATGAGCATATAGATATAGCTTATTAATATCTTTAGCTGATACAGAAGGATCAATCATTAAATTTAATGACTGCGATTGATCAATGTATTTTTGTCTTTGCGCTGCTTGCAGTACAATCTCTTTTGGAGATATCTCCACAAAAGACTTGAATACTGCTCTTGTAGGAAAATCTAAATGTTGAACTGACCCGTCTTTTTTTAAGATAGAGTCCCAAGTACTACTATTATTTATTTCATACTTTTCTAATTCAGCTTCTAAAAAAGGATTTTTATATACTGTCTTAGACTTAGCAAGATCTTTGATGAAGTAATTAGACTTTATAGGCTCTATTCCCATACTCACAGCTCCGTGAATGAACGAACTAGATTTAGTTGGGGCAATGGCAATCATTGTTGTATTTGCGTATCCTTCTCTGATACATCTCACTTCTCTATGATTATGTAGCCATTTAGATCCTTCTTCAGTTTTTTCCTTAAGTGTTTTGAAAATTTCATTATTTAATCCTTTAGCTTGTAGTGAGTCAAATTCAATTAACTCAGATTGAAATAAAGAATGATATCCCATAACACCCACCCCAATTGCTCTATGTTGTTTAGCAAATCTATAGGCTCTTGCCATACCTGGAAGATGTTCAGATTTTTGAATAAACTCATCCATCACCGCATTTAAAAATAATGTATATGTTTCAATAGCATCAGTATTTTTAATTTCATTCCAGTGTAATAAGTTTATAGATCCTAAACAACAAACAAAACTATTAAAGCTGTCTGTTGGCAATTGGATTTCAGAACACAAATTGGATGCTGTTATCTCTAGCCCTAACTCTTTATAGGGTGAATTATTATTAGAGTTATCCTTAAACATTATATAAGGAAAACCAAACTCACTTCTATTTTGTATAATCTTAGCCCATATTTTACGCTTGGGTTTATCTCCGGCTTTCATCTCCTCTAGCCAAGCATCACCAACTGTAATGCCATATTGAAGATTTTGAATTGGATTACCTTCTGTCCCTATATCTAAAAATTCTAAAATATCATTATGCTCAACAGGTAAGTAAACTGCACAAGCTCCACGCCTAGCTTCAGATTGTTTACATACATCTACAACAGTATCATAAATTTTAGCATAGTGAACTGGGCCATCTGCATGACCCCCTGTAGAAATTTCAGTCCCTCTTGGTCTAATGTTACCAAGAAAGGCGCTTGTACCTCCGCCATACTTAGACATTAAACCAATTTCACGACCTGCATTAAGTATACTGTTTAATGAGTCATCTACATTACTTCCATAGCAGCTGATTGGCAATCCTTTTGCTTTACCAAAATTAATCCAAACAGGAGTAGATAAAGAGTAAAATCCACGTGCCATATAGTCTTCAAACTTTAAAGCAAATCCATCCACCTTTAAATATTTTTCTGCTATAGTAGCAATATCTTTTATTCTTTGTTCTGGAGACTCAGTTATATACCCCCTTGATAAGAAGGTTCTGCTATCTTCATTTAGCCAATAATATTTTTTATATTCCATGTTAGTTTTATTAAAAGAGATCGTCTTCAGTTATACTCTTGCTTTTTTTGTTATAATCCACACTCTTTTTGTAAAAGAAGTCTCCCTCCTTGGTTGCTGTAATCTCTATATCAAACCATTTGGTAGCTTCAAGTTTATTTAAATCAATTTCAAATATCTCTGTCATACCTATACTTTTAAGAGAGTTATTAAACCTGTTCTTGATAAAGTGCTTTATGGTTTCTATAGGTAAAAAATCAAGCTCACCTTTTTCAAAGATCCAATCTAATATACCGCATTCAGCAGCATATGCTTTTCTACATGCACTATAGATAAGACTTCTGAATTCTTCATTAAACCAATCAGGATTTTCTTTCTTTATAATATTAATTATTTCAATCCCAAAGTTTCCGTGTATCTCTTCTTCTTTAGATGTTGCTTCAACCACATTTGATATTCCCTTAAATAAATTTTTCTCTTTATTAAAAGACATCATAATTAAAAACTGACTAAACAAACTTACATGCTCAATAAATAATGAAAACAGTAATACTGATTTAGTATACATCTTATCATCTCTACTGCGTGTACCATCTAAATACTTTTTTAAATATTTAATTCTTCCATCAATTGCAGGAACATCTACTACAGTTTGAAATTCTTTTTCAAGACCTAATATTCTAAGTAGTCTTGCATAAGCATCTTTATGTCTAACTTCAGATTCAGCAAAAGTCATTCCTACATCTCCTATTTCAGTAATAGGCATTCGCTTATACATATCAGCCCAAAAAGTCTTAACATTAACTTCTATCTGCGCAATGGCCAGCATTGTTTTTTTAATAATATCACGTTCTTTAGGAGTAATGGTTACTTTAAAGTCTTGAATATCTTCAGTAAAATTAAACTCAGTATCAATCCAATAAGAGTGTCTAATAGCATCTTTATATGCTAAAAGTTGGGGATATTCATACGGTAAAATATTAACTCTGGGAAGAAATATATTTTTATTCATTAATTAAATTTTTTGCTTGGTAAAAAAAACCGCACTCTTTCAAAAAAAATGCAGTCTATAAACAATTTAAGGAAAATTAGTCAGAACAAGAAGCTTATGTTCTCATTTTTATATAGGCAATATTAAAAAATATAAAACCCATCTCTATTCCAATTACTGGCCTATAAATATCATCTTCACAAAGAATTTCACAATTAATCATTCTAATACCTAGTAAAGTTTCTGTAGGAAGAAACTCTATATTAAATTTATTTTTAAAAATCAAAGGATTTACTTTTTTCATATTTAAAGTTTTTGTATATTATATTGGTACAGGGTTATAACAAATGTACTATTATATTTATGTTTCATGCTAGCAAGATTAAATAATATATTTAAATATTATGATTCTGAACCATTAGAAATTTGTCTGGGTATAATTTGGACAATTTTTTTTCCTATAATTTGGTCATTTAAATTCCATTTTTCAGCATTGCTAGTTATTCCTAGCATGTTAATTGGTGTAGCCATGATTAAATCATCTTGTTCATCTACATTAAGAGTTAGAAAAACATTAGCGTTTAGCTCATTTTTATTTTCTTTAATTGTTTTACTTTCATTATTTCTTAGTAATTTAATGATGGAGCCTGCACTTTGGTTTTGGTTTTTACCTTTATTTATGTCTTTAATAAATTTAATAACAATGACCAATAAGTTTTATCATAATAAAGAAAATTTATAATTTATGACACCTTACGATAACTTTACAACTATAGTAATAACTATCATTACTGTTTTATTTTCTGCAGGGGCCTGGCGGTTTTATGAGGTTAAGCTAAAACAAAAGACAGAGTCAGAATCTCAAGATAGAAATGATCAGAATATGTATAGAGATGACCTGAGAGAGCGTGTGAAAAGGCTAGAGCGCTTATTAGCAGATAGTGCAGATGAAAAAGATATGATGAGAAGTCAAATTTTATCTTTAACAAAAGAAGTAAGCAGCTTGCATGTTAAAGTTGGCTTTTTAGAAAAAGAAAATGACAGGCTTAAAAGCAAGTAAGGATCTTTAAATTTGTAAAATTTAATTAAAATTTGTATATTATATATATACGAATAAATAATTAAAATTATGATAAAGAAATTTTTCTGTTTATTATGGACATGTAGCCTTCAAGATATTTGGGTTTATTTATGGTCTAAAACTACTGTTGATGAAAAAACTATAGCAGCAGTTAAAGAAACAAAGTCAAGAGCTAAAGCTGTTAAAAAAGCAATCAAAGGTAAAAAATAACTAATATGTCTAATAAATCTTCAACAACTATAGTGCCTAATGCTACTATAAATAGAAAAGGCATACATAGTAAAACCAAAACATCTTCTCATAAAGGAAGTGTAAATTATAAAAAAGTATATAAAGGACAAGGCAGGTAATGGATTGGCAATTACAAATAGCGTTTCATTGGCCTCATAATAGATTTGCACTTGGCATTGAAACAATGAAGCCCGATTCAAATTTTGAATACCATACTATAACAATTTACTTATTAATAGTAACCTTGACATTAGACTTTTAAAAAAAAAATTATGGGTAAAAAAGGTTTACAACAACAAAAACTTACTAAACAAAAAGCCAAGCTTTTACTTAGACAAGGTGGTGAAATGGAAGATATTTTATATACTTCTATGGTAGAAAAAATGAGACGGGGGGGTGATGCTAATAGATTAGCGCGGGATGCTGAAACAGGAATAGAAACGTCTCAAGCATATAAGTTGGGTGGTGGAACACATAACACATACAGTGGTAAAAGCAGTAAGAAAAAGTAATAATCATGACTATTTTAACTGACATATTAAGTTTAATAAGACGTGGAATATTTGCATCAGCTGCGAATCCGGATGATGTAATTGTATTAGGTGTAAATGAAGAGCCTGTTATGACAGGTATTGCATCCCCCATACCTTATAAATCAGTTAAAGTAATTAAAGTAAAAGATCTTAAAATTTCACCTGCTTTTTGTGGAAATGCAAATACACCAGAAACTCCTGCTGCTGGAACTGGGCAAGTATTTCAAAAACAAGTTATAGACCCAACAACTAATGTTTGCACAAATTACTTTAGATCATTAAAATCTATAAGTTCTAATTTAACCCTTGAACAATCAGCTGATAATAATTATGTAGAAATAAGAGTATCTGGAGAACCAAATACAGCAGCTAATGTAGGTACAGGTATTGGTGTATATAAAGATAAGGTTGGTGAAACATTAAACTTTAAGTCTTTAATATCATCAGATTCTTCTGTATCTATTGTTAGTACTACTAATGAAATTGATTTAACTACAACTGCCACAGGTTTAACAAGCGTTGGTTTATCTATGCCTTCTGCATTTACTGTTACAAATACACCCCTTACTGCTAATGGATCTCTTAGTGTAGCCGGAGCAGGTTCTGCATCACAAGTTATATTAGGCGATGGAACTTTAGGAAATTTGCCTACATCAAGCTTGGGTCCTATAGGTTATTTTTCTTTTGATCAATCAAGTACTATAAACTCAAATTTTACAAGTGACTTAGCTGGAATAACAATAACTTATAGTACAACAGGACAATGGCTTGTGGCATGGACTACACCTTTATCAAGTACTAATTATATGGTTATTGTATCTAGTAATGATTTGTCAGGAGCGGCACAAGTATGGGCAAATTCTAAAAGTACTTCAGGATTTAGAGTATCAGCAGCAAATGGAGTAGGTACTCCAACTGATATGAAAGTCAACATGGTAATCTACAAATAAATTTTAAAGTGGAAAATAAAAAAAAATTTAAAGATACCAAACTTGGAAAGTTTTTATTAAAAACATCCCCAAGCATTTTAGATATTGCTGGGAATCTGTTGCCTGACGCGGGTGTTTTGGGCATTGTAAAAAATCTTATTGATAAAGATTTAAATATGAGCCCAGAAGACAAAGCTCAAGCACAAAGTTATATAAAAGATTTGTATGCATTAGAAGTAGCTGATAGAGACTCTGCAAGAAAAAGAGAAGTTGAAGTAGCAAAGACTAATAAACAGGATTGGATGATGATGTTTACTGGTATAACTGGATTGCTTTCTTTTATTTTTACAATATATGCCGTAGTATATATACCAACAGTATTAGATAATGATCTATTTATTCATCTAATGGGGATGATTGAAGGTGTGGTGATAAGTAACATTTTTGCATATTATTATGGAACAAGTTCGGAAAATAGGAAATAATTGCTTATTTTATATATATAGGACATAAAAAAAGAAAACATGAGAAAAGATAAAAATTACAGCAATACAAGAGGAGCGGGAGATGGAGATCTTACTGCAGGTTTATTGGGAATGATGCAAGGTGGTGGTGCTATGGAGTATCCATCTATGATGCAAAATGGTGGATCTTTAACAAATCAGCAAAAAGCTTCACTTGTTGAAAGAAGAGATGCTAATGAAAGCACATCTCAATTTGCAAAAATGGGCAAAGAAAAAATGAGCTATCAATATGGTGGTGGCAAGGGTGATATGAGCAGATCTCGAAGAGACTACATGAAAAAATAAAAATCATGGAAGATAAATTAATCTGTCAATGTGGGCAAACACAAAACTCTGACGGGACTTGTGATGGCTCTCATTTACTTAATAAATAAATATTATGGGTAAATCTAAAAAAGGTATATCATTTCCTATGCAAGGAGAAGTATTTAAAAGAGAAACAACCAATGGATATTATGATCCAACGGCTATTCCTGCAAAAATACAAGCTAAAAAAAATGCAACTGCAACTGCTACTAGAGAAAGATTAGCTGCGCAAGGATTTCAAGCTAGGCAGGTAACAACAAGAGCAACTGAGCCTGAACAATCAGCTGCTTTTAAAGACGGATATGCAAACGCTTATAAAGCAGCCAATAGTTAATAGTTATGGCATTATTGACAGCACAAAAAATTGTACAAACCGGTTTAGTTGCAACTTATGCAGCAGCATCAAGTGGTGGAGACACACTTGTTAATACCGGTGTACAATTTTTTCATGTAAAAAATGCTTCGGGAGTAAGTGTAACTGGCACTGTTACACCTGTAATTAGTACTGTTGTAGACCCATTGCTTGGAAATCTTACTAAAGATGCTGCAGCTATAACACTTACAGCTGGAACTGAGGGTTTCTTAGGACCATTTGAAACAGATGCTTTTAATAGCCCAAGCGGGCAAATAGCATTGGTTTTTCCAGTTTTTGCTGGAGTAACCATTGCCGCTTTATATATATAAACTAAGTTTATTTCCCCCACTTGTTTTGATTAACAAGTAGTGCTATAATAGAGTAGTTTGCTAAATCAATCCATGAATCTTCTATGGATTCATTATTTGCTTTTTTATTATTCCATAATAAATTGCGTATACGAGATATCTTATCATTCATTCTAAACCACAAGCCCTGTTGTGAAAATTGTTTATTTGTAATAATAGACAGATCTTTACCCAAAGATATATTTTCAGGACCATAATCAACTTGTTTCTTACAAAACAGTATGTATTGATCTTCTTGAATTTTTTTAAAAGCTTCTGCTGTTATAGGATATAACTGTTCACAGTTAGTTATATATATTATATCATCTTCATTCATAATTTTTTTTATTTTTTGGTAGTGTGTTTTTATAATCAAGAATAAATCCAATTAATACAATTAAATTCATTCCTATACTACAAAGTATTTCATGAATTTCTTCATAGATAGTTGTCATAAGATGGATATGCCCAACCATCCAAAAAGGAATAGCTAAGTTTTGACTAACCCATATTAATGTGAATTCTATAAATTTTTTCAAAACTTTTTTAATTCATCTTTTACTTTAATATATAAAGGTCCAGAAGGAAGAAGAGCTAAGCACTCCTCTAGTAAGCCTTTCATTTCAAGCTTAGATTTTTGTTTTGCTACATCTCTGTTTTTCTTTTCTACAGAAAACATGTGATATGCAATCTCACTAGTTTTTTTTAATTTATTATAATATTTTTCAATTCTTTGATCTATCATTCTAGATTTATGAAGATTTGAAATATTAGGCATAGCTTTGGTTTGTAATTCATCAATTCTTCCAATTAAATACTGTACCTCTAGTAAAGTATGCAACTCTTGTTCATTCATAATATAGCTTTTTTATTAATTATTTTTTCTAACCCCTGTCTCGTTTGCTCTAGTTTAAGTATTTTACGAGATAATATTTCTATATTCGTTCTAGTTGTTTCTATGTCTAAGATTGAGTCAAGAGTGCACTGTACTATTAAAAAGATATGGTCATAGCCTTTCCACTCTAGAAGATTGTTAGAGTGTTTTTTTTTATACTGAGTTATAGAGTCTCGATGTAAGCCTAAAGCCTCAGCAACTACTGGTGCAGTAAAATGTTTGTATAGCGCTGTACCTATAGCTGCTCTTATCTGTGCTAGCTTTATTTTTTTGCTTTCATCTGACTGATCTTCACCTAATGCTTCATATAATGTAGGTATAATGTTACCCGCCAAGTCTACTTGATCTTGATAGTCATCTTCTGAACCTTCAATTTTTGCTTTCATTCTATGTTATTATTATAACAAGCATAAAAACATCCATAGGCTATTAAAATAATGAAAAATAGTTTCATTATTCTCCCACGTAGACATCATGTATAAGTTTACTAGGAGTAATATCCTCATCAATTTCAATAGCATTTATATTTAAATTGCTATATTCCACCTTATCTAATTGAAAATCAGGATCCTGAACCACTTTATATTTATTTAAATCATATAATGCATTTACATTTACTGATAAACTAACTACTTCTGTCATTATAAAATCATGAAAATCTTGGCTATTTTGTAACCAATGTCTTGGATGAGCTTTTTTTAAGGCAAACGTTACATGATTATAAAATGTCCATGCTGTGTCTCTTCCACTATTATAATCATGTGTAGGAGAGTCATATTCACTTCTAATGCAAGACATTTGAGTTGTATCAAGCAACTCTTCATTAATATAAAGCCTTCCTAATATCTCAGCTTGCTCTTTAAGAGAAAGATTGGTGCTTCTAAGTGAGTCTCTATCATTAAGGATACGCTTATAATATTTTTCTCCATTTTTAATTTGATTAGAAATTTGATTTCTAATATCTTGATCTGCTGATCCAGTATGTTTTCTTTTGAAATTCATCATATCACCGGCCATCATACCATTACTACATACCATAACATATCCTCCAATTGCACATTGAAACCTTGTGCTTTTATCATATGAATTAGTCCATGCAAACATCATCCCCAATTCACTTTCATCAAGTATTTGTTGATCAGTGGTTTGTGATGGATATATATGATATATACCCTGTGCTACATTAGCATTCATGTTGGCTCTATATAACTCTTGATCTATTCTAAATCCACTATCAGATAGCAATTGTTTTGTGTTATCTATCACTTGTTTGTGTGATATAACTGTATAACTTTTACCATGGTTAGGTAAAGGTGCATTTTCTAAATACGTTCTTGTTGTCTCTTTTGGTTTATTATAACCCATGTTGTTAAACTTTTAAAGTGTAAATATACTAAATTAATCTGACTCAGCAAATTAAAATATATATCTAATTGTTTCTAATGGAAAATATTTAGAGTATATCTCCTTAAACTCTTGTAATAACCTACCCTTATGTTCTAAAGGATATCTCATTACCCCCGAATGATTTTTAATTTCTGAAGATCTTTTCATTAAATCTTGAGCTTCAGGAGAAGCTTTAACCATTTGCTTTATATGATTTGTTAAAGCAATAACTTCACACTTATTTATGCCTGCTTGTTCTTTTACCAGTGCAAAGAGTTTATCATACTCTTCTTTCCATCCGGGATAAAAGATTAAAGGGCTATAATTTAAATGTACTTCCCAACCCAATCCTTTAAGCCGATTAACATCAGCTATACGGCTCACTACTTTTTGCATCTTAGGTTCTAACACTTCAGAATATTTTTGAGGCATAAGACTTACGCGCACCCGTGGTGGTTTATTAAAATGA
>Ga0233412_10002037_pt1 | contig 10019 bp, 5 predicted proteins | sample Na_anoxic_4_MG_FD_180667 | JGI IMG/M metagenome (GOLD analysis project Ga0233412, IMG submission 180667) | Seawater microbial communities from Saanich Inlet, British Columbia, Canada - Na_anoxic_4_MG | ecosystem: Environmental > Aquatic > Marine > Inlet | place: Canada: British Columbia... | reverse complement strand
AATGAATGCATCAACTGTAAATGTCTCATCAGATTGTTTGAATAGGTATGCATCAACCTTTGCAGTTTGAACATCAAACTTCTTTATGAATGCATCTACAACGAATGTCTTGTCGGTTTGTTTCAACAAGTATGAGTCAACTGTTATTGTCTTTGGTGTTGGATTCATAAGGAATGAGTCAACTGTGAATGTTGGAGTTGATCTCAAACTCAAGAATGCATCTATCTTAGTTAGTACACCAGAAGCAGTTGATGCAAGTATTGGAGTGATGTCTCTAAGGTGGTTATCACTGTAAATCATTGGCACTGGTTTTGTAGTTAATACCACATCAATGGTAAATGTCTTGTCATTTCTGTCAACCAACAATGAATCAACTGAAACTGTTGATGTGTTTCTGTCAACCAATATTGAGTCAGTCTTGAATGTCTTTGGAGTTGGTTTTCTGACAAATGCATCTATCTTGAATGTAATGTCATATTCTTTTCTTACATATGAGTCAACTGTGAATGTCTCAGCAAACTCCTTTTGCACGAATGAGTCAACAACAAATGATTTGGTTTGCTCTCCCTCAACGAATGCATCAACAGTGAAATTGAAAGATTGTTGTTCGCGTAGGAAGGAATCTATTGTAACAGTTGTATTGAATGTGTCGCGTAGGTAAGCATCAATCTTTGCTGTCTGTATGTCAAATCCTTTGATGAATGCATCAATTGTAAATGCCTTTGGAGTCAATTTTCTGACAAATGCATCTATTGATACTGTTGTATCTTTTCTATTGATTAATATGGAATCTGTCTTTATCTGAACTCCACTTGCAGTTGAATTGACGATTGGAATGATGTCGTGCAAGTGAGTATTGATGTAACGATATGGAACTGGAACAGTTGTTAGTGTGGCATTTATTGTAAACTGTTCTGTGAATTGTTTTTCAACGAATGCATCCACAACAAATAGTTTTGTAAACTCATCTTCTACAAATGAATCAATCGTAAAGTTAAATGATTGGCTTTCGCGTAGGAATGCATCAACAGCAAATGTCTTGGTATATCTGTCAACTAGTCTTGCATCTACCTTTGATAGTACACCTTTTTCTGTGGAACTAAGAATTGCCTGTATTGTATGCAAGTGGTTGTTGTCAAATCTGTATGGAACTGGTTCTGTAACCAATGTTGCATTGACAGCAAATGTCTCTGTTCCAATCAATTGGATTGTTGCATCCGTGACAAATGTTTCAGTGAATTGTTTTTCCACAAATGCATCCAATGTTGTAGTTGTGGTAAATTCGTTCTGTATGAATCCATCAATCGTAAAGTTGAATGTTTGTTCTTTTAGTAAGAATGAGTCAACTGTGAATGTTATTGGTGTTGATTTGACAATGAATGAGTCAACTGTGAACAGTTTGGTTGATGTTTTTCTTAGATATGAGTCAACAGTGAATGTTTTTGTTAGGGATTTTCTTACAAATGAATCCACAGTAAATGCTTTTTCAAATGAATTTCTTACAAATGAATCCACAGTGAATACTTTTTCAAACGTATCGCGTAGATAAGCATCTATCTTTGCAGTCTGTATGTCAAACTTCTTTAGATAAGAGTCAACTGTGAATGTCTTGTCATTTTCCTTTACAAGATATGAATCTACAACGAATGTCTTTGGAGTTTGTTTTCTGATGAATGAGTCAACAATAAATGCTTCAGTGAACTCTTTTTGTATGAATGAGTCAACTAATGTTGTTGTGGTAAATTCATCTTGTATGAATACATCAATCGTAAAGTTGATTGATTGAGTCTCGCGTAAGAAGGAATCAACTGTAAATGTCTTGTCAGTCTCCTTTGTTACAAATGAGTCAATCGTGAATGTCTTTGTTTTTCTATTGACCAATATTGAGTCAACCTTTACTAATACTCCAGAAGCAGTTGAATTGACGATTGGGATAATGTCATGCAAGTGGGTATTGATATATCTGTAAGGTACAGGAATTGTAGTTAGAGTTGCATTGACACTGAATGTCTTTGGAGTTTCCTTTGTAAGATATGAATCTAATATGAATGTCTTTCCAAATGAGTTTCTTAGATATGAGTCAACTGTGAAACTGTTGGATTTTGTCTCGCGTAAGAAGGAATCAACAGTAAATGTCTTTGTTTGTTGTTTTCTAACAAATGAGTCAATTATGAATGTCTCAGCAAACTCTTTCTGTACGAATGCATCCAATGTGAATGTATTTGTAAATTCTTTTTCAATCTGTGAATCTATTGTGAAATTGAACGTACTAGATGTTCTAATGAATGAATCCACTGTGAATGTCTTTGTTTGTTCTGTTCTAAGGAATGCATCTACCTTTGCTGTCTGAACATCGAACTTTTTGATAAATGAATCTACTGTAAATGCTTCTGTTGATCTCAACATTAATGTTGCATCTACTTTTGATAGAACTCCACTTGCAGTTGATGCAAGGATTGGTGTAATATCGCGTAGGTGGTTGTCGCTGTAGATCATTGGAGTTGGTTTGGTTGTAAGAACTGAGTCTATTACGAATGTCTTGGTGTATCTGTCTCTTAATTCTGAATCAACTGCAAATGTTTCTGTATTTCTGTCAACTAATATTGAGTCAACTATTGATGTTTTAGTTGTAACTTTTCTTATGTATGAATCAACAGTAAATGCTTCTGTAAATGTTTCTCGTAGATATGAGTCAACCAATGTTGTTACAGTATCTTCATTTTGTATGAATCCGTCAATCGTAAGGTTGAAAGATTGTGTCTCGCGTAGATATGAGTCAACTGTAAATGTCTTTGGAGTTGATTCCATAACAAATGAATCTATTATGAATGTCTCAGTGAATTGTTTGGATAGATAAGCATCAATCTTTACAGTTTGAACATCGAACTTCTTGATGAATGCATCAACTGTTATTGTCTTTGGTGTTGATTTCAATAGGTATGAGTCAACTGTGATTGTCTTTGGTGTTGATTTGACAACGAATGAATCTACAGTGAATGTTTCAATTGGGGATTTTCTTAGATATGCATCTATCTTAGTTAGTACACCACTTGCAGTTGAAGCCAATATAGGCGTAATATCTCTCAAATGATTGTCGCTGTAAATCATTGGTACTGGTTTTGTAGTAAGAACTGAATCTACTGCAAATGTCTTGTCATATCTGTCTCTTAACTCAGAGTCAATCTTGAATGTTTTACTTATTCTGTCAACTAGAATTGAGTCTGCCTTAAATGTCTCTGGAGTTAGTTTTCTTACGTATGAATCAACAGTGAATGTCTCATCAAACGTATCGCGTATATAGGAATCCACTAACAATGTCTTTGTGAATTTATCTTCCACGAATGAATCTACTGTAAAGTTGATTGATTGAGTCTCGCGTATGAAGGCATCTACAACGAATGTTTCCGTGTCTGTCTTTCTTACATATGAGTCAACTGCGAATGTCTTGGTAAACGTATCGCGTAGATATGAATCTATTGTAAATGCTTCTGTTGTTTCTTTTTGTATGAATGAATCGACAACAAATGTCTTTGGTGTTTGCTTTGTTACAAATGAATCTACTGTGAATGCCTTGACATTTAATTCTGACAAGAATGAATCAACTGTGAATGTCTCAACAAACTCTTTTCTTAGATATGAATCTGCAAGGAATGATTTTGTTTGTTCTTCCTCAACAAATGCATCAATCGTAAAGTTGAATGATTGCTGTTCGCGTAAGAAGGAATCTATCGTTGCAGTTGCATTGAATGTGTCTTGCAAGTAAGCATCGATCTTTGCTGTCTGAACATCAAACTTCTTTATGTATGAATCAATTGTGAATGCTTCGGTAAATGTTGCAATTAATGTTGAATCTGATGTAAATGTCTTTGTTCTTCTGTCAACTAGAGTTGAGTCAACTTTTACCTGAACTCCTGTTGCAGTTGAATTGACGATTGGTATAATATCGTGCAAGTGAGTGTTGATGTAACGATAAGGTACAGGTACTGTAGTTAACGTTGCGTTTATGCTGAATGTATCAGTGAATGTATCGCGTATGAAGGAATCGATTACTACACTCTTGCTCTTTTCTTCCTCAACAAATGCATCTACTGTAAAGTTGATTGACTGGCTTTCGCGTATGAAAGAGTCAACTGTGAATGTCTTTGTATTTCTGTCAACTAGAATTGAGTCTGCCTTTGATAATATTCCCTTTGAAGTGGAACTAAGAATTGCCTGAATCGTATGCAAGTGATTGTTATCGAACCTGTAATAGACTGGTTCGGTTGTAAGCGTTGCATTGACTGCGAATGTCTCTGTTCCAACTAATAGCAATGTTGAATCAATCTTGAATGTTTCCTCAAACGTATCGCGTAGGAAGGAATCAATTGTTGCAGTTGCAGTATCTTCATTTTGTATGAATCCGTCAACTGTAAAGTTGAAAGATTGTGTTGCAATCAGTGTTGCATCTACTGCGAATGTTTCGGTTGCTGTAAGTCTAACTATTGAATCAACAGTAAATGTCTTTGGTGTAACTTTTCTGACAAATGCATCAACTGCAAATGTTTCTGTAGATGTTTCGCGTAAGTAAGCATCAATCTTTGCAGTTTGTATGTCAGATTTCTTTAGATAAGAATCAACTGTAAATGTCTTTGGAGTGACTTTTCTGATGAATGCATCTGATGTAAATGTCTCATCAAATTCTTTTCTTACATATGCATCAGCACTGAATGCTTTGGTTTGTTCTTCTTCAATGTAAGAATCGATAGTAAAGTTGAATGACTGCTGTGATTTCAAAAATGCATCCAATTTGAATGTTTTGTAGTATCTGTCAACAAGTCTTGAATCTGCTTTGAATGTCACTCCACTTGCAGTAGAGTTTATGATTGGGATAATGTCATGCAAGTGAGTGTTTATGTAACGATAAGGAACTGGAACAGTTGTAAGTGTTGCATCTATTGCAAATGTCTTAGAAAGTCTGCTGGATAATATTGCATCTAATTTTATCTGAACTCCACTTTCTGAAGAAGCTAGAATTGCTTGGATAGTATGCAAGTGATTGTTGTCAAATCTGTAATAGACTGGAACGGTTGTAAGAACTGCATCAACACTGAATGTTTCTGCTGGTGGTGGGGTTGATAACAATATTGGGGTAATATCTCTCAAGTGATTGTCAGAATAAATCATTGGAGTAGGCTTGGTTGTAAGAACTGCATCAATTTTGAAAAATTCTCCCTGTCTAAGATCTGCATCAATCTTGAATGTTACTCCGTCAGATCCAACAATATGACTGACATCTCTTTGGTGAGCATTGGATAAGGTAAAACCTAAATAAGGCATCTAAAATATACCTCTTATAGATAGGACTACGATAAATCTATAAGGCATCTCGTTACACCATTGAATTGGGATTTATCTAATACATTGTATTGCATTTATAAGAAATATTGCTAAAATGTAGTATTAAAATATAATTTTATCTTGTGCCTAGAGTCTCATTTACGTTTTCTACCTGATAACTGTTTCCAGATAGGTTAGTTTCGTCAAACTGCCATTGATTTAGATCTTCTCTTGACTCTATTACTGTTCCACCGTACTTTTCCACGATTTTCATAACCTTTCTTTCCTCGCCTGAAGCAAAGGTAAATTGGGCTATTGTAAACTGTGGGTTTTTCTCGTCATTTCTCCATGTGCAGTTGAACCCTTCTATGCGTGGAAGATTCTTTGCTCCAACTGACATTCCTGATGCACCTGAAAATAATTCTGAATATATTCGATTGTTGATGTCCTGAATTTCTGGAAGTTTTAATACAATTCGTTTACCCTCATATTCAACACTGTTCTTGTTTACAAAATTGGGAAATTTTACACTTACTTTCTTTATCTTACTTTCGTTCATTATGTGTTATATGCCTCACAGTATCTAACATGAACATTGTTGCCATGTATTCTTGATTCTATTGCAGGAGACATTTTTGTTTGTGGTAATTGATTTGCAGTTGAATTGGTTGCAGATAAGTTTCCATCTAATAATAATTCCACACTAGTACAAGAAGTTCCATTTGAAGAACTTGCCTCAAGTTTTACCGTATGCCAATCTGTATCATTTGTTTGACTCGTGTTAATTCTAGCACTACCTGTTCCACTTCCAACTGTTTGTAAATTTATATGAGTTGAACCACCAATTTCACAAGCCATAGAATTTGTATGAGAGAGTTTTCCTGCTGTTGGATCTGACCATGTAACTCCATCTCCCATTCCAACCAATGCAATTCCACTAGATGAGTTCTGCTCGTTTCTAACTACTGCAACACACTGACTTCCTAAATTAGAAAACTGTCTAATTGGAACTGGATTTGAAAAATCTCCTGCGTTAAATGTAATACTGTTATAACCTTTTATGGTAAATCCTTCATCTGTCATGGAACTTGTACCTGATGAATTTCCACTTGTATTTAAATTCCACAATGTTCCTGTGTCAACTTGAGTTTGATAATCCACTTCTAATTTTGCCTGACTTGTTCCTGTTAAATTAATTCCATAGTAACCTGTGTTTCCTAATACATCGGTTGATTGGAATCCAAAAAATACATCATCTCCATTTGTTATTGCATTTGCAACATAAGCCACACCTGTTGAATTGAAAGTATCTGTAAACGGAACTGGTGTGCCTCCATTACCTGAATAAGTTGAATCTGCGAATCCAGAATCAGCAACATATACAGTAGAACTGCCTTGAACATCACTAATAAAACTACTAACAGATGTATGTGAATTTGGAGCAGTTGACATTCCAACTAATTTCGGATTTGATTGAGCTCCGTAATATCTTTGAGATCCACCTGAATATCTAACTCCTGAAATTGTTGCTCCACTAGGAATTGATGAGAATTGACTTGCTGTGTATTGTTGAGCTCCTCTATAACCACCAGAATCTGAACTGTAACAATACCAATCACCTTGACCTGAACTACCTGATGAAAATGTACCATGAAGTGAAGAAGCTACTCTGTGAGAATCTGTTGTAAGTGAAAGTGTATTTGTTTGATACACTCTTGTTGTTGGGCCTAATTGTGAACCATCGAAATAACTCCAAAAATGTTGTTTTCTTATATCTTTAAGATCATTTGTCATTTCATAAACGGAATCAAATACCATTAGTTATATCCTCCAATAACTGCTATAAAAGTAAGACCCAATATACCTACACCAATCCAAAATGATATTGCTATATTTTTTTCAATCATGTGTTATAACACTCCATATATTTAATTTGACATGACCTAGCAGTAGTATCTGTATTTTGATGTTTTACTATTGGTTGAAGTTTTTGCGTTGGAATTCGTGTTGCGTGTGTTCTTTCCAATACACCGTTGATACTTCCTTCAACACTAGATGATTTACATTCTACTTTCATAGTAAACCAATCAGTTGACAAATCAACTGATGTTGGAAAATCTTCTGTTGTTCCTGCACCACAAGTAAGAAATCCAATCTTACCACCACCATATTGATTTGTAAATCTGAAAAATGCAGATTGTGAATTGCTTGACTGGTTGTTGTTTGAAAATCCGAAATCAGTATATACATTAGTATAAGATGATTTTCCTACAATTATGGCTACTGAACCTGTTGGACTAAATTGTCTTTTATCATTGAAGTTAATACCCATTTGATTTGAAGATCCTGTGCCTGTTGTGAGTTTAAATCCACCATCTGCTTCATCTGACATGGCAAAAGTATTAGTTCCTGCATTATTTGTTGTATGCCATCTGTCAATATCTAAACCAGTTCCACTAAAGTTTTCTACAACTCTTTGATTGGCTACTCCAACTACAGTGGAAGATATAGTTCCACCAGTTGCAGTTATTCCACTTGATGTTTTATATCTTATAATTACAATTCCTGATCCACCTGATCCATTTGTAGCACCAGATCCTGTTGATCCTCCTGCTCCTCCACCACCTGATCCTGAATTTGCTGTTGCATCATTTCCATCATTAGGGTATGCTGTTCCATTTCCTCCACCTGAATGTCCTACTCCACTACTTGATCCTCCACCTCCACCTGCATAAAATATTGGACTGCCTGTTTGAATTGACGAAGCCAAACCTAATCCACCATCACTAGAAGATGGAGCTCCACCACCAATTCCTCCTGCTCCTCCACCACCCGAAGCTGGATAAGGTGCAATTTGACTTGCTGTCGTTCCACCGTTATAGCCTTGACCTGCTGTTCCAAGTCCACCTGTTCTTGGTGCATCACCTGATCCTCCACCAGAACCTCCAGATAATAATGTCGCTGGTGCATTACCTCCACCTGCACCTGCACCACCAATAGATATAATTGAAGTTCCACTTGCAGGAACTATGCTTGAATTAGCACCACTGTTTCCACAGTTTGTAGTGGAATTACCTGTTCCACCTGCACCAACTGTAATAGTATAATTTTGAGCAGTTACACCGTATGTTGATTCTGCACTTGATCCTCCTCCTGAAGTAGCACCTGATACGTTAGTACGAAATCCTCCTGCTCCTCCTCCACCTCCAGCTCCGTTTCCAGAAGCACCTCCACCAGCAATTACGAGATATTCTATATCTCCACTACCTGTGACAGCGAATGTTGTATTACCTGTACTTGTAAACGTATGAACTTTGTATTTGGATGGTGGTAAATTTATTTTATCGAAAAGACTCATGTGTTATAGCACTCCATGTATCTTACATCAATAGATTTATTATTTCCATGAACTCCTGCCACAGGTTGTAAATCTTCTGTTGGTAATGTTAATGTTCTTGTTGTTTGTGCAACACCGTCAACTGACCATTCTGCTGATGAAGTTTTCATTTCAATTTTATAATTATGGAAATTTGTGTCTAATGATATTGTTGATTCTGTATTTCCTTTAGTTGTGTTTCCTGTTCTTAATGCAATAACACCGTTTGCACTTGCATTATAAATTGTTGCAAGTTGACCCATGTCTGCATCATTTCCTGTAATTCCATTTGCCAATCCGTAATATCCTGTATATGATGATGTTTGGACATCTCTACCCACCCATATACACACACATCCTGATTTAGAAAATTCTCTTTTGTTATTGAAATTGATCATACCCTCGTTTAATGCACCACCATCTGCTGTTATTCTGAATCCACCATCTACTGAATCACTCATGTCAAATGAAGCTGGTGGATTAACTTCTGATTTTGTCCAATAGCTAGGAAGTTGTTTGCCACTGAACCATTCTATGAAATGTTGTTTTATTCCAACTTGTGTTGTACTTGTTACATCATTGTATAATGTGATATTTGAAACAGAACCAACTACTTGTGAATCTGAAAATCCTTGTAATCCTGCAACTTTAAGATACCTTAAAGTTTGAACTGATGAAGGAACTGTAATTGTTTTAGATTCTAACAATGTTGAATAACCTGAATCAGAATACAAATTAACTGTAAATGATGTTGCAGATTCTCTAATCATTTCAACGTATAATGTTTCTGCTTGTAGTTGTCTTGTAAATAATGTTGTTGTTTCATTGTTTGGATGTGAACCATCAGTTTCTATTGCAAATATGTCAGTTTTAGTATTATCTACTCTAAACATTAATCCTAAAAAGTCTTGAGTTTCATTACCGTTTTGGTTTGTACTACCTATACCATGAAATATAAAAACATCATTTACATCACTTCCTTGCGTAACTGTATCAATATCTATTTGTGAACGTAACACCCATTTTGTGTCAGATACAGAAGTTAAATCATAATATGTATGAGATAAATCTCCATTATCAGTATTAAATGAAAAATCTATTTCCTCATTTGTTGTATCAATACTAACTTTAGAACCTGTTGTTGTCCAACCTGTACTGCTTGATAAGTCAGATTGAAATGTTATACTGTTATCTTTTCTAAGTGTACTTCCACCTAGTCTTTCAAAGAAATGATCCGTTGGTTGATTTGGAAATTTTGCAAATGGGTTTGTCATCATAACCATGATAATTACCTCACTATGTCTGAGTTCCTATTAGATAAACCTTG
>Ga0233412_10002036_pt1 | contig 10027 bp, 2 predicted proteins | sample Na_anoxic_4_MG_FD_180667 | JGI IMG/M metagenome (GOLD analysis project Ga0233412, IMG submission 180667) | Seawater microbial communities from Saanich Inlet, British Columbia, Canada - Na_anoxic_4_MG | ecosystem: Environmental > Aquatic > Marine > Inlet | place: Canada: British Columbia... | reverse complement strand
ATGGTAATACTAGTTATGTAGGTATTCCACAGAATTACATTGCTGACGATGCTGTTGATTGGTATGTAGAAGAATCTAGAATAAGAGGTGGTTACAATAATTTAACCGTAGACTTTGGGGTTAAAGCTTATATTGTAGAAGAAAATCCTACACAAGAGCATTTGTTTTCTTCATTAATATATTCAGGAGTGTTTAACTCTAGAACAGGTATTAACAACACAAACCAATTTTCTGTTGCTGAAGACATAACTAAAACTGTTGATCCTGTATATGGAACAATTCAAAAACTTTATGCTGAAGATACTAATTTAATTATTTTTCAAGAAGACAAGGTTCATAGAGCTTTAATAGATAAAGACGCTATATATTCTGCTGAAGGTAATGCAACACTAACTTCTGCTCCTGTTGTTATTGGTCAAATAATAGCTTATGCAGGTGAATATGGTATATCAACAGATCCGTTTAGCTTCGCTGTATATGGTTATAGAAAGTATTTTACTGATAGAAAAAGAAATTCTGTATTAAGATTATCTAGAGATGGTATCACAGAAATATCTTCTTATGGTATGCATGATTTTTTTAGGGATGAATTGTCTAACGTAGCTAATACAAAAATTGTAGGAGGGTTTGATATTCATACTAAAAATTATATTTTATCTATACAGCAGCCTTTTAATTCTAATACTCCAAATATTCCAATACAAGCAAATTATAGCACGCAAGAACCACAACCAACTGCGGCAGATAGATCTGTGCCAGCTGTAAACACATATAAAACAGTTGCTTTTGATGAAAGTGTTTTAGGTTGGACAAGTTTTTTTTCTTATAAACCTGTTTTTCTGACTGCTTTAAAAGCTAATTTTTATTCATTATTTAATGGTGGGATATGGTTACATCATAGTTTAGGTAGTCAAACAAATTATTCTAATTTTTACGGTACAACATACAACTCTGATGTTACATTAATTTTAAATGCATCACCTTCAGTTGTTAAAAACTTTCAAACTATAAATTACGAAGGAGGAAATAATTGGTTTGTAGAAAGTATGGTTGCTAGCTCAGGTGACACAGCCCTTCCTGTTGCTAAATATGTTGCTACTAATAATTATGCAGCATTAGAAAGCAATATGTTTGCTAATAATTTTAAGAAAAAAGAAAATAAGTATTTTGCAAATCTATTACAAGATTTGACAGCTAATGTTAATCCTCAAGCTGGAGAGATATTATGGGGAAATCAAGTTGGAGGATTAAAAGGGTTTTTTAGTACGGTTAAAATGGCTATTATCAATAGTGTAGATCCTGGTAAAAAAGAATTATTCTCTGTCTCTTCTACAGTAGTACAATCATCATATTAAAATACACAATGAAAAAAATTAATAACTTAAATAAATGGTAGGATTATTAACAATAGGAAGTGGTCTTTTAACACTAGCTGGAGGTCTTTCCGCTAGCAGTAGAGCTAGAAGAGACGCATCTAGAGCTAGAGGTTTGAAAATTCAAGCAGAAAACAGACTAAGTGAACTAGAATCTAATAGACAAACTATAATAAACCCTTATGCAGGTATCACTGATTTAACGTCTATGGCTAAAGATCTTAGTAGTATGGTTTCTAATCCTTATGCAAATTTAGGCGTAGCAACTAGCGCCGCTGAAATACAAATAGAAGAAGCTGATATTGCTTTAGCTAATACATTAGACACGTTAAGGGCTACAGGCTCAAGTGCTGGTGGTGCAACTGCTTTAGCGCAAGCCGCGTTAAAAAGTAAAAAAGGTGTCTCAGCAAGCATTGAAGCTCAAGAAGCTCAAAATGAAAAACTTGCAGCACAAGGTGAGCAGCAAATGGAAAGGATACAAATGCAAGAAGCTGCAAGAATACAGGGTATAGGAATAAGTGAAGGGCAAAGGACTCAGATGGCTGAAGCACAAGGTGAGCAGTTTATGTTTGGAGCTCAAGAAGGTAGAGAAATGCAAGCAATGAATAGGCAAGCTGGACTAGCGGATAGATATGCACAGCAAGAAATGGCTTCAATGCAAGGCGCTCAAGCGGCTAATTCCGCAATGTTAGGCGGATTAGGAAGTTTAACAGGTTCTGTTCTTGGAGCATATGGTAGTTTTAAAGGAGCAAATGCCGATGGAACATTTAAACAATTTTTTTCATAAATAAATAAATAAATGGGAGCATACGAAAATCCAAACATCAATGTAGGTGTTGACACTAAATCAGGTTTAATTAGAGCCCAGGGAATACAAGGCTTTGCTGAAGGTATAGCAAAAGGTGTATCTGCCTATGGCTCAGCAATGTCAAAACAAAGGATAGCTGCTCAAAAAAACCAAGCTGCATACGAAAAAGGTTTACAAGCAAACAATAAAGAAGCAGCTGGATATGTTAAAAGCTCTCAAGATGCTGTACACGAAGATAACACTAATAATGTTACAGCAACTCCTTTTGCAAAAGCGTTAGGTGATTTTGCACAAAATGATTTAGCAAAATGGATAGGACTAAGTAAAAAAAATGATAATCAAGGAAAGTATTTTGGTGGATTAGTTGAGCAATCTAAAGCTGATCTTGGGAGAATACCAGGTGTAATAGGAGATTTAGATCTTGTAACTAAAGGTTTTGCAACTGGAGGGTATGATAGCATGTATAGCACTGCTCAAATATCTCAAGTTTCGTCAGGTAGTAACACTACAACATCGTCTAAAATGTTTTATGACGAAGCAACTAAAAAAAATAAAGCTGTAATATCTTGGCAAAGTGATACTATAAAAGAACAAAACAAATTATTAGGAGCTAAAGGAGATACATTTTCTTTAAATATATTAGAGCTTGGCCCAATGAATACAAATCCTTTTATTGATGGCTGGGTTAATGCAGATTACTATGGAACTAGACCATATGAAATAAATAAAACTATTACAGAAGAAATTAGAAAAAGCCCTTCAATAAAAACATACTCTAAGGGAGGTGTAACAACTAAAGTTGATGGAACTTTTAACAAAACAATACAAACACAATATGTTGATGCAGACGCTTTAGTTCTAAGTGCAACATCTTATGCTGATGCAGAGGCGAAAAGTTTATTATCTTTAGAAAATGGGAACTTTCCAGCTAACGCTTATTACAACACTTTATTAAAAAGAGGGGAATTACAGAAAAGAGATGATGGAAGTATTTTTATGTTAGTTCCAGGTGAAAAAACAGACGATGACAAAAATTTGTTTTTAACAAACGAGCAATTAAGAAATGAAGATGGAACTTTAAAAACTAGTACCGTTGAATTAGATATTCCCTATATAGAAATAGATGCAGAAGGAAAAGACAGTGTGAAAACTGGCAATAATTTATTTACTAAAGAAGGGTTTGATGGTTTAGTAAATGTTATAAAATATCAAAAATTAAAACAAGAAAATTGGACTGAAACTAAAGAGAAAGAGATTAGTAAAGTTAGTAATACAGGTGATAAAATAACCGCTAATAAGCAATTAGAATTAGCTACTACACAAAAAAGATTAGATAATCTTGTCGTAATGTTTGATGAATTAGATCCTAAAAGAGGTTTTTCTAAAATTGAAAACAAAAGAAAAGATGTTACGTTTAATTCAGAGTTTCAAAGAGAAATAAATAGATTTGGTTTTAGCTTTTCAAAACCACCAAGTGAAAACGAAGAAAGTGAATTTGTAATTTTAAAATCTGATAAAACAGCTAAAACTAAAGAATTACCTTCTAAAGGTCTTTCAGACTTAGAATTAAAACAACAAATGTATTTATTAGATGGAGGTAAGCTAACTGATTCTGCTTATAAAAAATTAAAAGGTCCTGCAGCTAAAGAAAACCCTTACAATGTTTTTAAAAGAAATTAATAGTATATTATGGTAGAAATAAAAGATCCAAAAACTTTTACATACAAAGTAGGTGAAGATGTATATGATATTCCTGAAGATACTGTAGATGTTTTTTTAAAAGATAACCCAAATGCTAAACTTTTTGAAGAAGAAGTAGTAAAGGAAAACGGTGTTGTGGAGACGGATGCGTCTGTAACACCAGAAATAAATACGGCATCCATATCGGATCCTGGTTCATCGGTTTCTACAGATCCTGATCCTAAAACTTTATACAAAGATTATTCTAGTGCAATAGCAATTACTGAAGAAGAAGAAATTTCTTTAAATGAACCTATAGATTTTACAATACAAGGTACTTCTGCTGAATTACAGCCTTATAACCCTGAAACAGGTAATGACTTGATAAAATCTCAAATGGAAAGTAACTATAGAGATCCTGAAACTGGAAAAGTTTTTAAAACAAATGAATTAGTTTATAAAACCCAAAAAGATGAAGATGGGAATTTAATTAACCAACCATTTATTCCATATATAGAACAGCTTTCTGAAGCTAAAGAAATGTTAATGAATCCTCTTAAGTTTGGAATTGATGCTGAACCTATTGTAGAGCCTACAGCTGATCAAGTAGAAGCTTTAGCAGAAGTTAATATAAAAAATACAGCTAGACAAAATTTAATAAAATCTAAAGCTAAAACATTTTTAAATGATTTATCTACAGAAGAAAGAGAAAGTTTAATCCCTTATAAAGTAGATGAAATAATAGCTAAAGATAGTAAGTTTAAAGCTGCTATAGAAGAATATAAAGTAGTTAATGACAGCTATGCTAATAGCACTAATCTTTTTAATTTAAAATCTATTAGTTCTAAATTTAATAATCCAGATTATAAATTTGATTTAGAAGGTTTAGGTGATTATAAACAGGTGGAATTACTAGAACAAAGAATTAAAGATTTAAAAGATCCAAGGTATTTGCCTACACAAGCTAGCGTTGATTTGTATAATAATCTTGTAAATGTATATGAGCAAGAATTAGCTAATCTTCAAACGGTAAAATTAGGAAATGGTAAAATAGTTCCTAAATCTACTTTTGATTTATATAAATCATTGGTTAAAGAAAACGAAACCGTAATAAACACTCTTAATGGTTTGTTTGATGAAATAGAAACTTTACCAGCTGAAATAAAAGATGGTAAAAGTGAGCTAGATTTTTTAAAAAAAGAATATTCGTTTTCTAAAAAAATGCTAGAAGAAGTTCAAGCTAACATAGGTATTGCTGCAATCGATGCTACAGGTGGAGCTGCTAGAATATTAGGAGATTTTGCTAAATTAGTTTACGGTGTAGAAACGCCTAGTTTAACAGAGTTTTCAGAGTTTACAGAAAAATTAACTCAAACTAGAAAGCAACAAATACAAGAAAAATATGCAATAGAACCTGTTACTTTTGATAATGCTTTTGATAGTTTTGAAAACATGGGTACTTTTATAACTCAAGAAACTATTGGTCAAGCTGGTATCTTAGCAATGCTTGCGACAGGTAAAATACCTGGTTTTAGTGGTATTGGCTTAGGAAGTTACGAGCAACAAAGAAGAGTTTTAGAACAAGAAGAAAAAGCAACTGGAATAGAACAATCTCCCTTACATAAAGCAGGTGTGGCATTAGGTTTTGCAGCTCTTGAAGTAGGTCTTGGTGCTGCTCCAACTTTTTCAATATTTAACAGAGGTTTTAAAGTAGCTGAAGAAGTAGGAAAAAGAACATTAGCAAACGTAGGTGTTGGTCAATATATTATGAATAGAATTGGAGCTGGTGTTTATGATTCGCTTTTAGAGTCTGGAACTGAAAGCCTTACTGTGTTAGGACAAAACGGTATTGATGTTTTAAGAGGAGCTAAAAATTCTGGAGACATATTTAAAGGCGTAGATCACGCGGCTTTTACTGGTGGTGTTTTAGGTGTTCAATTTTCTGCAATGCCTACGTTGGCTGGTTTAGCTTTGAAACCTTTTTCTGATTACAACACTAGTAAAAGTGTAAGAGATAAAATAAAAGAAAGAAATGAACTATACAATATAGGTTACGGAAATAAAGGAGAAATTGGTTTAGATAAAAGAACTAAAAGTTTTAAAATTATAAATGAAAAGATAAATCAATTAGATGGTGATATTTATAATCTTGTTAGTGGTTTAGAAAGAAAAGTTTCAGCTAACTTAACACCTATAGGTTTTGAACTTTTTGCAAACGCTACATCTGAACAAGAGGCTTTAAGAGTAGAGGCTGAAAATATAATACAAGATTTTGATAATGGTAAAATTTCTTTAAAACAAAAAAACACTATATTAAAAGATTTAAAAATAGACTTTGATGCTTTACAAGTTGCAAGAAATCAATTTAGAAATGACTACACTGTCAACATAGATCTTATAGATAAAAAAGAAAAAGCAAGATATTTAGATCAAGCGAAAAAAGAATTAGAAAGCGAAGGTGCTAGCATAAAACCTTTGGATATTAAAAAGCGAGCTGAAAAACTTTGGCAAGTAGAAACATTTAATAAAAACATTGAAAAAGATAAAAAAGTTTTAAGAAGTTTAAAAGGTGAAGGAATTTCTGCTAGTTATAAAGTTTCAGAAACAAAAGCCGATGCTATTAAAGATTTTACAGAGGCTTTAAATAAAAGAGTTGCTGATCCTAACAACAACTTAACAGAGGAACAAGCTAAAAAAGCTATAGACAATTTTACAAAAGGTATAAACAGAGGAAGTGTTAACGGGTCTAATTTTTTAACAGAAACCAAAGATGGTAAAAAAGTTTATGATATTATTATTGCTGAAGAAAATGCTTTAGCTAATGGCAAGACATTAACAGGTACGCATGAAATAGGACATATTTTGTTTACTGAAGGTATAAGCAAAAGCCCTATTGCTTTTATTCCAATGGCTAAAACTATAATAGATTATTTAGCTAAAAACAATCAACCAGCATATAGAAGATTAATGCAAAGAGTTGGACCTCAAATTAAAGCAGGAAACTTTGATGAAGTGTTGACAGAGTTTTTAGAGGAAATACCTAGAATGAATTTAGAAGCCGAAAATAACAAAGGTTTATTAGCTATCATAGCGCAAGGTATTAATCCTGCTCTTAAAAAAGCTACTGGAGAAACTTCTGGATTTAATTTAAAAGGTAGTGTTGATATTATTGAATTTTTGACAACACTATCTACAAAACTTAGTAAAGGTGAATTAAAAGTTGATGATATAAAAGCTATACAAGATAGTGATTTAAAGGTAAAAGATACTATAAAAGAACCAACGCAAAAACTTTCCGAAAGTGATTCAATAGCTGTTCAAACTATATTTGAAGAAAAAGGTAAAGATGGTGCTTTTGAAATAATAGAAAAATTTAAACCTATCACAAACAAGCTTGTGCAAAGAAGAAGCGAAGCACCAAGTTTTGACAGACAGTTGTTAACTGATGAAATAGAAACTGGTAAACGTGGTATTATAGATTTAATAAATGAATACGATGCTAGTAAAGGTGTTCCATTAGCTGCTTATATAAATAAATATTTACCTTCTAGAGCCATTGAAGCTTCTAATAGAGTTTTAGATACTGAATTTAAACTAGACGTTACAGAAGCTAAAAGTGTTACAGATACAACTACTGAGGAGGTTACAGAGCGTGTTGCAGAAAAACCTACTAAAGCAAAAGAGAGTTTAAGAAAAAAGATTAAACTAGACAAAGCTACTACGCAAAAAGTAGTTGACGCTGTTACAAAAACCTTTGGAACTAAATTACCACCTGTAGATTCGCCACAGTTTAAAAAAGCCTTACAAAAAGGATTTAGAACAGAACTTAAAACAATAATGGCTAAAGATGTTTTAGGATCTAGATCTGCTTATGAAACTTTTTTAAGGGATAATTTTGAAAATATTTATGAAGCTATACCTCAAGACGTTATAAATAAAAGATTTAGACAATTTGCAGAAGACACTGGTAAAAGAGAAAAAACTAAAGAAGGTAAAAAAATATTTAAGAAAAAAAATATTGCTAAAGCTGAGTTTATTAATTATTTTTTAGGTAGAGACGTGGGTACATCGACTAAAGGCACTCGAAAAGATGCGTTAGCCGAGGCGTTAGCCGAAGAGTTTGCATTTGATGCTACAATGGAAACTATACAAAAACCTGAAATTATAGAAAAAAGAGAATTTGTAGATAAAACCCAAACTACTGAAAAAGTTTCTAAAGCTATTGATAGAGATGTTGATTTTAAATTTAGTGAAACTTTAACCAATAAAAACGGAACAGGTATTTTAGATAGACCTACCTTTGAATTAGAAACAAAAGGAGCAGGTGCTTTGTTACAGTCTTATAATGACAAAAATGGTAATCCATTACAAATTGATGATTTAACAACTAAAACAGGTGTTGATAATTATGTTGAGAATTTAGATATATTTGTTTTACCAATAGGTCCTAAAGCTTTTTTCTTTGGAAAAACAGGTAGTGTATTTACACCTAGTAGTAGAATAGCTTTTCCAGATAAAACGTCTATTAAAAATAAACTAAATGGTACAGTTAATAAAAAAGGAGAGGTTGTAATTAAAAAAGAAACAGATCCAGCAAAAATAAAAATATTAAAACAAAGATTAAAAAATGGTGATGCCCACGCTAAATATTATAAAGCTCAAATAAATACATTAAGAAATTCTAATAATTTTGGAAATGAAATTGATGGCATTGATAACTATACAAGACCTCCATACAAAACTGCTTTTGGAAACTCTGCGGCTCAAATTAAAGCTAAAAATGATAATGGAGATATAGAGAAATTTAATAATAAGCACGGCAAAATACATAAAGTTGTATGGGAAAGAATAAACAAACAAATAGCTGACAATAAAAGCTCTGCAATACCTATAGCTAGTTTTTTAAAATTAGTAGGTAATGATACTAAACACTTTCATAGATTAGGCGCTGAAATGGTTGGGTGGTCAACAAACCCTAAAGGTAACGGTAAAAAACTATATGAATGGGAGCATGCTATGCCTGCTACTGCAGCTTATTTATATTTATTAGATGTTTCTTTGTCTGGTGGTAATTTTAAAGCGGCTTATAGAGCTGTTATGGATAATTATAAGCTAATTGCTTTAGACGCTAGCATGGATGCTAAGCTTAAGACAGCAGGATTAACAACTAGAATGCCAAAAGGTTGGAATTTAGCTGAAAACTCTTGGTGGCAAAGATATTTTAACGATCAAGTATCTGCTATTAAAGGTGGTATTAATCCAGAGTCTTTAATGTTTACTAATGATAGAACTTTTGGAGATCAACTGGGGATAAACTCACAAGGAAATCCCACAACTCCAGCTTTAAGAAACTCAGAATCACAAGCAAAAATATTTAATGAAAAATTACTACCTAAAAATATAAAATTTTCTAAATCTGACACAAATCAAAACGTTATAACAGAGATGGAGCGTTTAGATAAAGAGGCTCAAGATGCTAGACTTAAGCTTAGCGAATCACAAGATCTTAATAAAGATTTTAATGAAATAATTGAAAGAGCCACTGGTATTGGTAGAGAAAAACAATATGGTCAAACTAAGGCTAGAGCTGTAGGTGCAGATAAAGGTAGATTTAATTTACTAGGTATACCACCATCTGCTCAAGATTTTGTAGGTTTAACTAGATATTTTGCCGGTAAAGGTAAACAAGGTGATAAAACTATAGCTTGGGTAAAAGAAAACTTTTTAGATCCGTTTGCTAGAGCTAACATAGATATATCAAACGCAAGAGTTGCTTTAGCTAATGACTTTAAAGCTTTAAAAAAGCTATTAGGTGTTAGCCCTAAAGATTTGAACAAAAAAATAATTGGTGAACCTTATACTGTAGGCAATGCTGTTAGAGTTTATACGTGGGGATTACAAGGTATAACTGTTCCAGGTTTATCTAAAGCTGATCAAAAAATATTAGAAGATTATGTTCTTGCTGATGAAAATTTACAGTTATTTGCTAATGAACTTATAGCTATAAACAAAGATAATGGTTATCCTAAACCTACTGATGGTTGGTTGGCTGGAACTATTACTACAGATTTACTTTCAGGTTTAAACACTGTTGTAAGGGCTAAATATCTAAAACAATGGCAAGGTAATGTTAATGAAGTTTTTAACGAAACTAATTTAAACAAAC
>Ga0233412_10002034_pt1 | contig 10031 bp, 11 predicted proteins | sample Na_anoxic_4_MG_FD_180667 | JGI IMG/M metagenome (GOLD analysis project Ga0233412, IMG submission 180667) | Seawater microbial communities from Saanich Inlet, British Columbia, Canada - Na_anoxic_4_MG | ecosystem: Environmental > Aquatic > Marine > Inlet | place: Canada: British Columbia... | reverse complement strand
ATCGACGATCAATATTTTCATATTAGTTAATACAGCTTCCATTTTATTTGCATCTGTTACAAAATATGGAGAAAGGTATCCTCTATCAAATTGCATTCCTTCTACTACTTCTAATGTAGTTTCTGACGTATTACCTTCTTCTACCGTAATAACTCCGTCCTGGCCTACCTTTTCCATTGCCTGCGCGATGATGGCTCCGATAGTCGAATCATTATTCGCTGATATTGTTCCGATCTGTGCTATCTCAGCATTATCAGTGACTGGTTCGGATAGGTCTTCTAGATACTCTATAATTTTAAGGACCGTTAAATCAATACCTCTCTTAATTTCAATCGGATTTGCTCCATTTGTAATTTTTCTATAGCCTTCTGTTAAAATAGCTCTTGCTAATACGGTTGCTGTCGTAGTACCATCACCTGCCATATCATTTGTTTTCTGGGCAGCTTCCTTTACCATTTGCGCTCCGGCATTCTCTACCGGATCTTCTAATACAATCTCTTTTGCTACTGTCACACCATCTTTCGTAATATGAGGTGCTCCAAACTTTTTATCGATTACAACTGTCCTACCTCGAGGTCCTAATGTTGATTCAACGGCATCTGCCAATTGATTTACTCCTGATAATAACGCGTTCCGCGCATCATCACTAAATAATAACTTCTTTGCCATAACTATTTTTCTTTTTTAATTGGTCTAAAATCTTCGTTTACATATCCACAATCATCACATCTAAATGTCGGTATCGGCATGATTTGTTCTTTACCTGATTGTGATATTAATGCAGATACAACTTTAAATGCATTTACTTGTTTAAAATAATTACACCCGCATTCATCACATGTAATATCTTTCATTGTTGATGGGTCTAACTGCTGACCTTTAGGTTTTCCATCCATTCCTACTATTGACATAATTTCCTTTTATTTTAATTCATTTAATAATTTGACCATAGTGGCCATCATATGCAATTCTTTATCAACTGCAAATGCATCTTGGTATTGAGCTTCTGCTAATACTAAAATAATTGATGCCAAATGGCCTTTTGCATATTCATCTATTTCATCGAATAGAAATTTATACAATGCCGTAAAATCTTGGACTTTACTATCTGCAATCTGCTTCCGGATCGATGTAAATCCATCTTTCGTTGTACAATCACTTTTTAATATATCTAATAGGTTGGTCATGTAATTGGCTTGTACCAAACTAGTCTTGTCCATAACCAATGCACCATCGATTACTTGCCGCTGGCATGCGTTCAATATCCTACGTATATCCGGGTAGCCAGAGTTTATAACAGTAGCCACGTCCTTGATATCAAACCGGACTTGTAACTCCGTTAAGATGGCCGTTATACGTTTAGCAACCTCGGTTTTATTAGGCGGTGTGATGCCAAATACCTGGCACCTACTCTGAATCGGATCGATAATTTTTTCAACGTAATTACATGTTAATATAAATCTAGTTGTCTTTGAAAACGTCTCCATTAAATTACGTAAAGCTGCTTGACCATTCGGGGTCATATAATCAGCCTCATCTAATATAACAATCTTCCATGCACGAAATCCTACTGTACTCGCGTAATTTTTTATTTTAGTACGCACTGTCTCGATATTATTTTCATCTGATGCGTTAATGTACATTACATCGGCATCGACATTATTAGCAATGATTTTAGCTAATGTCGTCTTACCAGTTCCGGCACGACCATAAAACAATAAATGCGGTACATCTCCTGATTGTAAGTATATCTTTACCTTATCAATGATATGTTCATTGCCTACATAACCATCTAATGTTGCCGGCCTAAACTTTTCAACCCATAATGTATTTTCTTGATTTCCAAACATATTTTTTATTTACCTGTTGAACCATAACCGCCTTCACCTCTTTCAGATTCAGCTAAGTTTTCTTTTTCTTTTAACTCTATTTCAGGATATGGCATAATTACTATCTGACCAATCCTATCTCCTTCTTGAAATCTTTTTAATGAAGCAAAATACGAACCCTTTTCGAATTTATATCTAAAAGTTATCTCTCCCCTATATCCAGAATCAACCACGCCTACACAATTCGCCATTCGGAGATCTGTCTTTGATACAGATGATCTTGGAAATAATAAACCTACATGTCCTTTTGGTATTTCAAAAGCCAACCCGGTATGATATTCAATAAAGTTATGTTCTTTATTAATTATATAAGTTATTGCCGATATATCCAATCCTGCATCTCCAGTCGTTGCATATGACGGTGTAATTGCCTTGGGTGATAATTTTTTAAATCCTACTTCCATCTTATGCAGTTTGGAGTTGTACTAAATAATAAGTAGATGTATATGACGCTGCTGTAAATATAGCTCTTGCCAATCCGGCTGGTGATATTTCTAATGTCGCAAATTCTGCATCTTTATTAGCTTGTAATATTTCTTTGAACAAGTTAGATGAAAAACATACTGTTGACATGTCATCACAATTTTCGTTATCACAATGAACTTTGAATTTAATTCTATTTGTATTAATAGATGAATGATTCATTATAATCTCAGCCTCGCCATTTTTACATGCCACTCCAAAATTTTCTGCGTCTGGAATTGCATTCTTTGCTTTAATAAATTTAGCATTAAAGTCATTACTTAATGTCAGCTTAGTATTAAAATCCGGTAGTTGTTTCAATTCCGGTACTTGTCGTATAACAGATAAATCTGCTAACATGAATTTCATATCAACATCTGAATCATCAATATCGATACTCACTGATTTTGTATCAATGGTATTTACTTTGACATTTATATCATCGCCTACAGCAGATAACATTTTTGTTAATATCGGAGTTGCATATACTCCTAATTCATTGTTGCCCAAATCTAAATTGGCCCTTACCGTTCCAATTACATTTTGATCATCTGTGATAAAATCTGTCATCACAGCTCCTTCGTTTGACTTCCATTTTACTGATGTCGTCGCACCCGCTAGATAATAACGGTTTATAAAATTTACTAATTCTGTTTTTTTCATATTACACTACATTAAAATATTTAGATATTACTTGATTATTTACTAAGTCTCTGGTACCACCACCAAATTTGTTATATAATTGACTATTCTTTTCATATATATAAATAGCCTTATCCGGATCTAAAAACATTTCTTCCATACTCATTAATATAGAATAAAAATCTCTCGGAATAACTGTTTTTAATAATTCATTATGACATTTTACAACTTCTTCAACTTGCTTTACTGTTTCATTGAAAACAAATAAGTTGTTCAATGTCATTTTCATTGTCACATCACCTTTATACGTTGATACATCACCAAATGTAAAGCCTTCCGCTACCGGATGGCCTAATGGATTCGGTACTAAGTCATCTGCATTATAAGGCAAATTCTCTCCTTTTGGAAAATATAAATCCGTAAACGTCATCTTACTTAATTGAGGTGAATGCAGATACGTTCCATATACAGGATATAGGCCTGGTGAACTCGAATCGGTTGATACTTGTATTCTACCTCCATGATACTTGTTTAGCATCTTCTGCAGAAAGCTTAACATAAAGAAATCTGATATTTTAGATATTCCTAATACATGTACAAATTCATTCCTAACCTTTTCAAATTCTCTATTCTTTATCATTGGTGCTAATGCTGACATGAACATGCTGACTCGTTTCTGAGCTCCTCCGATACACCAGCCATTAAATTCAAAATCTTTCATCTTTTGATACCATTGTTCATATTCTTCGACATTATTACCTTGAACAACATTTAAGAATTTACATTTACCGGTTTGATTATCTGCAAAGTATTTGAAATTATCATAACTAATATCCATACATTCATAGAACTTACCATCATATTTGGCTCTAGGCGGGATATCCAAATTAACTCCTAGATCACAATTTGCTTCTAACCAATCAAATATAGTTTTCTTAAACGTCGGATCCCATTTAATAGCACCTGTCGCCAATTGGAATCCTCCGGAATCTCCTAATACTAACACATCATCATCAAGTCCATATCTATCTCTAGCATCCATCCATTTATAATGGTGGCCTGCTGTTATTAGAAAATATGGATGTCTCCATCTCTCTGGAAATTCTTTGTCATAGAATCTACATGTTAATCCAGGCTTCACTTCCTTGTTCTTTTTGAAGTCGCCTGCACATCCACCTGCAGATAATGACGGGTAATAAATTAAATCTTTCATAATGCCAATTCCATTTGGTTATTTACTGTTTCTTGTTCGAGCAATGCCTGGCAATATTCTTTTTCATGCCAGATGCATATTTCTTTATCATAATCATTTGCAATAATATATCCTTCCATACGCCTGCCTAGATCTGATGTTTCTACTATATCATAATGACTTTTAGGATCGGCTAATGCATATTCAATTGTCTTCAATGCATCCCATACATCAAATGGCTTATACATTCTATCTTTATCTACAAATTCCGGAAATGATCTGAAATCTGGATATACAATATCTGCTCCGAATGCAGTAGCTTCTATTACAGTCCATGATACATAATCTTGCAATGATGAATTAAATTGTATTCTACATGTTGCCAATTCTGTATAATATTCTGATTTTGTAAGTCCTTTAAGGAGCTTGAACCTAGGTTGACTATCTGCCAATTTATATAATGCATCAATCACTCCGGGCAACATTGATCTAAATTCTTTTCCTGATGTAGTTACATGCCATTCAAAGTCCGGATGGTGATTTAAGAAATTCTCAGCTACTTTCATCATAAAGAATGGATTCTTCTCTTTATCTAATCTTGATGAATATACAATTGTATTCTTCTGTGTAAGCATATGAGAACCATGTAATTTATCTAATGTCTTTTCTTGATGAATTGGTAATGATACAACATGGACCGGTGCTTTGAACCCGGCATCTCTTAATTGATCTTTATGTATAGACGAACCTACAAATATACCGGTCATTCTTTTATCCAATCCTAATTCATATGACCGCATCCAATCTTTCATTGGATATGTAAAATCATATTCATCTACAGATTGTGCATGCAACATACCATATACCTTAACATCGATATTATAAAGATCCAATGCATACCAAATAGCATCTAACCCAGGCGTCCAATAATCCTGTAAAAATATCACATCGCCGTCTCGTACATCACCATCATAGATATGCTGCAAGAATCTCTGGCATTGAGTTAAACTATATTTACCTCTTCCGATGGCATCTAACACAGCACCGACTTTAATTTCCTGGTCTGGGTCAAATTCTCCTTCTATATCAATAAATTGTAATTTATCTTTATAAGTTTCAAATGTCGCTGGCATCCATTCTTTACATAATTGATATGTATATCTAGCTTTCAATGGCTCTAGACCAAAATAAAATACTTTTCTTTTCTTCATTCTTCTATCCTATCAAATTTATAATCATCTGGGTTAATTTCCATCATATTACATTTGGTAATTTGGTGTACTCTATACCAGCCGGCATCTACCGATAACGTATCAGTTTGTTTAAGTTTTGCTACATTGGGATCTGCAATCCTATATATGATATGAACCCTATTGAATATAGACATAGGTATTTTATCAAGAGTCTTTGAATTTGCCTCAATTGTAACAAATTGCCTTGTTTCTAATATCGAATGAATCGTATCCCAAACATCATCTGAACATTGAACTGCCATTTCAATATATTCAGTAGTAAAATAGATATGAGGATATTCCTTAAAATTATCTGGGACCTTTCCTCTTACAAATACCGTCTCGACATCTGCTAAGCGGCCTTCTACTTCCCGGCCATACCAATTACTTTTTCCGTACATATTTCTTTTTATTTTTATTAATATAATAATTTTTTATCAATAATCCTAATTATATTGTAAAAAACTTTCCTAAATTATTATTCTTCGGAATTGAACCCCATTTCATCGCACTATAAAAATCACCTAACTTATTTGAGAATGCTGACTCGAATATTTTTTCATAATCAATATGATCAGTCACAAAATCATTTAATGGAGGTGGATCGTCATATCCTTTTAATGCCATTGTCTCCAATCCCATTGTATTCGCTCTTATATAAGTCCATTTAATCTTTTCGCCGTTAATAATTCTTTGGAATTTTTTATTCAGACCTAAATGAGTTATCATATCATTATAATTTAAAGCGGACTTGACATGTACAGGAGTACCTTTCATTCTAGGCATAAATGGCTTATCTCCTTTTGTAACATATTTCGTTACCTTTTTAACACCGGTAGGAAACATCACATCAATTAATGGTAATGTCTTCATATGTTCTTTGAAGTTTAATATCTTTGCATCCAATGTACGTTTATCAATATCATTTAACATATCTGCTAATACTTCTGCCATAAACTTTCTAAATGATGGCGGGAATGAAGACCGGACCACGTCCAAGCCTTTTACATCTAACTTCGAAACAGTACGCCCTTCAATATTAATTATCCATTGAGCATATCTTTTCTTAGCGATCCATAATCCAGCTTTTGCGACATTTTCTTGTTTGATATCAAATCTATGGTCAGCAGTATTATGGAATCGATCGGCATAAATATTATAAGCATTGTTAATAAATGACTGCATCTCTCCGGCTATTTCAATAGTTTTATCAGCCATCCACTTTTCATCTGTAACATCATAATCCGGATATCGACTTTTTATCAATGGCAATGAAGAAAAGAATACAGAATCTGTGTCAATATAAATATTATAATCTTCTTTCTTGCCTAATTCTTTTGTATAAAATGAATTTCCGATATCGGCTGTAAATTTAATTAATTGCTGACCTGTAGACGTAATAGCTGTAGCATTATCAGGATCGAAAAATCTAAATCCAGGATTTCCTAATACTCCATAGAACGAATTCAGAAGAATCTTTGTTACTAGTTGCATCCTATCATAATATTCGATCTTTGCTTCATCACCCTCTTTTTCATATTTCTTACGAAGATTTTTATACTCGACTCTTTCATTAAACCACTTCTCCAAAATAGACGGTAAGAATCCTTTTATCTTTGTATCATATACAACACCATTAGCTGCTATAGAATATTTGTTATCTGTAAGATATTGCCGGAGGTCCTCTGAGGTTTCCCATCCATTCCAACCGTCGCTATAATGAGTTCCTTGTTTCTTAACAAATTTATGTCCATCAAATTTTTCAATCTTAGTAACTTTTGTTTCTGGGGAAATTCCAAGTGTCATGATGATACTAGGATATAACGACGTTAAATCAAGGTCGTAGACCCACTTATAACGACCTGGATTAGGTGGCTTTACATATGCTCCTATCAAATCCAATGGATCGCCATCAGAAATACGAGGTTGTTTATTCGGAGCTACAATATCCAATCTATTTAGGTATGTAACAGCAGCGCCATCTAGATATCTAGTTGCAAATAAAAAGTCTTCATATGGAACATGGCCTTTATGACATATACCACGAGCCAAATCAATCAATTTCATTTTCTGATCTAGTTCGACTACCAAATCAACATCGTTCATGTTATAATCAATATATGCTTGGATATCATTTTTTAATAAATCATCTAATGATCCATCATATTTCATCTTACCTTTACCTAACTCTTTTTGAGATATAGCTTCTAATGAATAACTAGACTCTTGAGAATATGTAAAGTTTTTATACAATGCCATATAATCTAAACATGATACTCCTGATATTCGATATCTATTTCTATGCTTTAGCCAAATGACATCTTTTATAGGTGATAAGGTTCTTGCCTTCTTTTCTCCGACTACTTTAACTAATCTATTATACAAATATGGGATATCAAAGAAATCAATATTCCATCCGGTAATTATAGTAGGTTGTATTTCATAATAAGTCTGTAAAAACTTTTCTAATAATGTATATTCATCATGACATGATATAATCTTAACATTATCCTTTATAGTAGATTCGACAACCCCATCTTTATCTAAAACCCATACATATCTCTCATCACCGGCATGGTCATAAATTGCCATGGAAGTTATTTCATGTTCAGCTGTCTCCGGTGTAGGAAATCCATCTGCTATATCAACTTCTATATCAATCGTTAAGATTCTATGGCCTACAGACGATTCATCTGATTCTTTATATCTATCGATTAAAGTACGAGTCTCTGGATTGATATCAGATTCATATAACCCATTCTCATCTCGGTCAAAGTCAAATACCTTTTCTACACGCTTACCGTCTAATGCTACATGTTTACCATATGATGATTTGCGATATGCATATGGCTTATACTTTATTTTAGAATGACCTGTTTTATCATCCCAGATATGTACTGTATTCGAATTTTTGTGGTATGCTACTGCTTGATACATTTAATTAATTTTATAAACGTTTCTATAATTTCGTTTTAATGAATTATCATCTAATCCATAACCGACTATCCATTCATCTCCGATTTCAAAACAGAAATGATCAACTGGCATTTTAGTGTCTTCTCGTTGTACTAATGTAACTACTTTAACATCTTCTGGCATCTTGTCATTTACATGCTGTAATATTTCTATCATAGTTGCTCCTGTATCGATGAGGTCTTCTACGATATAAACTCGCTTACCTTTCAGTTCCAGATCCATATGTTTAGTAATCTGAACGCCTCCGGTGTTATCTTGGCCTTCATATGATTTGGCTCTGATAAAGTCTATTTGTACATCAATACCCATATCTTTAACAAGGTCTGTAAAGAACATAAATGCTCCATTTAATACACAAACCATAACTGGTGGTAACGAGTTACCGCTAGCTTTATGTTCTTCGGATATCCGATGCGCCATTGCTCTAACACGACGCTCTATTTTATATTCAGGTATTAGTATTTCCATAACCTCTTACAAATTCATAAAACTCTGCTCTAGTAGCATTGTCATCTTTGAATGCACCTGTCAACTTCGATGTCTTCATCGATGCACCCCCATGCTTAACTCCTCGGCATTGTACACAATTATGAGTAGCTTCTATCATTACTGCTACTCCACAACTATCATTAATAATAGTATCAATTGAATTATGTATTGCAACCGTCAATTGCTCTTGGATAGCACCGCGTCTCGCAAAATGTTCTACTAACCGATTTAGTTTACTTAAACCAATCACTTTACTATCTTTCCCGGGAATATATGCTACATGAACCTTACCCATTATAGTCTGATGATGATGTGAACACATTGATGTTAATGGAATACCGCCTTCAAATACCATACCGTCATATCCATCACTCGGAAATGCAGTAATATCAGGAGGATCATCATATCTACCCGACCATAAGTCGGTTACATATGCCTTTGCTACTCGATGTGGCGTATTATCTGAATTTGGATCGTTTCTCCAATCACATCTAAGTGCGTCTAAAAATTCTCCGAATGCTATAGTGGCATTATTGATCATATCAGATCTTTCTTGGTCTGATAAAGGACCTCCGGTTGCTACACCATTGGCAAAGCCCTCTTTAACTAATTCTATATTCTTTTTTGTTGTCATATTATTAATATAATAAATCTTTTTCAATAAAACAAATAACTCACTCGGAAATTTTTAATTATCCGTTAATTTCTGCTTTTGCAGCTAACTTATCTACACGCGAATCAATATATCGATTGATCTCATCAACTCTATCAGTCAGCTCTTTATTGAGCTCATCTGTTTGTTGATTCATTTCATTTGATAAACGATCCGTTGATGCATAAACCTCATTGAATCGGGTATCCAATTCAATTAAGTTTTGATGTATGTTATTCATTATGGTCTGTTCAACCATTTCTATATCTCGATGGGTACTTCCAAATTGATCGTCGCTATCGCGCAATCTAGAGTTTATCTTCGCCACCTTGAACATTACCCAAATAGTCCCTACAGCAAAAGCCATAAACACTACAGAAGCAATACCTAAAGTAAAATAAAGTGTTTCCATAATTTTTCTCCTATATTACTCCAAGCGAGTTATTTGTTATTATTGATTATTTTGATATCATTGCTAATTCTGATTCATGTACTAG
>Ga0233412_10002032_pt1 | contig 10043 bp, 10 predicted proteins | sample Na_anoxic_4_MG_FD_180667 | JGI IMG/M metagenome (GOLD analysis project Ga0233412, IMG submission 180667) | Seawater microbial communities from Saanich Inlet, British Columbia, Canada - Na_anoxic_4_MG | ecosystem: Environmental > Aquatic > Marine > Inlet | place: Canada: British Columbia... | reverse complement strand
AGTCGGGCGTGAAACGGACTTGGCTGCGGGATGCCTTGAAGACCAAGGCAGCTAAGGGCCTAACGGATGAGCAAAGAGCTACGTTGACTTGGATGGCGACTGGCTACGCCGAGGAAGGGACGTGGGTGGCTGACTTCGTGGAAGATGCGGCAAAGGAAATGAGCTAGGTGAACACGAACTAGTAGGAGGGTGAACTCCTATAAGCTCCGTGTGGTGGAATGTCTTACCTGTTGGGTCATTTCAACTTGTGTGCAAACACAAGCGAGTCGTATCCTGCACCCTTCGGGCCATGAAGGTTGGTTACCTTTGGTCTTCTTTTCAGGACTCAGAAGCACACTGGCAAGCGTAAGTGTCATTAGGGAAGCTGTTTGAAGCGACCCGTCTTACGCACCCTTACCAACACAGGAGAAAGCTATGGAGAAAGAACAGATGAAGACGTTAGAAGAGAAGGGAGAGGCGATTGTGGAAACAGTCGAGAACGTGAGAGCAAAGCACCGCGAGATGGAGGAGAAGCTACGCGACTTGTTAAGGATTGCCTTGCACTACATTCGAGGGATTGACCCGCAGGACATCGACCGTGATCGCTCTTACACGGTCAACGGACTCGCAACAATCACGATGAAAGACGGGAATGTTTATCACATTCCAGTGAAGGAGCTAGAACCATGAAAATTACATGTGACAACTGCGGTTGTGTAATGGTAGGAGACAAAAGTATCGAGTCAGAGCACCGTTCAGCGGCTTTGGACCTAGCACTAGAGATGGGAGACAGCCCGAATACCTCCGCTCCTATGAGGTGCCCAAAATGCGATGAACCACCAAACAAGATTTACTATGCTTGTGTCGATTGCGGGAGTACAGCAGTGATGGTGCAGGAATGGATAGACCCCAACACCGAACAGGTCTGTCCTATACCAGACATAACTGCGATAGAGACTGCGGACTACGAACATCCCGAGGGTATGACGATCGACGAGAAGTGTGATTCTATCCTCGACGACGGGGATGAGGTGTTGGTGGAAGCTGGTTGGTGTTTGAGTGGCCTAACTCGCGGCGAAAATAAAGGCGTAGGTAATCCCTCTCCTTTCTGCGCGTCAAACGATCCTGAACCTGTGGGAATAGTGGCCTTGGGAAAGAACGCACTTTTCACGCATCAGGCTAGGTGTAGGAAGAAATACGAGGAAATAGAAGCAGAAATACAAGCACACTGGGATGGAGGATACGATGAGTAAGAACTTGAGAGACTACGGCATGGGCAGTGTCGGAAAGCCCGTAGGGAAGCCGACGTGGAAACCTGCTACCGATGCACCTAACTGCCCGAATTGCGGTGGTAAGTTGTGCGCGGTGGAGCTACTTGTAGAAAACAAACAACTAAAAGGAGGCGTAGGAAAGGCTCATTACCTTGGGTGTCCTGCCTGTCCGTGGGCCAGTCCCGCAGTTGTGGCATCATGCGGTAAGGCAAAGGAAGAATGATGGAAAGCACACAAGACCTGCGGAGAGCCATACAAGAAGAAGCTCTCTTGATCACAGTCAAAAGCGGCACCCTGCTGACGATACCTTGGCGACACGTCTACGTCAACGATGAGGGATACCTGTTTGCTCCCGATGAGAACGGGGAGCCTGTGTGGGTGCAACTCGTGAACTGGCAGTGGAGAGAAGACTTGGTAATCCCCGAAGCATAGGAGAATAGCGGCCTAGTCGATGCTTCCATATCATGTGCCAGTGCCATTCAGACATGAGCATCTTTACCCCAGAACGTAATAGCCCCACCAGCGAGAGAGTTGCTGGTGGGGCTGCAACACAGGAGTAAGATGAGAGAACAGACCGGACCTGTGCAAAGATTGTATCTTATTTGGGCCGTGTGTCAAGTGACCTTTTATATCTCCGGCTCTACTTATCATTGGGAGTCTTTCCCATCGCGACGAAAATAGCGGTGCGGACAAACGCGGCTCGTGAGCAGCGGAGGCTTTTCACATACTCGTTAATCATCCGAAATTCAGACTCGTTGAACGCGACAGTCACGGGATACTCGCGGCGTTTGTCCTTTTGTACCTTGCCAGTCGAGTGCATACCCCGTCCGTCTAAGTGAGACTCAAGCTCCTTTGGGGGGGTATCTGCCCACGAATCGAGTGGCGCGTACACATCTCCTTTCCTCGGACGGGTTGACGTTCCGCGTAATGTGCTTTTACTTGTGCGAACGGGGAGTCCTTTTCTGACTAGATCGCTTGCATACTTCTTCATGGTAATCCCCAAAACTTTGAATTATTCATAACTGCTCAATAGTTGCAAAATAAAATACTTACGATATGAAGTCAACACTCTTGGAGGTAAAATGTCATCGGGTCACGAAGAAACTTATCGGGAAGCTCAAGAGCTTTCATCGCTAAAAGCTCCGGCACTACAAGGCGATGAATTTGCCTTTGACCCGGATGTAGACGAATTGAACAACCCAGATGTGGAGCAGCTTTCCGAGCCGCCACTCATCGGGATGCGTCCACGGCCTTCGGACATATTTGGCGACGAAGCGGAGAACTTTGGTCGTGCGACGAGTCCCAAACTCTATGCTCAAGCCTCCCAGTTTCCCACTGCGGTTCAATACCGAGTATGGCGATGGGAAAATGGTGTGCCGGTAGCATTAGGCGCGATAGACGCAGAAGCCACAGAGGAAGATTTTGTGCGTCAATTCTTTGATGCCATGCCGAAGCGAGGGGAAGGTAAGTTTCAGTACCGACTTCGGCCTATCGACATCAGGGGAAAGGAACTAGGGAAAGAGTTCACCATCAACATATCGGAGCATCACTCGACGGTTAGGAGCATCATGGAAAGACGTAAGCACGAAAGAGAAGAGGAAATGGGGATGGGCTACGGTCGAGGAAGAGGTGGCGATGTCCACGTTCATGGCGGCACAGACGACGCTGGCTCCTCCTACGCCGAAGAAATGGGCCGAATGTTCGAGTCCGCCGTTGACTCTGCGGAGTTGAGAACTCAAGTTCTACAGCAAACCTTGGAGCAGGAAAGAGATCGGCTTCGCGCAGAAGAGAAAATCCGAGCAGAGGAACGTGTTGCAACGGCAGAACGATCTGCGAATGTCGTGCAAACGATGACAGAGAAACTCATGCACAGTGATCGACTTCGCTCTGACGAAGCCATGAAGTCCCAGAAGGAACACGGAAGCGTGTTGATGGGCACAATGACCACTGTTTTCCAGCAGCAGCAAGAAGCCCAGCGACAACAAGCTGAACGTATGCGTCAAGAGGATACGAGGCGGCAAGCCCAAGACCGCGAGTTCTACGAGCGTCAGCGACAAGAAACCGAGTCGAGACGGATGCAAGAAAAAGAGGACTGGGAACGTAAAAGAGACGAAGATCGCCAGCGTATGCGAATGGAGCAAGAAGCTAGAGATGCGCAGAGGAAATACGAATTAGAGCAACTCCGCATCGAATCCGAGAGGAAACGAGACGAGGAACGTCAACGACTTGAGCGCGACAGAGAGCGTATTCGGGAAGAACGGGATCGAGGCAAACAGGAAATGGAAGAACGTAGGCTTGCTGACGCCCGTGAGTGGGAAAAACGTCGAGAAGATGAAGCCCGTAAAAGAGAGCAAGAGCGGCAAGACTGGGAGCGACGAGAGTCTCTTCGCAGGGACGAAATGAGCCGTGAGCAAGACAAACGGCGCGAGGAAATGTTGCTTCAGACTAAGGGCATGGAAATGACTGCCCAGAAAGATCGTGAGCACTCCGAACGTATGATGGAAATGGCGCGATTAGAGCGTGAAACTCAACGCGAGGCCCAAGCTGCCCGTGAAAAGATGGAACGTGACAGCAGGGACATGCAAGACCGAGAAAGACAGCGTTCCCATGACATGGCAGTCCGAGAAATGGAGATGGCCAAGGAAAGAGATAGGGAACACCAAGAACGGATGATGAAGTTGTCTTCTGGCGGCATGGACGGGTTGAAGGGGATGCTCGGGATGGAAACCCCCGAACTTCTGGCTAAAATCTTCGGTAACGGAGAAGACGGAGAAGGAGGAGGCTGGGCAGACGCAATACCAAAGGTACTGGGAAGTCTAGCTGAAATAGGTAAAGTGGCTCTTACGGCGCAAGCCGAGCAAGCAGCCGCTACGGAGACACCTAGACTAGCTGCCCCAGCAGAGAAGCAAGTAGCTATCCAAACTCCCGAAGGCGTAAAGATGGTTCCTGTCTCTGTACTGCAACAAGCGCAGAGGGAGATGGCCGAAAGCCGTTCTTCCTTGCCGCCAGTGGCGACCGGTGCGGGAACTCTCCCGCTCCCTGACTTCCCCATGCGGCCACCAGAACACCAAGAATCCTTAGTGCTAGACGCTAAAGCCGTCGAAGTTGCACAGGAAGAAGAGATTGAGGTAACTCCATACAAAGCGGCGAAAGAAGTAAAGTGCCTTGCGAGGGCAAAAGAGCATGGCATCAGCCTGTCGGACCAGCGGAAAGCAAGGAAGGCAGCCCGCAAGTTGGTAGAGAAAGCGAGAAAGGCTCCGAAAGAGGAGTGGCAAGACATCACTACCTCGATCGTGATGGAGACATTCGAGATATATGAATACATCAAGTTCGTTACGGTCTACGCCGCGTTAGCGGAGGCTGGGGCAGAAGAAAAGCTGGCTAACGAAGTAGTAGAAGCACTTAAAGAATCTGGAATGATTCCAGCCGAAGTTCCGTACACAGAAGCAGATTACCAGCGCATACACACAAAGGAAAAGGGAGAGACTAATGAAGGTTAATTTTGAAGGAAGTTTAGAGGAGTTCACGGCTGTCTTTCGTGGCTTGGCTCTTGAGTTTGAGTTGCAAGACGACGAAAACATGGTTGAGGAAGAGTTGTCTTATGACAGTGCCCCTCCCCTACGCCATCCAACTCGACCGCCTGCTTTCGTCCAAGACAAGCCAGAGGGAGTTCCTATGGGCGACAAGGAAGCGATTCCCTTTCCGCAGAATAAGCCCTTCGGAGGGAATATGAAGTCCCTCACGGCAAAGGAGAGGACCGGCTGCGTAGAGGCATCTACCTACTTCTTTCAGGAGTGGGTAAAGGGGTTAGGCTCTCCAAATGAGGAGCAACCCAACAGAGTTGAGCTTATCGAGACTATGGGGTCGGGCCAGTGGACCGTCCCGTTTTTGGTTCTCTGCTACGAGTACGGTTCTTTGCAGAAGTTCTGTGGCGTGTGTTTGAAGGACACTCACAGAGAGAAGCACGAGAGTTCCGAAGCGTGGTGGAATTGGATTGATTCTGTAGCTTGCAACATTGTTCAGGTTTCTGTCGCCGGATTTCCCGACGTGCAAGGAACGTATGACTACTCGACTCGCTGGAAGCGAGAAGCACTAGGAGAGGCACTATGAGTACGGAAGAATACGAGTGCGCCATTTCAGGCGTAACAGAAGAAGTAGGGCACTTTGACGAGTCTGACGGCTTGGGTGACATGCCCGTAGGGTGGACGCGGGTGACGGTCACACGCCGTCAGTTCAATCCGAAGTATGTAATGATCCAGCAGACCAAGCAGACGATGATCGAAAGCCTCATCCAGCAGCTAGGCGGGGAGCAGATGCCTGACTTCCAGAAGTACGCGCTGTCTCTTCAAGTCGAGGCTCAGTTTTTCGGGTTGGAGACGGCTACGCCGATGTACCTACCCGACATCGAAGAAGAGGTTTTTCTCTCGGACAGCCCTGAAATCTTGGAATCCTTCAATGAGTTGCGCGAAGGTTTAGGTTTGGAGAGTCTTTCGGAGGAGGAGCACACAATGGAGGAGGAAACAGAAGATACTCCGGCATTACCTACTGAAGAAGCTCAAAACGAGCAGATTGAGGTAGCTGTATAGCACTCCGTAGCACCCCTCTTTTTGGTGCCTTGCCTCAAACGAGGTAAGGTAGCCATCAGGAGGGAGCATGGCCTTAAACATTTCTACCACTATCTGCTCTACGTTCGACATTATCTGGTTCGGTCGGTTGGACGGTGAGTCTGTTGTTGTGAAGAACCCCGGAAGGACATTTCAAGTAGTCAGTGTCCATGTGGTGGGAGGAATCGCTGGTGCGAGAGTCCAAGTCTCCAACAATTCAACTGGGCTTCTTGTGTCGAACGGGCCTGCTACGACGGGAATCCCCGTCCCTGAACCGCAGCAGCTAAACGACGGGACAGCAGCCTTCCTAGCTCCGCTGACTTTCGCAGCTAACGAGGACATTAAGCTGGAGGAGCTTAATGGTGTACTGGTTCAGCGAATAGCAATCCGCTGTCAAGCTGGCGACCCGCAGCAGCTTGAAGTTGTGGTATAGGAGGGAGCTTTGGACCAGAGACTACCCGTAGGAAAATTGAGTACAACTGCGCAGGAGATGGACTTAGGAACTGCTAAGACTTACCATCTTCCTGATTGGCATAAGCTAAGTCACCCCGAACGACTGAACATCATTCGTCAGATAGCTATGATGCGAGGTCGAGATCCTCGCATAGCTCGTTTGGCCGTCAGCATTGTTAAGAAGAGCGGGGCACGGCCTCGTCAATACGAAAAGCAAGCTGCGGCACTGCTGAAATGGGTCCAAGACCCGCAAAATTGCTACTACGTCAATGAGCCGGGTGAACGCCTACAAGACCCGATTTATACACTAAAAGCGAAGCATGGCGATTGCGATGACCAAGTTTTGCTGTTGTGCAGTCTGTTTGAAAGTTTGGGGATGCCATGGCGACTGTGCTTGTCCGGGCTAGACTCAAACGGACAAAAGATTAGGTATATAGAAGGGGCTGATGTGCCCGGAGGGTGTAAATGGGTCCATGTGTACTGCATGGTAGGCACACCTCCGTTCAAGCCAACTCACTGGTATTTCTGTGAATGTACAATAGAGAAAGTACCTCTCGGTTGGGATGTTCTGTCAGGGGATAAAGCGTATCTGCCTGAAATGAGAAAAAGAACTGGCCCAGTTCGCGTCATTGGGGCACCTAGTGTTCAGGCAGGATTCAGACCTGCCTCTCTTCCGGCTTCAGAGAATAAAAGCCCTGCTTACAAGGCAGCCTACGGCAATGTATCGGCTCTCTCCGCAGCAGTGGGAGCGAGCGTTGGTGCTGAACTGGAAGACGATAAGAACCTGAATTGGGAGAAGATCCTTCTCGCTGTTGGAACAGGTGTAGCTGTATCGGTCATTACCCAGATCACGCTGGACTGGGTTAGAGGCACAGGTGCGTGGAAAGGCAAAGGAAGTATCGGCCAACAGTCGCAAGCTCAGTCCGGTGAAATGAAAAAGAGTCGATTCCATTTCTCCTCACTTTTCTAGGATAGAGCATGGCACTTACCACTATCATCTCTGGCGGTCAGACTGGGGCAGACCAAGGAGGCTTGGCTGCTGGAGTAGCTCTGGGCTTACGAACCGGAGGGTGGATTCCGAAGGGATGGAAAACCCTCGGCGGTCCCAGACCAGATTTAGGACAGTTGCCGTCTGGTGGGCTGAAAGAGCACGCTTCTAGACAATACCCTCCGAGAACGGAAGCGAATGTTGCTGCTAGCGGTGGGACTTTACTGTTTGGGGTTGCCACCTCTGGTGGGAGCGATCTTACGATCCGAACGGTCCTCCTTGGACCCAATGCAAAAAAGGGAGCGATACCCAAGGAGAAACTGGCGAAAATGAGAGGGGCGATCCCTACTAAGTCGGGCCGTCCTGCTCTTTTCGTGGCCCCTTGGAAGGCGGGGAAACCCATCCCGAAGGATCTCTTCCCCTCATTTGTTGCGTGGCTCTCTGACAACAACATCACAATCTTGAACGTAGCAGGGAATAGAGAGTCGGGTCAGCCCGGAATCTTCGATGCTACCCGTGAGTTCATCCTGCAAGCCTTGAGGGGATCGCCTACTACCTCTCGTAAACCCGCGCCAGCAAAAAGACTATATCTCCGCTTCAACCAGTTGTGGCGATATGCCATTCTTTCAGGTCAAAAGCACGAGGAGTTTAGGGACCGGAAGCTCCTTCATTCCGGTCAGCTAGGGGTAACTAAAGTCGCAGGGGTGCGTGAGTTCAAGGAGAAAGATGTATTTCTGCGGCTTAAAGGGGAAAGAGAGGAGGGTGGCTATGTCTACGCTTTAAGTTTGGATGGCACCTTTCGCGACATACCTCGCAACAGTGACGGGGTGCCCCTTTCTCTTGATGCGAAATGGGTGGAGTTCGACAGTCGGCCTACCTCTCGTTCTACCCCCGCTAAAGCAAAGACTACAACAAAGAAGGCTGCCACAACAAAGAAGAAAGCAGCCACCAAGAAGGCTTCAACTCGTACTCCTCGCACTCCTCGCCCCCCTCGTCACCGTCAGGCACAGAAGGCACCAGACGCCGACCACATTGCCCTGATAGGTGCGACGTTTCCTTGGTCCAAGATCACACGGTTTGATCGAGAGAAGGACATGGAAGTCCCTGCGCCCGTTACAGGAAAGCTGATCGTATACCCGATCAACCCTCGTGCAGCTCTCTACGCTCGGGACGCGCTTTCTGCCCGTGACCCGGAAGAATTGGCTGCCATTAAAGGAGTCGAGTTCGGTGTATTAAGTGAGTTTGTAAATACGGCCATTGACCAGCAGGTGAAGGTCTTTGAGGCCGAAAAGGACCGGACTCCGAGCGATGAGGAATACCTAGCGATAAGTGAGTTCGCTAAAAAGGATGTCATCACGTTCGGGAACAACGTCGCGGCCCAACCCGCGAGCTGGCCTTTACCCTCGAAGATAGTAGATAGGGACGCTAATATCATTAGCGTCCTTGTCGCTTCGGGGAATCTTAACGACCTGACAGCAGAATCAGTCTTCCCTCTGGGAAGCAACGGGTGGTTCGAGAATCGGTCCATCGCGAGCATACTGCTGAACGCGATCATGTTTGGCCTTTGGGACAAAGGAGAATGGAAAGGAGAGGTTTTCTTTGTCCTACCCCAAGCTCAGATGAGAGGTTCTAAGAAAAAGGAGTACGACGCGACAGGGGCCGCTCGGTTGATAAAGTACCTCTGTGGCCAGTCGAACGACTCATGCCCATCCGAGTCATTCCTTCGAGACATGGAAAAGGCATTGGTGTGGCTAGAGCGCAATCTTCCTCGCAAGCTGTACACCTACCTCGGCATCAAAAATGACCGAGACAAGAAGGCTTTGTTGATGCAGTTAGCCGACTCGTTACCTAAAATGCCCATTGGGTATCAAGGTGAGAAAGGTAAGCCCCGCACGATTAAACCCGCAGACTATTACGGCTCCGGTCCTACAGACCGCTCCCTCGCGACGGAAAGGAAAAAAATACGAGAATACTACACTCTCGGAGACGAATCCATAGGTTTGCGCGACAGGCTTCACAGGGAAGGGGCCATGGTAGCAGCGGAGTTCGACTCTTTTGCCGATATTGCCGAAAGGCAAAAAAGCGCAGCCCAAATTGCCTTTCTTGACATGGTTAGGAGCAAGATGCGGGCGGGGCAGGATTTAGAGGACAAGGAACTGCTCAAGATGGAGCAGGAAGCCTTCAAGCGCGGAGCCTCCCTCGTCAAGATGGAGCAGTACACCTCAAAAACGACCAAAGCAAAACGGAAAACCAAAAAAGCCAAAGTTGGGCTTCCTCTGCACAGTAAAGGGCCTCTGCTCAGTCTCATGTTCACGATGTACTGGGAAGATCCCAGTGGCGATGGTATTTATCAGATTGTCAATCACAGCAAGTCTTACCCCATAGCAGACATTGAGTCGAAGGTTGCCCGGATTAGGGCAGATCCGCCTCCCCACACCCCCAAGGACGGGGAAGAAGACATTCCTGTGGTGTTTTCGGAAGCAGCAGCCCTTAGATGTGTCGCCTTGAACGAGATGCACATACCTGAACTGAACAGAGAGTTGGCGGAGCATAAAAATCTGTTAGAGCCGAAGTTACTGGTCATCGCGACAGCAGACGCAAGGACGGCCGCAAGCTGGATAAAGCTAGGATTGCCTAAACCTGTTTCAGTCTCGAAAGAAATTGCAGCCTACTTCGGGGAGATCGACCTGAAGACAGGGAGGGGCAACCGGCTGCTCGTGAGTGAGTTCACTAGCCCGTGGGTGAAAG
>Ga0233412_10002029_pt1 | contig 10052 bp, 14 predicted proteins | sample Na_anoxic_4_MG_FD_180667 | JGI IMG/M metagenome (GOLD analysis project Ga0233412, IMG submission 180667) | Seawater microbial communities from Saanich Inlet, British Columbia, Canada - Na_anoxic_4_MG | ecosystem: Environmental > Aquatic > Marine > Inlet | place: Canada: British Columbia... | reverse complement strand
CAATCAAAGCAATAAATAATTGCCTTCCATTCTTTATATTCATCAGGGACTGGCATGGTCTCACATTGTGATCTTATCGTTTCCCAATAACTATTCATATCAGCAAATGATGATTTTTTACAAACTGGACAACGATAATTTTCTTCACAATAATCAACCGCACAATCTTTGTGTAAAACGTGTCCACATTTTAGTTGTATAACGCTCCGAGTACTACCGAAAATATTTTCCATACATATAGGACAATCAGAATCAAAAACTGATTCAATGCATTTATGCTCAATATTTTTTTGGATACAACAATTACATGTTTTGCAATGGACATAATTATCTCTTCCACCAACTCGGCAAATACCGCAATCTTCGCAGTGGAACATTTGATTATCTTTATCTTCCGCCCACATTTTGCACACTTTGCAAAAATATTCTCCAAAAATATTTTCACACTTAATACATTTATTACTAACTGGTTGTTGTGTTTGACATTCTCGACAAACAATCTCTTCTGTTGCGAATCTATCAATCTCATGATTTTCGTTAGAATCATGACATTTACGGCATTGATACTTATTTTGACAACATTTGGCAATAATGTCACATCCCCTTTTATAATGCTCGCACTTTACTTCCTTTTTTTCACATACATTTTTTTTACTTCCACGAGAATAGAGATTCTGTATTTTGCGAGATTTTTCAATAGAAGTTAGCGCAGAATCTGCATTAATTTCTTTAATAAGAGTTATTAATTCTGAATTCATTATGTTTCAAAATAAATTTTGGAATATATTTTATCAAATTTTTTATTTTTTATTTTTTATTATACTTAACAATTTTGTTTTAATTTAAGATTGCTTATTGCACTAATTTGTGAAAATATCCCGGGAGTTATTGGATCTGATATTAATCCTGCGAAGCTTGTATATCCACAAAGGTAACCATTTTTTTGTATTTTTAATTCACTATATGTGGTCGCAAATATTCCCTGAAGATTCTCAAAAGTTTGCATTACAAGAGAACCATCACAATTAACTCGTCCAACTCCATAAGTTAATTGATCTGGAGCTGGGACTTTGATACCATCAACTATTACATTAATTTGTGTTAAATATTTGGTAATTTGATATAAATTACATGCTGCGGGATCTCTAGTAAATGTAATCGCCATATCATGTACTAATGAAACGTTCGCTTTATTTCCGTCATTATCTATTGCAGATACTACCGCATGAATATTCTTTTGACTATAGGTTTTTCCGTTTAAGTTGTGCATTTATATCTTTACACTTTATTATTTTTTGTAATTTCGGAAAAAATAAACATGCTACAAGTATGATTATTAAAGCAACAAAACGAATTTTTAGCATGTTTATTTTTTCCGATAAAGGTTTTTTCTTTGCGAGAGTTTTTTAGCATTAATTTCTTTTCTAAAGAGTTGTTAATTGCGATCTAATTATTTCTTTTATTAAATTAGTTACTTACTGTCATTTTAAGATTTGCCACTCCATTGACATAAGTCTTGAGAAGTGGATCAGGTTGAGGACTAAAAACATCTGGAATAGTACCTTGTAGTGTTAATGTTCCACATGCACATTTACCATCTTTACTAAATTTTAATTCTACCTGCCCGGATAGTTCAACTCCTTGCATACCCGCGGTAGTAATAACCGGGTTACCTTGTGCGTATAATACATTGCCAACAAGTTTTCCTGTTCCATAAGTTGGAGCGGATGGTATCAGGGGGAATTGTTGTCCATCATATAATATTTGAACATGGGATAAATATGTAGTAAAACTATATAAATTACATCCTTGTTTTCCAGTTACTGTCTTTGTTAAATCTAGTGTCGCAGATAATTGATGTTGATCTCCATTACTATCAATTCCAGCCATTAAAACTTTTATATCTTTTTGTTCCATTGTTTTTCCGACTAAGTTCACCATTATACCTTTATACTATATTATTATTATTTGTAATATCGGAAAAAAATCTTTTTTTCTTAATTGAAAAAAAAGATTTTTCTTAATAGTTAGATAAAAATCTAACTATTAAGAAAAATCTTCATCAACGATTATTGTTGAACTACTTTATTTATAATTTTTTTAAGGTGGTGCATCCATGACAACTCTTTTCTTAACCCGTTTCATATTTACACCCTTGAAGATTTAAAATGGAACAACATATTATCATAAAATGTTCCCCAGTCAATCTAAAAGGTTTGTCCGTTTCAGGACGTGTAAATTTTGTTTGTGTAGATTTATAAGATTAATCTTATAAATGGCATTGTAATTTGCCTACCGAAGAGGTACTACTGACAACTGCTAATGCAGTTTTAACTACTTTTTTATTCATAACCTTTTTTGTTGTCTTTGACTTGGTCGTGATTTTTGAAGTAGTTTTTTTTGGTTTCTTATTTATTGTCTTTTTTGTCAGTTCTTTATCATCTTCCTCTTTCTTAGAACGACATAAATAAGTTGGTCTATCCTTTTTATTGATTGCGTTAAATGCTATCTTATAAATGTTTCTAGAAGAATTCTCATCCCTGTTCCATAATGCATTACATTTCTTACAAATGAGTACACCATGTTTCAAGATTAAATCATTCTTATTCGGTTTAGGATTACGACCTTTTCTAAACTTTATACAATCACCATTTTCATCTTCACAATTTGAACATTTACAACTTGTCCTAAATTCGTCAACTAAATAAACTAAATAACCATGTTTTCGAAATAATGTTCGAAACCCTCGCCCCTTGATCGGTTCCTTGAACTTTCTATGTTGTTTCTGTTGAAAATCCCCGATTGCTATGATTGTATCTTTTGGTTCACCAAATATCTTCTTAAATCGTCTTATCATATTTTGTTCAGATTTTAATCGATTCATATAACCATTTAACTTTAGTTTTCTAAAAATATATTTCTTATAAAACTCACACAACTTATCATTAATCTCATTCTTCTTTTTGATATATTTCTTAAATTCGTTAATATCTAATGTTTTACGATTAAATTTAGATAATTCTGTTTCCCATTCTATTACTGTTTTTCCATCAATTTTCTCTTTCTTGAACTCCAATATAAGATCTCTATATTTCTTAAGTTTTGTCTCTTTTCTTCTTTGATCTTGTGTATATCTGAAAAACTTTCTTTCTTTTGTATCTCCATCAACACAATAGAGTAAATCAGATAAATTGGGGTCGACTGCTACAATTTTCTTATTTTGTAATTTCGAATAATCAGTTAATTCATCAATATACTCTTCTCCATTTTTTACTTTCTTACTTGGGACACGTTTACCAATTAAATCATTACGAATTAAAAGAATGGTACAGCTAACTCCATCTGTTTCAATCATGTGATGAAATGTATAATCAGGTTTCTTAAAACATTGTCTTTCCGTTCTAAAAAAGAATTCCCAAATTTTATCTTCGTTACGCTTCAAATTACCTTCAAATAAATAATCACTTTTATTTCCTTGTTTTTTAGTCATTAAAGCATGTACCAATGTTGTTGTGTCTAAACGGATGTGTTTAGCGATTATTTCACTTCGCATAGGAAAAACATTATTTACAGTAACTTCGTCTTTTTCCAATCGTTTCATCATATAAACCATAGACGACCAATAATCTTGTGGTGAACATTGTAAATCATAATAAAGATTATCTTTTGTATATTTCGTTTTATTGGGTAAAATATGTTTCTTTTCATTAGTTATCCATTTATGATAAGATGGATCAGACTTATAATTATTATCTTCTACATTTAACAGATCTTTCTTAATTCTTCTTAATTGATTGCATAACTGTCGGATAGTTGTTTCTCTATCTTTCTTTGTTTTCTTTATTTTTCGAATCTTTTCAATCATAAAATCTTTCTTCCATACAGTATTAACATATCGTTCAAGATAATCAACATAATGTAATTTAATATTATTTTCATACATAGTCAATACATCCATAGTCAAGTAATCCAAAACAGTATTCATATAAGTGTAATCCAATTGATCATTTTGTGTAAGTGGTTTATATTCTTTCTCATAAAACTGTGTCAATTTATCTTTCAATTCTTTGATTTCTTTTTTAGGTGGTCTTCCTGATGAACTTTCATTACATAGAATTTTCATACAAGAGTTAATAAATACTTTATCAACAACTGGTAATGATTTATTTTTATCATAGTAGTCAAGTAAATACAGCTTAATAAACATCAATGTATGAATGACAATTTTGTTACATTTAATTGCCATTTCTGTAATCTTTGGTGAATTAATGTTGGGATGTTTAAGAATATGTTTAATTGGAACTTTGACACCTTTGAAATAATCAGGTGGTTTTTTCGGGGGTTCTATAATTGGATTTTTCATTTATATTATAACTATAGTTTTTATATTTACATATTAAACGCATGATTCTTTTAAGTATCTTTTTTTGTAAATATATATTTAATCGTTCTTATAGGTTCTTCGTCTTCTTTATAAATACGATGATCATAATATTTCATTTCGTATCCTAATTTAGTTATATGTCTAATAATTGATAGGTATGGACGTTTAATTTGTTCTGGATTTTTTGCTCCAGTAATATGAGAATACGAAAAATATTTACGAATGTTTGGTATCAAATCCATAATTTTTTGTTTTTTGAATTCGTCATTATCAAGATCATATAATAATATACTATTTTCTTCATCTAATTGAAGAATATTGATGATCTTATTCATAATATCATTTTGTTCTTTTTGATATAGTTGACTTTTATGTATCATATTATTTTTATAACAATGTCTTCATTTTAAGTAATATGATAAAAAATGAATTTTAAATTATATAAATACAAATACACTAATATTAGTATAAGATGGATAACTATAGTGATAATTATTTCAAAGGATTATTAAAAGAATATTTAAGTTTACCACGAAGACAGGCTAAACAATTTCTACCACCAAAAGAACCGCCAAATATTTTATCTAATGAATATTTAGAATACCATGCCTTAGAAGCATCTATGTAAAGAAGATTTTTTACAATCAAAAATTTTACAAGTTTTTCTAATATCATCATTATTGTTCAAATAATATTTAACAGCAGACATTTTATAATCTATACTTTTATGCATCATTCATATAATAAAAAAAGAATAAATATTTACTAATTATTTGTCCCATTTTAAATCTTCAAGGGTGTAAAATATGAAACGGGTTAAAGATTTTGTTCCATCTGAAATCTTCAAGGGTGTAAATATCCTATTTTAGATTATATTCAAAGATGTATCCAGATGTAGGGCACTAACACATATTTTTATTTCTCACATAGTCGGCGTTTTATAATTTTAATAAAACACAATACTATTTATTCATTTTTTTAATTTGTGCATACTGAGTATTTACATAGTATGGTCTTTTTATAGATCTACTATACATATTCTTACTTTTTCGATACTCTTCGTTTGCCATACTTCTGACAGTCATACTACCTATTTGATTTTTTAACCTATAATTACGACTTAACCATATTTTATATTGATTCCTTCGATCAAGAACGAAATGACGACGTTTGGTTTCAAAACTCCATTGCGCATAACTTTTACTTGAACTTGTACCCATAATTTGTATTATATGTACTAAATAGATATTTAAAAAAAAAATCAATATTTATATTATAATGTACGAAGAATTACCCGAGGTTGATGAAATTATAAATAACCATCTAGTGGTCATATTTTCGAAGCCGAACTGCTATTATTGCGACTTAGCAGCGGTTCTTTTAACTGAAAAAAACGTTCCATTTATAAAATTTAACATTGGAGACTACTTAAATGACGAAAACTTTGATAATTTTTATGATAATTTAATAAAAAAAACCGGTCAAAAAACATTTCCAATGATATTTATGAAGCAGAAGTTTATTGGGGGATATTCTGAACTCAAAGAGTTATGCGATTCAGTCGACACTTCTGAAAGTGACTGAATATCGTGGAATATCTCCTTGCAAATTTGGCATATGATGTTTCCATTTATATCTGACGTCATTTTCCATAATATATAGACTATTATCTGTCGTGGTAACAGTGTATGTATCACTGGTTTCGGGATTAGTAAACACCATGGGTGAAGTTTCCCCAAAAGAATAACAACAAATCAACTCTCCAAAACAAGGTGAGTCTGTATGCTGGGTTATCCCTTCTCCATGTAAATACTTATTAACAATACATTGGTCAAGATTTCCCCTACTATAGTGGGGAACATAGATAATAAGTTCTTGAAGAATGGGAGGTATTTTCTTCTTAATTTTTGATGCGGTATATCCAAACTGCATTACCATGTGAGCAAGTTCGGAAGCATTTTTAGTCGGTCCAACTTCGGTAAATTCTCCACGTTCCTCCATTTCGTAGAAGTATTCATGCATATTTCTGCGCAAAGATTCGGGGACTACCGATGTATAAAATGATAATCCGGGTGGCTTCATTGATATCTATACTAAATCAATAAAAGCAAAAAAAATCAAATTTTTAGGGTTGACGGGTTTAAAGGTATTATATGTTACAAGTATAGATATAAATGAATACATTAACTCTACCTGGTCAGGTAGAATTGGCAAATGATGATGATATTTGCATAATATGTCTCGATAAGATGGATGATAATAATAATACATTTGAGCATATATGTAAAACTTGTAATAAAAATCCGATAAAACATACAGAATGTTTTGATAGATATAAATCAAGTAATAAAAAGAGATGTCCTTTATGCAGAGCTGGTGGATTTATAAAAACTGAAAATGTGGTTACAATAATTGATATATCGGAAATCAGCAATAATGATCGTACTGTATATTTTCAAATAATTGGACATAGATTTCCGAGATGTACAAAAGCTTCTTTAATTATTTGGGGTATTTATATAGTTGCAATGATTTTTTTTGTCCTTTTTCATATATTTGAAAAGACTGGGATATTAGGTATGCGAAACAATTCTACCAACACTTAATTATAACATTGATATTAGGCCGATTGAATTACAACCCCACCAAAACGTGCTTCTCCGGCACTACATTTAACGCCATTGATGTAACATTCACTTTCCGATCCAGTAACACCATTTACTATACTCTTAAACCCACCAAAAGCATCAATATTGCCAAAGTCAATCCTGTCGCCATTTGCTGTCACAGGTGGGTAGTTTGTTTGACAGTCCCCGCATACATAATTTGGATACCGGGGATTAGCATGTACTACGTTGCAACAAATTGGACACTTCTGTTTACTGTCGTCGATAATTGGATTACCCATTGTTATAAAATTGATGATATGCTTTCTTATAAATCAATTTTTTTTTACATTTTCCAGTGCGTAATAAAATTGATTTATTTTCTTTTTTTAATGAATCTACAATAATGCAAACAAAAGAATCATACCTAAAATTTTACCATTTTTCCGATAAAGAACTTCTTGAAAAATGCGTAATAGATGTGACGAACTTATTAAACGAGTACCCACCCATCAAAATTTTCGGCAAAACTTGTCATCAGCGCAGATGCGTTGGGTTTTTCAGCGATCAGAGCATCGGATATCAATATTCTAACCAACTTTCTTCATCCAAGCCGATGACTACATCACTTTTGGCATTACTAGAACAAGTCAATCATATTTTTGGCACAGAGTACAATGGAATTTTAGTAAACAAATATAAAACGGGTGACGATTATATTGCCGCACACAGTGATGATGAAAAATGTTTAAATGACGTTGGTGTTGTAGCCATTTCATACGGAGCAACACGGAAATTTCGGATTCGCGAGAAGACAACAAAAAAAATTGTAAAAGATTTTGCACTCACATCTTGTAGTATGGTTCAAATGGGTGGTAAATTTCAAGAAGAATTTACACACGAAGTTCCTATTGAAAAGAAAATACAAGATGAACGAATATCATTTACATTTCGAAAGCATATCGAATAAAAAATTGATTTCTTTTTTATAATAGTACATGTACATAATAAATAAACAATGGAACAAACGCGTGCGTATGACCCATTCGATGCTATTAAAAATTATATAATGGAGTATCGAGGAAACATGTCCAACGAAGCTATTCAAAATGGATGCGAAATGTTCCACGAAGCCTATGATCATTTGTTTGATACAGATGATGATGATATGAATGAGACAGAGGCATTGGCATACAGTAATTTCCGTAATTGTGTACAATCACTGATGGATATATATATAAATCCAGAAACATGTATAGATACACCATTTCCTTATGATAAATTTGATGAACTTGTGTCTTTAATTGAGGAATTAGAAGAAAATAATTTTGATGGACGAGATGGCTTATTGGATGCGGCGGATCGTATTACCGAAACAATGCAATATTGTCAAGAGCAATGTAATAATATAGTCGATATTATTTCAGAAGATTTTTACTCTTATTCTCGTCATCAAAATGATAATAATCCTAATCCACAATTCCATAAGAGTCAGAAAGAAAATTTTGCTGATCTTCTTGTGAGATTACATAGGATTCGATCATACTTCTCATCTACTGATATTAAAATGAGAACAATTTCTTTTCTAGATGAATATATTAAGAAAGCAATAGTCACTGAGGACATTTTATATCGATATTATACGTTCAACAGTAAATTTGAAGAATTATCTTTAAAAATTGATAACAATAATATTAGCGCATGTATTCCAATGATTGATTTAAATGAAGAATATCTCAAATTTGTCAATGAAGTACGAGAAAAATGTGGTGGCGAAATAGCCCAACTTATTTTATTAATGGAAAGGTTTTTAGCAAAGAGGGAGATAATACAGACAAAACTAGCTGAAATAAAGAATGCCTTAAAAGTATAATTTCGGAAATCGTAAATATTTCCGTTGTAAAATATATTGTACTCGCCCATACACCTTTGAAACTGTTATAAAAATTTGAATTATAATATAAATAATTATATTAGTATTATAATATGCGCACTCGAAAAATTTTGAGAAACACAGTACCACAATTTTCTAAGCATCTATCAGAACCATGGTTTACTCATATTAAAAACGGAACAAAAACAGCAGAGGGTAGATTAAATAATGGAGTTTTTGCTCAAATGCAAGTAGGCGACGTTGTAGAATGGTATAATAATAGTAATAAGCAGATAAAAAAATGTCTAACAAGAATTACTCATATCAATCATTATAGAACTTTTTATGATATGATTCGTGCAGAGAGATTAATGCACACATTGCCGGAACGCAATATTCGAACCATTCAACAGGGGGTGGATGATGTTTATTACAAATATTATTCACCTGAAGATGAGAAAAAATATGGTGTCGTCGCTATTCAAATTGAAGTTATCTAATTATCTTTGTCATTTTTATCTTCTTCAGAAATTATAACCATTATTTCATGGTAGGTTTCTGCCTTTAAAACTAATTTATGGCATCTTTCGCATAATTTATAATTTTTATAAATAATATCATCGTCATTGCAGTTCTCACATTTCAAAAACCATCCGAGGATAAATCCATAGAGACCATTTTTCGATGGGCATATTGTGCACTCGATGATGTAATCTCTCTCAACCGCGCCCTCTTTGCTACAAAAATCACACCGATCCATCTTATTATCATTCATCTACTATGTTATACCCTATACTTTTTTTTGAAATTTCCGAAAAAATAATTTTATCAAGTAAGAAATATCGTTTTATAATATGATATATGGCTAACAAATTCTCACAAGTTATCCACAGATAAGGTGCTGTCAAAAAAATTTGAAAAAAAAATAATATAAATATATTTATTGTCTAATAATGAATATATTTCGTCGCGGATTTGTATCATACTATTCAGTAAATACATATATCTGCCAAAATGCTGTAAGATTTATCCGTGAAAAAATAGAAAAAAACCCAAAGAGAGAATATTTCGACGGTGAACATGTTTTACAATTACATCCACAATTATTCCTCATGTTTTTTTCTCCAAAATTTGATTCACAAACAGCGCATTATCATATAGGAGATCCTCGGTATCCAAACAATTTATG
>Ga0233412_10002028_pt1 | contig 10055 bp, 10 predicted proteins | sample Na_anoxic_4_MG_FD_180667 | JGI IMG/M metagenome (GOLD analysis project Ga0233412, IMG submission 180667) | Seawater microbial communities from Saanich Inlet, British Columbia, Canada - Na_anoxic_4_MG | ecosystem: Environmental > Aquatic > Marine > Inlet | place: Canada: British Columbia... | reverse complement strand
ATAGACAGCAAAGAGTCATTGTACATCAGCCAAGAGTTCAAAATGTGGTTGTAGGACATTCTAGATTATTGATTCGATAATTATCTAGCATTTCTTAACAAAATAATAGCCCGGCCTCAAACCGGGCTATTTGCGTATTTTAAATAATGCGATAATCAATGGAGTATTGGGCTAAGGGGCCTGTGCCACTAGACAAAATCACCAAGGTGTGGGAGTTCACTCCGAGGGTAGAGGGAGGGTCTGTCAGCTTTGACAAGCAGCGTATAAAATAATTATCAATCAAACATTATAAAAATTCACACCATAATGACAATAAGTAGAAGCGCATGAGATATTACAAATTCATTTACAGTGATGATGAAACTATTAGGAATATTCCTGGGTTTGTATTTATATCGGTGCGTGATGCCTTAGCATACTTCGACGAATTTAAGGGCTGGGTTGGCCGTGACAACAGTTCTCCGTCATTGTATCAATTTGATGGTGTTGATCCGACCCCATTTCCAATAATGTTCAGTAGCTATTTGGTAAATCATCCTGACAAAAAGAAAAACTTGCGCCCACGTCGTATAACCGACGAAGAAGCTACTAAGATTTTGCAGTACTTCGAGCGTCAAGTTGATGATTTCTTCTTCCTTGCTGTTTCAACAAATGAAGACGAACAATTGTTTTTCGATTTAGCCAACCATGTCAAAGCATTAAAACCACATGATATAAATTATGGCGAGATTGTTGACGTAGAAGCATTTTATTATGATACAGTAACCATGCGCCGGATCGCAGACGAGCCAGAAATCCTACAATTAAGAACTAATATGGGCGTTGAATCCCATGGACAAATTAAGAACTAATATGGGCGTTGAATCCCATGGACAATGAAGTGGGATGATATGGGACGAGGATATTTAATATCCGTACTCATCTGCTCGTGGGTCGAATATAAATGATAATTGAGGGATATTTTAATAAGGTCGAAATACAGGCGGCTAATAATTATAAAGCCGTGGTAACATCTTTATCCAATGGCACATGTAAATTACAATTTACTTCCATTGAAACTTACGAAGCATGGCTTGCTGAACAGCGCCAACTAAATCCCAAAAATTGGCTGCACTTTACTAAAGTTCCGCCTAAATCTGACTAATATGTGAAAGTCTCATACATTAGATCCATCACATTTTTCGCTCGATTGAATATCTGCTTTGCAGTGGTTATCAGCGTTTTCTGGTTCTGGGATCGAAACGTTAACATTATCCCCACCATTGTCGTTATTATCGGCAGATAATTTGGCGGCAGAAGGACCTTTAAAAGATCCTTTGCCTTGAATTTTAGGATTAGTTAAACCTACTTGTTTCATCTTATTGCTCCTACTGAGGCATGGTAACAGTAATAGTGCTAATTGAAACTACACCACCTATTATAAAATTGATATTGTCAAATTCAATATCACCGCCGCCACCAGTCACAGTTATCTCGCCGTCTATAACAGCCGCCCCATCGCGATCGTAAAATCTAAAGTACCCAGCAACGCCAGTGGCGTCGACACTTGTGTCCTCAGATATAGAATTAGAGGTAGTAGTGCCATTAGTAAAATTGCCAAAAGCAGGCAATGAAAAGCTAAGGGTTGATAACAATGTACCTGTCGCTGCAGTTTGAGGACTAGCTGGTTTTGCTCCAGTTCTAATCTCAATATATCCATTAGGATTGGCGCTACCGACATCAATTAGATCCACTATTGAGTCGCCTGCATCGTTACGGGCTTGAGTTGATATGCTTACTGTCATTAGTGTCGCTTCCTTCTACGGTTTCTACAACCAATATCTAGAGATTTTTTAGTTGGCACAGTTTTTAACTGAGTTAGTTTTTCAGTCGCTTGAGGGCCAATTATCTGGGGCCTGATAACATCTAAATTAATGGGCTTTACTTTAGTTACTTCTATCTGGTTTAACTTAACATGGGATACCCTATGATCCTTTTTATGTTTGTTTATCCTAACTTCAAATGATTTAGGTTTATTTACTGGTATTGGTTTGGGCTTTGCCTGTATATTATTAGAATTATTTACTACGGGTTTAGGACTAGCAGCTGGTACAGCTTGCTCTGTAGCATATCTTTTTTGTGTTTCTTTGACTGCTCCGGGGGCTAGGATAGTTCTAGCCTTTTTAAGCTCTAAAGTAAGAGAGGGGGGCTTTTTCGGCACAGGAGCAGCATGTGCGTCAACTTCCGGTATTGAAACAGGGAAGATATAATTAGGATCTGAGATCCTATTGGTCTCGCGGCTATCAGCTAAAGTTTTAGCTCTACTTTGTGCTTGTAAATTATTATTTGGCTGAGGTGCTTGAGGAGTAACAGTGCCGTTCTGCTTTATAGGCAAGAACTCTTCAATGATATCGATTTTTTGCTGAAGACCAAATATTTCAGGCCAGCCATCGCCAACAACCACGCACCGAAAAGGAGTTAAGGGTTTATCACACCCCGGTACTCCATCGACACCCCAGCCCCACCTAGGCACTAATACACGATTTCTGTTGATCCACCTGATATCGCGCTCAGGCAATATATTGGACTTGGGTGGAACAAATTCTCCCGATCCTTTCACTTGCAAAACGGGTAATAGTATACTGCTATTGCTCGGCTTGTAATAAGGTATGAATTGACCAGCTGCCGACACTTCTAATTTGGGAAGTAGCAAGTTGCCTTGCCCAGGTCCCTGGAATTCACCCGCACCTTCAGTTACCAACGCAGGAAGAATAATTGATCCCGTGCCGTTAAAGGTTTTCGCTAGTTGTGCGTCAGTAGTATGTGAAAGGTCATTTACAGTTATTAAGTAAGCATCAGTAGTATGAAAGACTAAAGATTCACTCTGTAATAAAGCATCGGTCGAATGATCTGCCGATATCCCTAATTGCTTCAGATAAGCATCAGTCGAATGATTTATTACTTCTGTCAGAGCTAAGAAGGTATCAGTAGTATGTGTTAACGTGAACTCAGCGAATAATAATGCATCAGTGTTGTGTGTAGTTTCATTATCAACTGATTTCAAAATAGAGTCAGTTGAATGATTTACCGCTGATCCACTTTGCAAAAATGTATCGGTCGTATGCGTGGCCGCTAAGCCTAACGATTTTAATAGACTATCAGTATCGTGTTCTACGTTGCCTTCGGCGGAGAGAAACGCATCAGTAGAATGTGCAAGACTATTATCAGTTGACTTAAGTAAAGTATCTGTATTATGAAAAGCTATGTTATCAGCAGCACTTAGCAAAGCATCTGTGCTGTGGTCTAGCACAAATAGCCCAAATAGAACCGCATCCGTACTATGCGATAATGAGTTGTCAATTCTTTTAAGCAGCGTGTCAGTTGTATGCGTGAGCGTATTTGTACCACTCAAAAACGCATCAGTATTGTGTTCCGCTACCGTATTGATCGATTTTAACGAAGCGTCGGTATCGTGTTCTTGGCTGAATTCAGCAAGCAGTAATGCATCAGTATTATGTGATAAATCGCTATCAACAGACTGTAAAAAAGTGTCCGTTTGGTGTGTGAGTCCGCCAGTGCCTGATAGAAAAGCGTCAGTATCGTGCAGGATGTCTTCGTCGATTAGCTGCAAAAATGTGTCAGCACTATGCGTTAACTGGCCTGCCAAAAACAGTAAAGCGTCAGTATTATGAGTTAAACTGTTATCTACTACCTGAAGCAATGCGTCTGTTTGGTGAACAAGGGAGTTAATGCCTTGCAAGAAGGTATCTGTATTATGAGTTAAGTCATTATTAACAGCTTGTAGTAAAGTATCAGTGCTGTGTGCGATTGCGTTGTTGCTTCGCAAGAAAGCATCAGTATTGTGCGTGAGACTATTATCAATAGCCTGCAACAAAGTGTCGGTATCATGTGTGGCAGAATTAATACTTTGCAAGAAAGCATCAGTATCATGGCTTAGGATGCTATCCACTGCCTTAACTAAAGCGTCTGTGCTGTGGGTAGCAGTAGTAACTCCTAGCAAGAAAGCATCAGTATCATGCTCGTTGGCGCTGTCTACCGCTTGCAACAAAGCATCGGTATCGTGTGTTCGTTCAGTTGTCTTTTGTAATAATGCGTCAGTATCGTGAGTTAAACTGTTATTAACCGATTGTAATAGTGCATTAGTATTATGAGTTAAAGATGCAAGACTTTGCAGTATCGCATCAGTTGAGTGCGACTCAGCTGAATTTACAGCTTTTAATAATGCATCTGTTTGGTGTGTGACTCCACCAGTACCAGACAAGAATGCATCTGCATCATGGCTGATATCAGTGCTAACAGCTTGTAGTAAAGCATCTGCACTATGCGTTAAACTGTTATTGACGGCTTGCAGTAAAGTATCTGTGTTGTGGGCAGCGCCGCCAACACTTGTAAGAAAAGTATCAGTATCATGTTGTGACTCAATACCAAGTGCTTGCAGCAAAGCATCGGTATTATGTGTGGCAGATATGACACTCTGCAAGAAAGCATCAGTATCGTGAGTTAAGCTGTTATTAACTGCTTGTAGTAAAGCATCGGTGTTATGTGTTAACGTGTTAATGCTTAGTAGGTAAGCATCAGTATCGTGAGTTAAGCTGTTATTAACTGCTTGCAGTAAGGTGTCGGTGTTATGCGTTAACGTGTTAATGCTTAGTAGGTAAGCATCAGTATTATGAGTTAAGCTGTTATTAACTGCTTGCAGTAAGGTGTCGGTGTTATGCGTTGCACTGCCTGATCCTGACAAGAAAGCATCTGTATCGTGCTCCACATTTGCTTCAGCTTGCAAAAAAGCGTCAGTCGCATGCGTAGTTGACTTTACGCTTTGCAGGAAGGCATCAGTAGTGTGCGTTATACTACTGATAGCCTGGAGCAGCGAGTCAGTATTATGAGTTAGTTGGCTGCTACTTAATAAAAATGCGTCAGTATTATGATTGGAACTCTGATTAACTGCTTGCAGTAAAGTGTCAGTGTCATGTGTGGTAGATATGACACTCTGCAAGAAAGCATCGGTATTATGGGTTAAGCTGTTATTAACCGCCTGCAGTAAGGTATCGGTGTTATGCGTTGCACTGCCTGATCCTGACAAGAAAGCATCTGTATCGTGTTCTTCGTTTGCCTCAGCTTGGAGGAATGCATCTGTAGTGTGCGTTGCTGATTTGACACTTTGTAAAAAAGTATCGGTTGTATGGATAAGACTGCTTAAAGCTTGGAGTAAAGCATCTGTGTTATGAGATTGAGTGTTACTGCTTAGTAAAAGTGCGTCTGTGTTATGGGTTAAACTGTTATTTACTGCTTGCAGTATGGCGTCAGTATTATGCGTGTTGCTTCCAGATCCTAATAAGAAAGCATCTGTGTTATGGCTAACGCTATTATTAACCGCTTGTAGGTAAGCGTTTGTGTTATGGGCAGCGGATATCACGCTTAGTAAAAATGCGTCGGTATTATGGTTAGTGCTGTTGGCTGATTTTAATATAGCGTTGGTGCTATGCGCTGCTGATTTAACGCTTTGTAGGTAAGCATCTGTGTCATGGGTTAAGCTATTATTAACCGCCTGCAGCAAAGCATCAGTGTCGTGTGTGGTGCTCCCCGACCCTGCTAAATATGAGTCAGTATCATGATCTATATCGCTTTCTGCTTGCAGCATTGCGTCTGTGGTATGTGTCAGACCGTTGTTGGCTGCTTGCAATAGTGCGTCTGTATCGTGGCTTTTGCTTGCTTCTGTAGACCCAGACCCCAAATACGAATCAGTATCTTGCTCTATATTGATATTATCTTGTGCAAGTGTTGAGTCAGCATCGTGATTTATATTGCCTAATGCCATATACTCATTCCTATTGGCTTATACTTCTACAGTATATTTGGCAACAAAGAAGGATAAGAATATAAGATTATTGGCTAACTTTTTGCCAATGGGCAACGACGACACCTGGTTCTTGCCTAGTTATTACTTTAATGTATAATATATTAGTTTTGGCGTTGTAATAATGGGTATCCCGATAAGTTGCCGCATCGGGTTCAAATGCTGTGGGTTCAATTATTTTACCACCATCTAGTTCTATTAATCTTGAAGCTAGATGTTTAACTCCTTGTATATTGACTCTCGTGCTTAAATCTTTGAAGAAAGTCTCTTGTTTTGTGGGGTATCTAGCTTCAGCGACAGAGGATGCTATTGATTCAAATATTGCCCTTGCCTCTGAGGCACCTACTCCATAAATTATAGCTTGGCCTGTGGCGTTGCCGCTTTGTCTGTTTTCACTGGCACCTTGACCAGCTGCATTAGCAAATCCGCTTGATGCTCCTACGGAGGAAGCAAACGATTCACCAATGGCGTTACCATTTGATGACCCATTAGCGTTACCATCAGCACTTAAACCCGATTCTCCGACTGCGCTGCCGCCTGCCGCACCTGATGCACTGCCTGTAGCCTCTGCTTGTGATTCGCCTAGGCCATTTGCAGTGGACGTACCTGCCGCAGTTCCAGGTTGGCTGATTATTTGATTTGATAAGCCAGCAGCAGTTGAGCTGCCTTGGGAATTACCTTCAGCTACAAAACTTATGCTACTTATGGCCGCAGTACTAGAAGTACCAGCCGCTTGACCAACAACAGATTGGCCGAGTTCAGAAGTAGCTGATGCTGTACTTGTGCCAGATGTGGAGCCATCTGCGCTTACTCCTGACTCAGATGTAGCGTTGGCTGTAGAAGAAGCACTTGAATTAGCCTCTCTTCCTTCTCCTCCAACTCCAGAGCTAGCAGATGATCCGCTACCAGTAGCTACGGCATCTATTCCTGCGCCACCTATAGCTGCAGCGGCAGATGACCCATTGGCTGAACCGACTATGTTTACTCCAGGCGCTGCAAAAGCAGAAGCGGAAGATAAACCTGTTGCTCTTGCTGCTATGCCGTTCGTAATATTGCCGCTTACCGTACTAACACCGCTGCTCGATCCAACGCCTCCTATTCCATACTCTATTTCTAGTTCTGGATCGCTTTGGAAGTATCCAGTATACCCTAGATAGACGTTTAAATCTTCTAAAGTGTCTATCTCATCATCGCTGCCACGTGGGAAGGGTGTAATGCTGGTGCCGACTGTTGGCTGCATTTCGGTGAAGATGGTTATATTATTATTCGTTACCCATCCTGCTCTATCAACAACATCTTGGACGGCTGCTGTGCAGTCAAAAAAGACAGGCGTTCCCGCTCCCCATCCAGCCTTTTCATTCTCGACTTCAGAGGTTTTAGCAAGACTATCTAAATAATCACCGAATTGTTCTCTAGTTGTTGAAGTCGGCGATGAACTATTATCAGTGTCTTCTGCATAGGTTATAATTTTTTGTGGGGCGACGATCGGTGTGCCACCAGAGCCAGCAGCCGTCATTTTCAGTTTGGCAGAAACAATCCGAGCACCTTGCGGCACGTTTAACGCATAATTTGCAAATGACTTTGCAGCATAAATGCCTTGCGGCGATGAAGCCCCCGCACTAGTGTCTAGAGTTGAACCAACGTAGCTAAATGCCCCTTTACTGCTTGTAGTTGCATCTACATATCCCAAATCAATATCATTGGTCAATGTGAAATCAAAAGCATTAGTGCTCCATATACCAGGGCTTTGCAATGGGGCTATTTCACCGTCCTCTCCTTGATATATTACAATGTATGCACTGAATGGCTTGTTAAACCCACCTAAAGGGTTAACGGTGCTCCTAGAAGTAAAGAAACTGCTTGCGGTGTCAGAAACTTCAGTTATATAACTGACAGATGCGGAATCTATAATTCTATTTTGCGGAGTTGTAGCACCTAATGGTATATTCAGAAAGTCATTATTGGCACTATCTTCTATCAGCAGTTCAATTATAAAGGAGTTATAAGGTTGGCCTGTAGAAGGGTTTGTGCTTGCTGTGTGACTATCCCATAATAAAGCAACCTGGCCGGTGCCTAAAATGTAGGCACGTAAATTAATATCGCCGGTGCCACCATTAGCGGCTCCAGATACTAATCGAAGGTTGCTTGACGATTCCCAAGTAGTGTACGCCCCGAAACCTTCTTTGGTATACGCACTGGGCGTTGTGCTTACAAGGGTCATCTATTAGTCTTCTGTGATAGTAGAACCAGTCGTCAAAATTGGTGTCACGCCGCTGGAAACACTAATGTTTGGGGTAACAGTGCCGGAATAAAGCAATTTGCCTGATCCAGACGTATCTGTTCCTACCGCAAAGTGTGTAACTGTTTCTGTTCCACCGGTTGCTGCTGGGAAAACAACATCAGCTGCTGGCGATACCGAGTTAGTTGTTACCGTCCACCCAGCTCCCGATCTTGCCACTGAAACCCTTGCATAACTTGTATAAGCACATTCGTTAGTTGTCTGATCTCCTGCCTCACCGGGGTCGGCGGTATGGAGACTGACAAATAAGTTGGTTAGCGGAGATACCGAAGCGTCATCAGCAATGTTGGCGATTGTTGTGCCGTTAAAAATGAGCTGTAATAGATCATTTTCGAAGGTGTTACCTTTGGACATTATTTTATTATCCTTTCATGAAAGAAGTTATAGCTATAAGTAGCTTTGATTAACCATATTTACCTGTACAATCTTTAAATTGAACAATTATCTTACCTAGGTTGATTAATACCAGTTACCACGCCGCGATACCAGTAAACATGAGAAATAGTTTTGTGACGTATTTAAAAATGTAGCATTAATTAATTATATTACTCTTGCAACAGTATTATATAAGCAAACATAGCTTATTTGTGACAGCAATTTATATGATTCTATGGTAGCCGGTTCTCGCCTGACCGTACCGATAATAAGAGCAAAGGTCTTTAATCAAAGCCGCCAGTTATCATAGGATTTTTAGTAATCCAACTATTTTATACCTTAATAGGAGATCCAAAGTGCGCCCGACGTTCAATGTCACTGAATTCCAAGAAGTCGTAAACGTCCAAATGAACGATTCTATGAGAGAATTGCTTGCATCCTTTATAGATGATGTGGATTGTGATGATGGTTTAGAAATCGAAATCAAGGCTTTCCGTAATGCATTATTACACCCGCAAGGTAGCAACCGAAGAACCTCTGGTAGAGGCCATCAAAACCGCAATAGAGTTGCTCAAGATAGAGACCCTCGTAGCCGTATTCCTAATCACAATTCTCAAAGTAAACGTTATGAAAAAGACCATGACTATACACCCCCAGCAGATTATCAGGGGATAAACGGCGCAGGTCATGAATAGCACTGTTATTAAGGACACTCCAACCGGTCCAATAGAAATCGTCTTCGACGGTAAACAGCTAATATTACAGTTTAACTGTTCTTGTGAAGATGCCTTACCTATATGTAAAGCCGCATGCTGCCGATATAGACCTTATTATAACGTTGCAGTCGCAAATGAAGAAAAAGGCAAGTTTCTAACACAACCTAATCCAGATAATCCTGAGATGCACATACTACAAAACAGAAGCGACACCTGTGTTTACTTAAATAAATCATGTGGTTGTGAAGTGCATAATGACAAGCCTAAAGTATGTGGTCAATGGCATTGCTCTCCCTTTGGAGTAGGTGATGGGATCACTAACAGGCAAAAAGGGTGGGTAATACTACCTTTAAAGTAGGCGATTTGCAGATTAGCAATATTTGCCTGGTTTAAACGTTATTATGTCTAACTTATGCTTTTAAGCAACGTTCTTTATATTTGAATATAGTATAGAGCGATAGAGCGACATCACAAGATGAGGGCTTTACCCTTTTATAAAATGTGTGGTCTAATTAAGATTCTACTATTAAGTGGAGATGCTGGTAAGCCAGCCACATTAAACAATTGTCGCCCACTGCTCAACTTGTTGCCAGCCTTCTTGGCGGAGCAACCGAGTAATCATGCGGTTGGTTAGAGTTTGATTGAGTTTTTTCATCCGGTTGGTTAGAGTTTGATTGAGTTTTTTCATCAGGTTTATAAAACTTACAAACACCGGCGGGGGCTATCTTGCCTTCAACAAATTTGCATGCGCCTTTAGAGAAATACTCGCAGCTTTGGCAGGTTTTTTTAGGGTCAGGCGATTGATTAA
>Ga0233412_10002026_pt1 | contig 10062 bp, 9 predicted proteins | sample Na_anoxic_4_MG_FD_180667 | JGI IMG/M metagenome (GOLD analysis project Ga0233412, IMG submission 180667) | Seawater microbial communities from Saanich Inlet, British Columbia, Canada - Na_anoxic_4_MG | ecosystem: Environmental > Aquatic > Marine > Inlet | place: Canada: British Columbia... | reverse complement strand
GCTCGTCTGGATTGAGATCATCAGCAAATTGTGGATTGCCGAACAGCCGATTGTACAAAGAGTTGCTCAATACGCTACTGGGTTGGCCAGCCAACATGGCGAGTGCACCAACATATTTATCTACCTCTGCCTGCATCTCAAGTTCGTGCAATGTCACTGACTTATCGGCTGATGCGTTCCACACTACGTAACTAAAATGGCTGACTCCCTCAAGAACAGTACAAAAATCAGCAAAGTTCAATCTGCCAAGCCACGTGCGTGGATCATGCAGACGAAGGCGCTCGAGTAATTCCGGAGCAAGATACAGACTCAATGCGAGCTCACCATCACTTTCTCTGATCAGCAGTTTTTCCTCGGTTGAACGTGCTGATGATGAATCTTCTAACGCTGCCAGGAAGCGGCTGTCAGTGACCAGATAGTCAAGCACATCAAGATGTTGCTCTATATCGTAGAGCTCACTGAGTAATGATTGAAGATGCTGCAACATAAGAACGTTGCCGGTAAGCTCAGTGCTCGTAGCTTAGCCGAGCTGATGGCAATGGATATACACCAGACTTTCTTAGAATGCGTGCGGCTCGTTGACTACCGGTTTTAGTCCATAGCTCATAGGTACGCAGCAGATTTTCATCCGTCATTGAGCGTGCTGATTCTCGCATTTCGTTCAAAATATTAACCATATCTTGAAATTTTTCAGCCAGCTCAACAAATACTTCACAAAATGCTCGACCTCGGAATGTATCGTGCAGGTGAATTGCTAATGAGTGATAGGCACCACCACCCATATACACATAATAGTCAACATCAACGGATGCGCGTTGCATGCCATCGGCAAAAAAACCAGCCATAAATAATGAAACGTCACCCATGCGCTGCAATGTTGTGTTGCGTTCAGTCTCGGACTGCGCATCGACAGAATCCGCCAGCATACTGGCCAATGGTCGGAGTGCCGGGCCATCAGGCGTGGATTCAAAGAATGATTCAGAGCGGGAAAATAATGTCAGTAGATTAACAACGTAGTGTGTCGTCTGGTCATCGAGGACGACCTTGTTTGCGGACATGGCGGAGTCCATAGACTCGTGAAAAAAAGCCTGCAAACTTGTCACCGGTTCAAGTTCCGGCTGTGACTGCCCCTTCACCTCACTCATCCATGTACCCTCCAAGACAGAGTTGGTTACAAACTCTGAACAATTGACTGGCAGGTATCTACGGCTATTGCCGCTGTATCACTTGGCACATGGGGCAACTCGCGTTACCGGCAGTCTTCATCTTGTTTATAGCCCAGATAGAAATAAAACAGCGTGATAGCAGTCACGATAACAGCAATTAATTTTACCAGCCATTGCTCTGATCAATGCGATCATTACAGCAACGTTCTACACAAGGTCGGCTACAGGCAAGATGGTATGGGAGCCATTATATCCCGACTGGAGATATATCAACTCACAAGTGCAATTGAATGTTCTATATGCAGCATCTGAACCTGGCATTTATCCAGGCGCTGATGAAAGCGGATACTTTGCATGCCATATTCAAGCGGCATGAACCCGATAACGAATGAAACTCCTGTTTCACCATCGATCACCTGCTTATCACAAATGCAGTACCCTGCATCCTCTGCGTTTTCTCCAGATAATGCGCCGTTTGTATATAGCTCATACAAATAGTGCTTTACCTGCCTGCACAGCTCACCACAAGTTCCAGAATCACTGTCTTGAAATGCAGCCCATCGTGTACCGCGCATAATGCTATCGATAATCATCAGTACCGTACGTCGCAGACACAAATCATCCCATTCAGTTACGCAACCTGAGCCTCTGTTCAGCGTGACCAGTCCGGTTAGTTCGAAGTGTGATGAGCCGGTCCGATGCAGCGCATTAATGCCAACTCGCTTTAATGCATGCTGTTCCTCAATGTCGATATCAACAGATAACTTGGGATGACCGCGCATTTCAAGCGGTGCTTTCTCCCCCAGGCCCCACATACCATCATGCGCATCACGGGCAACGAGCGCACCAGATATTGCGCCGAGTACACTGGCAGATGACTTGCCTGAAATATTTGGTCGTGGAAAATACATAGCAATATTTGGACTGGCAAAGCTACTCTCCCGGGAATAACGTATCGCGTCATCGACACTCTGCCAATGAGTTGGCGGGTCAACCAGCAGTATTGCGTTACGTTCCCGGCAATAGCGCTCAGCCGTGAACAATGCGACAGGCCCAAGATCCGATTCATCAGGTAAAAGATTAACCAGATCAATTGAAGGTACCTGATTGAGTGCAAATAACCCGGTACCTTCGACATTACAGCCGATTAAATCATAGTCATTCAGACAGTCTGTTTCTGGCCAATCGGGATCCACATAAATATAAGCTGAATTAATTTCAATACCGCTGCGGAAGGTGACATCGGGACGTTGCTCAGGAATTTCCCCATTAACACAGACGAGTTCAGAACCAGTCAATGCGTACCCGATGAAATTAGTATCTGCCAGATCAACTGACAGATCACGGTAGACTTCTTGCTGCAAAACAATTGGCCGGTCACGTGATGCCAACCGATGTATGACGAGATTGAATCGGGTCTTATCTTTTGCTGGGATGCCATCGTAATCAATCGAGGCACGCAGCAATTCACGTGCGCCCGGATTAATCGCTTCGAGCGTCAACACGCCCAACGGTCCGGGAAGGTCAATATGATGGCGCCGCGCGGAACTGCATACCCTGATAACAATCGCAGTTACACCGCCATTCATAAAGAACTGACGGATCGCATTGATTAACGGGCTATCACAACCGGGGACACCGAAACGCTTCAGGCATTCATCAACACTACCAACCGAAACAGGTATGCCGACCGGCCCTCGCGGTACAGATCCAAGAAAAGCGACGACAGTACTGCGTCGAACAGGTATCGGCTGACCGCTCGATAAGCTTTCGGATACAAATATCCCGCTGTTAACATTCTCTGACAAACAGCGCACCACAACATAAACAACAACCCGATCAGTGTATACGAAGCATGCCGCCAAATGCTATGGCGTACTAAACGTCAAACGATCCAGATTCAGTTGATAGTTATGTTTTCCGATTGCAGGGAATCAGGCTCAGCGAGAATATTGATGACATGTCGCACGGCAGGCACCTGTTGCTCTGCATCGGCGCTGCGTCGGCCGGCTGGAACCGGGTAACCACGTTGCTCATCACCAACCTGGTGTAACCGCGCCTCATCCACGCTTGGGCTCATATCACCGGACTCAACCATACTCGAGCGGGCCATAGGCAAAAGCAAATCAAGCCACTCACGTTTATCTTCATCAAGCGGCGCATGCGCTTCAAGATACAGCCAGTTGCCACGCCAACCGAGCAGGTAAGGCTGGTTGACGATGCGTACCTGCATACCGATCTCAACCTGACCAAAAATATATTCAATATCCTCAGGAAACAGCCGGATACAACCGTGACTGACCCTCATGCCGACACCCGCTGGCTTATTCGTGCCATGAATCAGATACCCGGGTAATCCCAGTCCAATTGCGTAGCGGCCAAGCGGATTATCCGGGCCGGGCGGTACACGTCGCGGCAAAGGATCACCGGCAGCCAGATGCTCATCACGCACTGATCTGGGTACAAACCAGACCGGATCACTCACTCTGGCAACAACAGTTGTTACACCAGTTGGCGTAGCCCATCCGGTACGACCAATGCCGATTGGAAATGTTTCGACAACATGTGGCTCGCCGTCAACAACCCGATGAAAATAAAACAGCCGCTTGGATGCAATATTCAATACGATTCCACGTCGTGGCGCGAGCGGCAAAACATACTGTGTCGGTAAAACAATCATGGTCCCTGCACCTGGCAACCATGGATCAACATTCGGGTTTGCGGCAATAAGATCATCAAAACCCAGGCCATAGGCACGGGCCAGATCAACAAAAGTATCTTCGTATTGAGCTATGACAACCTGTATCTGACCAACAACATCCTGATCATCCGTATAAGTAAACCGATTACTATCAATCGGCGGCAGCTCAGGACCCGCCGATAACGACACATCAAATTCATCGCCAAGACCGGCACCTTGGTAGTTGCTACAGGCGGTCAATACCAGCATGCAACAGAGACCAGTTACTACAAAATTGCGCATAGTTAAGTGCCAAAAATAGCCGCGTCAGGGCCCGCAGTTCGGTATTTTTCCTGCTTCTTTCGCACTGTTATAGCGAACCAGGCTCGACGGTAATTCACCAATCAGATCCGCAATACGCGTGTTTGATGATGGGTGAGTTGACAGAAATTCCGGTGGCGCGCCTTTATTATTCTCCGCCATATTCTTCCACAGCTGTACACTTTGGCGTGGATCAAAACCGGCATCTGCCATGTAGGCGAGGCCAACAATATCGGCTTCGCTTTCCTGTCCACGACCATACGGTAGTAACAGGCCAAGTTGCGCGCTCATCTGTACGGCATCGGCAGTAGCGCTACCGGCAGCACCACCGCCTACCGCCGCACCAGCGACTGCGCCGCCAATTGTCGCCAGCCCTTGTGTCGTCATGGTTCGATTTGCACGTTCAACTGAATGCTGTTCGGTAACATGCGCAACCTCATGCCCCAGAACTGCGCCGAGTTGATCCTGATTCTCTGCCACAGCCAGAATCCCGGTAAATACACCAATCTTGCCGCCGGGCATCGCAAATGCATTAACCATGTCATCTTCGAATATCTCGATATCCCATTCGAGTTCCGAATATGGCGGCTCTAGTGTCGCAACAATCGCATTTGCCACACAAAATACGTAACGCCGCACATCGACATCACTGGAGACCTGCATCTGTACGCGCATCTCCTCAAACTGATCATCTGCCTGGATAGAAATCTCTTGCTCGCTGACCAGTGGCAAACTGCAACCGGCCAGAAGCAGCCCGAGTCCACTGATAGCTAAAACCTGTATTACCCGAGTGCTCATTAACAATCCCTTGCCACTACCCTGCCTGGAGAAACTTAGCCTAACGAAATAAATTACGACCCAGCCGCTCCTCCAATAAGAAGCCGGCGCGATCCAGTGACGATTCAAATGCTGAAAACAATCTTTCCTGCATTGATTGTTTGCCTTTGAACTTTACCGTAAACACATCAGCATCCTGTGCCGCTGCCATCAGGTAATCGTCACTTGTACCAATCTCATCTATCAGACCAAGTTCCATCGCGTGAGTTCCATACCAATGTTCACCGGTTGCGACGCGCTCAAGATCAAGGCTCGGTCGTTGCTCAGCAACCAGGCCCTTGAACAGCACATGAACATCTTCCAATTCTTCCTTTAGTTTGGCGCGATCTTCATCTGTATTTTTGCCGAACATTGTCACCGTACGCTTGTATTTACCAGCCGTAACCTGTTCAAAATCAACCCCATGTGACTCAAGAGCCCGATTAAAATTTGGCAACTGCGCGATCACGCCGATCGAGCCGATAACGGCAAACCGTGCCGCAATAATTCGATCAGCTATACAGGCCATCAGATAGCCGCCACTTGCCGCAACCTTGTCAACGATAACTGTCAACGGTACGCCCCGATCCTTGATACGCAATAATTGTGAAGCCGCAAGCCCATGTTCATGTACGGCGCCACCGGGATTCTCAAGTCGCATAACAACTTCATCATTTTCAGTAGCCGTTGATATAACCGCTGAAATTTCTTCACGCAGGCTTGCCACCCCGGATGCACGGATATCCCCCTTAAAGTCGAGAACAAATACACGCTTGCGATGATCGCTGTCTTCTGTTGCTGATTTTTTTGCTGTCTTTTGTTCTTTTTTCTCTGCTTTCTCATGCTTTTTCAATGCTGCTTTGTTCAGCATGGCCCGCCGTACGACATCACCGGCCTCTTTTAGCTTGTCATTAAGCTTCTCAATTTCCAAACCTGCTCCACCGGGAGCACGGCGTGAAAACCCTGCGATGAGAATTAAAATAATGCCAACGCTAACAATAATCGTAATGGCTTTCGCCAGAAACAATCCATACTCGATAAAAAACTCAGCCATACTCTAGATAACTCCTGTTAACCGGCCGCTGTTCCGAGGCCAACGTTATTTCCTTCCAATGCGTACTCGGCACGGTAACTTGAACGTACCAACGGACCGGATACTACTTCTGTAAATCCATGTGCAAGACCCAACTCCCGATAGCGCAGAAACTCATCCGGATGAACATAGCGTTCAATCGGCAGGTGATTTGCCGTCGGGCGCAGATACTGGCCAAGTGTGAGGATATCAACATTAATACTGCGCAAATCTTCCATTACTTGTAGAACTTCAGCTTCTTCTTCACCAAGCCCAAGCATCAAGCTGCTTTTAGTCAGCACATCCGAACGCCTGCTTTTGGCCGCTTCTAATACCCGCAGTGATTGATTGTAATCAGCACGTGGATCACGAACCTTACTTGTCAGTCTTTCGACAGTTTCGATGTTATGCGCAAATACTGCCAGTGGCGTATCGACAACAGTGTGTACGGCATTTATCTCGCCACGAAAATCCGGTGTCAATGCCTCAATAGCTGTCTCGGGGTTTGTCTCCCTGATTTTTCTGATACAGGCCGCATAATGTGCTGCGCCTCCATCAGCGATATCGTCACGATCGACAGACGTCAATACAACATAACGCAACCCCATCAGGCGCACAGATTCGGCCGCATTGGCCGGTTCATCCAAATCCAGTCTGCCACCCGGATTACCCGTATCTACCGCACAAAACCTGCAGGCCCGTGTACAGACACTACCCATCAACATCAGCGTCGCCGTGCCATTGTTCCAGCACTCACCGACATTCGGACACATTGATTCCTGGCAGACAGTTGCGAGACGGTGTTTCTGCACATTACGGTTGATCTGTGTATAACCTGCCCCTGCCGGCAACCGGGCCCTGAGCCACTCGGGTTTGCGGCCACCAGCGATATCGCTGCAAACACGATTTTGCTTTATGCCATTTTTGATCGCTGCATACCCACCGGGAGCACGATACTTTTCACCGCTCCTGGCCACGGCAGTGGCAATGGGGGCGTCTATCGGAATATCTTTGAATTTACTCACAAAAATCCTGGCCACGAGTGAATACAAGCGCGGCTATTCTAACCGAAACCGGGTCAGAAACGACTGCGACAGCAATGATCAGTCTTTTGGGCCTATTCTCAAGGCAAAAAAAAAGCCCGGCACTAAGGCCGGGCAATACAGGGGGAAGTCCTCAGATCCAACTTACAGCACAAACCGTATTCGACAGTCGGAAATCAATCTCTGTGAATCAATGCAGTCGAGACCAGTTCAATAACTCGATGTTTTCTGCATCCATTTCAAAATTCTGCGCCAACAGGGCTTCTATCTCACTCACCTCGAGAATCTGCTCACTCGAGTGCTTAACCTCAACAACACCGCTGTATTCATCCGCATCACATTGTTCCGTAGATACATCTGAATGCTCGGTAGAGCGAAGTAAAAACCTTGTGTAGTACTTCGTACGCATGGTTAAAGACTATGCTGAAGCACCTGAATAAACTGTGATCGAAGCCTCAAAACTGCAATGAATTAACCCTTTCAGCTACTTGCGGTTGCGCATCAGGACACGGGTGCTATAACGTGCATCGCACCATGAAAAAACAGGGCTCCGCATGGAACTGATGAAGATATCCGGCAAAGTCACTATTGCTATGGCCATGCTACTGCTGGCCAGCATCGCAACAGCCGATGATCTTGATAAAAGCATCGTTGGACCGACTGAAAACATTCGATTACAAGCTGAGCAGGCCGATGCCAACCTGCTGTCACCAAAGATCTATATGAAAGGTGTCAGATCATTCGATCTGGCCAAGGATTATTTGGCTAAAGACAAAGACCCGGATCGGGTGCGCAAAAAGTTAGCTGAAGCTGATACGTTATTTCGTCAGGCTCAGAATAATTCAGAGGTGGCGAAACTGACGCTAATGACAGCTATCGAGAGTCGTGCTGCTGCACAGAAAGCCGAGGCTGCCAGGCTTGTCACGAATGACTGGATCATGGCTGAAAAAACATTCAATGCAGCAGTTCTGGCACTGGAAAGCGGTAACCAAAAGGCTGCACTGAGAAAGCACGAGGAAGCAAATATACAATTTCGCACGGCTGAGCTAAATGCAATCAGAACTTTTGTCTTGGCTGAGGCGTGGCAATTGCTCACAGAAATCAATAATAAGAAACTTGATATTTTTGTACCGCAAACACTTGATCAGGCCAAACAGCTAATAACACGTGCCGAGGATCTGATCATCACAGATCGTTACGCACTTGATGAACCAATGATACTGGCCAGCCAGGCTATCAATAAAGCACAGTATGCGATTTATATAGGGACACTTGCTGGCAAAATTAAGGTGCAGGATTTATCGGTCGAAGCACTGATCTTGCAACGGGATTCCTCACTGCTGAACATTGCCAAAGCAGCCAATGTAGAATCAGACTTATCATTCGGCCCGGACAAAACAAGCGCTGAAATTATTCTTCTGCTCGAAGAATTACCCGGTTTGCGCAGTGATCTTCAGGACCGTAACGCTTTGATCACAGGGCTTGAGGAAGAAATTCGCGAACTCGATGCAGCACTGGGCGGCGCCTCAGCCGACAGATCACAGTTGATTCGGCGGCTTGAACAGCAGGCCAGGATTCGCGAACAATTTCGCCAGATAGAAAATATGTTTTCAAGCAACGAAGCTGTTGTACTGCGAAATGGCAATAACCTGATCATTCGACTTGTCGGGTTAAGCTTTGCCTCAGGCTCAACAGAACTTGGTCCGGATACTGAAATACTGCTGACAAAAGCTCAAACGGCTATTGAAGTTTTTCCGCAATGCAGTCTGACCGTTGAAGGGCATACCGACACAACGGGTAAAGCAAAAAAGAATCTTGCTCTATCGGATGAACGTGCGCAGTCGGTCAAAACCTATATGACCGAAGTCATGCGTATACCGGCATTTCGTATCGAGGCCGTGGGTTATGGCGATACAAGACCTGTTGCCAACAACAAAACAGACCAGGGTCGCGCCAGAAACAGACGCATAGACCTGATCATCACCCCAAATCCTGAATCACTGTAACGGCCAGGCTGATCAGGTTGCTGATAACCACGCTGTAAGTGCAGCTCCTGTTTGCTGATTAGCCATGTACCCATAGCACTTGTGTACATTCAAACCATCAGGGCCACGAAAGTAAGTCTGTAGATCAGTCTTATCAATGATGCTCTCAACCAGCCCCAAGCTCACCATCTCATGATAGTCATCTGCAAAAGTCCGATCGAGAGCTGTCATTTCTCCAATCGCGGCAAGATTTATCCAGCGATGAATATTCGTTGGATATTGGCGCGCTCCTGACTCTTGTGCATTAATCATCCGATGGCGAATGAAGTTCAGGCCCAGCGGGCTGCCAAGTGTCATAAACAAGTCAACCTGAATTTCGCTATTGTGCAGATGACTTAGCTCCCAGAGCGCCTCGTAGGCAATAACTGAACCAAGACTGTGGGCAATAACCAGTAGCCGTGACCCAGGCGTCCACGACGCCAATAAACGGTCGGCAACAAGCTGTCGGATACATGTTGCAACACCGTCCTGATTCTGAAAATAGCGTCGCGTCTCTTTAAGCGTCTCTTCCAGGTCAGGGCTTGCAATCCAATTGATCAGGAATGGGAACTTATCACTGAGCAGATAGATGAGCCTGCCAATCCGTTTGTGCCAGTGACGTGCCTCCTGTATATCCTGATCCTCCGGGCCGGCAAGCGCCAACAGGCGCTCAATACCCGGCAGATCTGGCTCAACTTCAGTTTGTTCATCATAAAAGAGTCGCGACCATGGTGCGACACGAAACAAATCTCGATACTGCGCAAGATCACGTGCAGCAGATGGATCTGCACGACCGACACCATTTAACAGGCAACGCCACAGCAACTCTTCATGCGCCTCAACCGGTGGCTTTGGTTTCATACCGGGTATATAAACAATTTGTATATCACCTGTCATACGCAGATAGTACCTGCGTCAGGAGAACAAACAAATGAAATAC
>Ga0233412_10002022_pt1 | contig 10077 bp, 7 predicted proteins | sample Na_anoxic_4_MG_FD_180667 | JGI IMG/M metagenome (GOLD analysis project Ga0233412, IMG submission 180667) | Seawater microbial communities from Saanich Inlet, British Columbia, Canada - Na_anoxic_4_MG | ecosystem: Environmental > Aquatic > Marine > Inlet | place: Canada: British Columbia... | reverse complement strand
AAAGGTGATACCAAAAGGGGTTGTAGGTGAAAATGATGAAGATAAAGATTATAGAGTTACTGCAAATATTGAAACGGATATTGAAAACTCTAAAGAAGCAAATGAAAATGATATTGATAAAACAGGTATAGAAATCGACCCTTTAGAAGCGATAAACTTTGTAGACAATTTAATTATTGACGAGTCTTCTTATTTTCAATTTATAGATGCAAATTACCCTAATTATTTTAAATACATTTCTGAAAAAATAAAATATTTTCAACCAGGATATCATAGTATGACACCTGAAGGTTTAAATAGTAGGTTAACTTTCTTAAATCAATGTATGAGACAAGGACCTAGTATATATGATAAAAAAACTGATAAAAATGGTAATGAAGTAGGTATCCAACCACAAAATTTATCTTTTGGTAGACCACCTATATGTATATTAAGAATAGGTGATTTCTACCATACAAAAATAGCGATTAATAGTTTATCTATATCATATGAAGGTGGAAGTGGTATACAATATGATTTAAATCCTGAAGGTATAGGTGTACAACCTATGATGGCAAATATACAATTATCTATTGATTTAATTGGTGGTAATACATTAGCTGGACCAATCAATAGGTTACAAAATGCGGTTTCATTTAATTATTACGCAAATACAGAAATATACGATGTTAGGTCGGATAGTGTAGTTGATGGGTTTTTACAAGAAGGTTTAAAATTAGGTGAAATAAAACAAAAATTAGTTGGTAGAGAGACTCTAAGTGAAATTTATGATGGACTACAAAAAAGTGAAACTATTAATCAAGTTGAACAAAATGAAAATTTAGATGGTGAATCTGAATCTGAAAGTAATAAATTTTTGGAGTTATCCGCAATAGATAATACAAACATAGTTAGTAAAACCGTAACTGGTAAACCACTTTCAGAATTAAAACTTGGTAAATCAGGTGAAACTAAATCTATTTATATAAAAGTTAAAGTGGGTAGTAATGAAAAAGAATATCCAGGTCCAAATGATGGGTCAATAGTAACCGCAAATAATCTATTTACTGATCCACATTTTAAAGAAGATATTGTAAACCCAACAGAGTTGACTAACAAAAATGGAGAGGTAGAAACTGCACAAACTAATTTAACTAATGCGGAAAACGCTTATAAAGCTAATAGAAATAGTACACCACTTAGGTTAGATGTTAAAGATAAACAAAAAATATTGACTGAAAAACAAGAAATATTAGAAACGTATTTAGATGGAAAAACAGATAAGGTTGATGTTGAGACATATGTTTTAAATCAAAAAACGACAAAAATAATTCAAAAGACAAAAATTAAAAAAACCTTTACTGTTACAGAAAATGGATTAACTTAATTATTATGGCGAAAGAATATTACGATAGATATCAAAATTTCAGAGTAGATGGAAAATTTTTACCACTACCCTTTATACCAATACCACCTAAAAGTAGTGATAAATCAGTAGTTTATAATTCTGATAGATCAAGATTGGATAAAATGAGTCAAAGTTATTATGATACACCATACTATAGTTGGTTAATTTTAAGTGCGAATCCACAATATGGTGGTGTGGAAGAAAATATACCTGATAAAACTATTATTAGGATACCTTTCCCATTAAGAGATAGTATTCAACAATATATAGGTGAAGTAGATAAGTATAATAAATTAAACAGAAGTAAATAAATAGGGTTTTATGGGAACACCTCCATCAGTATCTAATACGAGTTCAACCGATTCGAATAAGGAAAAATCAGGTAATGTATTTGTGGTTGATCCAAATCCACCTGGTATGGAAATAATTCCACCTGAAGATTTATTTATCTATGTTAAATTTTCTGCCTACCCTAGAAGTCGTACAACTTATGGTGGTACATTAGAAGGTGACGCAGTATTGTTTGATTCAGGAGTTGAGGATGAGGTTAACTTTATATCTACAAAAATAAGTTATAAAGAAGGTAAATTAGAACCTAACCCACAAAAAACTTATGCGACTACTGATTGGACAGAAATTGGTGGTTTTAAAAGAAGTGATACTAGAAGTTCTGGTATATTGGAAGGTTTTGGTATAAAAAATATCGATATAAAATATAATGCTAGTTTAGTACCTGTTGTAGATATTACATTTACAGATGTAAGGGGTTCTGCGTTATTTGATGTTGTAGAATCAGATGATAGAAAAACACCTTATAGTTTATTTTTTAAGATGCCGTATCCAGTATTTAAACTTTCAGTAAAAGGGTATTTTGGACAAAAGGTTGATTATTGTTTACATATGGTAAATTGGACATCTAATTTTGACGGATCAACAGGTAACTTTGATATATCTGCAAACTTTTTAGGGTTCCAACAAGCATTTTTAAATGATATGGTTATTGGAAATATTATTGGTGCAATAAACACTCCTCAAGGTAGGGCAAATTTAGATAGAATATATGATGGTAGAATTGCGAAAGGTAGTTCTTCAATACCTAGCAATAATGGACAGGATTTAAGACAAATAGATGATTTTTTAACTAAAATTGCAAAAATACAAATAGATTCTGAAATTATTAAATCAGACTCAAATAACTTTAATGTATTAAAAAATTTAAATGGTAAATTAAAGTTATTAAAATCTATTCGAACTTTTATTGGTAGCGCATTAGTAAAACAAGCAATAGAGGGTAGTAAAGAAGAAAAAGAACAAATAGATTATTTAAAAAGTGAGAATAAATATAATATTTATGATACTAGTAGAATTAAAGATGATGAGTTAAAAATAGGTGATAATTATCTATCTATTAGGGATTTTATAGTATTTAAATCAATTAATACTAATGCATTTAAATCGTATATAAATACATTAACAAATATAATTACAAAATACAATGAATATATTAATGGGATTGCAGAAAATAAAGCAAATCCTACAGACTCAGTTACTAATCAAAAAGAACAACAACAAAAAATACCTGAAGGTTTACAAGATGGTTTGAGAGAAGATTATGATGATAACATAATTAATTCATTTTCAATATCAGTTACTGGTAAAACACCAGAAGATAAATGGGAAAATTTTATAATATATACTGAAGATACAAAAGGACCATTAAGTAAAAAATTAAGTGACGTTTTAAATAAATTTATAAATGGTTCTGGTAGTGATGATATACCTATAGGTTTAACAACTAACTACAAAGATGGTGATGATGGTGTAAATGTAGGTTTTAATATTGAAAGATTTACAAAAGATGTTTTAGTAGATGGTGAAAAAGGTGGTAAATATTATAAGAATCCGTATAAATTTAAAGAAGATACAAATGTTTTTGTTATTGACTTTAGAAAACAAAGATCCTTTGTTGAAGATGGTATTCAAAAATTAGAGGAAGATATTAAAGTTTTAAGAGAACAAGTACAAATAGAAATAAACGAAAAGATTTTAAAAAACTTCGAAGATCAATTTCAATTTAGACCCACAATAAATAAATGTTTTGAAATTTTAGCTAATAATACACAAGCTATGGTTGAGACGATATGGGATATTTCATATGCGGCAGAACAAGAGGGTATAAGTAATGATAGACAAAGTGATTTGAAAGGTTATGAAACCGATATAGTAGATGGTGCTAAAGAAGTAGCTTGGCAATCAATATACGAACCAAATACTGATGGAAGTTTAAAAGAGGTTTATATTGGAGAAGCGGGTGTTGATCCAAATAACTTTCCAGAATTAAAGTTTGTTGAGGATGTATTTAAAATTATTATCGCAAAAAGAAAAAATTTAGAACAAATAAGTAGGGCGGCAGTTTTAAAAAATGGTTTAGATACAGATAATTGGTTTCCAATTAACCCAATAGACTATAAAATAAATCCATGGTTAAGATTGAATAGTCTTAACAGTGAAAAAGAAATTGGTGAAGAGTTAGTAAAAAATATATTTTTGAGAGGTGCGGTATTACAAAACTATTCACTATTTAATGATAATAATGGTTTAGGTAATATTGAAAACTATGCAGACTTAGAGGCGATATCATTAAACAGAACCATTATATCTGATAACACTAGAAATATTATTGGTAATTTATTAGGGCAAATAAAAAATCAAATAAATTCTAATAGTGTAATAGATGACAATAAAAAGTTTAAATTAAAACAGAGTCAGTTTTGGTTAGATTTTATTGAAGAGGATGGTGGAGCATATTCTATTAAAGAAGAAAACAAACCTGAAATTAATGGTATTAGAATAAGTGGTAAATTTGAAGATGATGTAGAATATATTGAGTTTGATAATAAATCTATAATTAATAATAGTAAAAAATTATTTAAAGAAATAAGGGATAATAAAGTATATAGAGAAAATATAATCGATAGATCAACAGAAAAAGGCAGAAAAGGTTTATTTGTTCCATCAAAAGAAGGTAAATATATATATAAAAATATATATGTAAATAATAATTTAAACACTTATAATGCTTATAATGTATGGGATGACTCGGTTAGGATTAAGATTTTAAAAAATAAAAATTCAATCATAACTAATAATTTAAATGGTGTAACACTAAACAATTTTAACCCATCGGGAACCACTAGTGAAGGTAAATTCTTAAATGTTTCATATATGGAAGAATTTTTAGGTGTTAGTGATTCTGGTTGTACCTATGGTAATACTATGATAGAAAGTAATCTATATAAACAAAATGATAAATACGCCAGAGGTTTACTATTATTATCTACATTTCCATTTAGAAAATTTGAGGACTCATTCATAAAAAGTGTTTTCGGAACAAGTTCCTCATTTGATGGTGCAAGAGTAGTTAATTTACCTAAACTTTATATAAATTATTTAGGTGGGTTATTAATGAGATATGAGGGTGAATTAAATATTAATTTTAATGTTACGGTACCTTCCGAGACCACATGTAGTTATAAAATTTTTGAAACACCTAAAGAAAAATATCTTAATGTAGGGTATCAAAGACTTATCTCAGAAGGAAAAGACATACCAAACTTAGAAGAAAATCTAACCAAATTACCAAATTCAGTAAAAAAACAACTTATTAAAAAGTTCAAATTATGGGTTGATGGTGATAGGTTCAATAATACACTAAATGGATTCTTTGAATTTAATATGAATTATTTGTTACCCTCAGTGAATGAGACAACAATAACGGAACAAAATAAAAAATCTGGAAGTACATATATTTTAAATGAATTACAAGGTACTACTAACTTAATAATATTTAATCCTGAAATATTTAATCCTGAAAGAAACAATGAGTTACTGGTATTACCTTCAGAAATTGTTAAATACGTCAATCAAATTGAATCCAAATTTAAAGAGGTAACTATAAAAAGAGATATCATACCTGAACCAGAAACAGATGAAGATATTAAAAAACAAAGTTTAGAAAAACTACAAATTTATAATTATTTTAAAAATATAAATAATAAATGGGTAGGTGGGGATAAAAGGTCTTTTAATATTTGTGGTGGAGGTAATAAAAATTTAATAGATTATTTTAAATTTATAGATAGGGGTTGGAGAAATATTGGTGATGAGGCAACTTTCAACCTAAAAAGTTTTCTAACATTAGGGAGTAATTTAAATACCTCTGTTTATTTCTTTATGTCTAAATTATTGAGAGATAGTAATTTTTTATTTCAAATATTACCAACATATATTAATTATAAAGACGTTAATGAAGTTGCTAAAATGTTTCAACCACAGACACAACTAGAAACAAACTCAGAATCAGGACCAATTTTTTGTTGTATTTATATTGGTGGTGCGTCAGAAGTATTAGACATATCAGAAAGATCTAATTATTATTTTAAAAATGATGGTTACAGATTCCCAAATCCTAATGACCCAAATGATAAAGGTGACTTACCTTCCGATATGGTTGGTCCAGATGATAGTTCTTTAGTTGCATTTAGAGTTGCATTTGGTGCACAAAACCAAACAGTGTTTAAAAATGTATCATTAAGTCAACAAGAACATAAAGAAACTGGTGAATACTTTAGAGCATTGTCAGATTTAGTAGATAAGAGAGGTGGTACTCAACAAACTTATGTTGGTACAGACTTATTGAGGTTATTTAAAACAAGGTCGTACACATGTAAAGTAGACTCTTTGGGATGTATGAATATACAACCTTTGATGTATTTTGATTTACAGAACGTACCTTTCTTTAATGGGGCATATTTAATAACTAGTGTAAACCATAGTATTAGTCCTAACCATATGACTACAAATTTTCAAGGTGTTAGACAATCTAAATTTATCTCACCACCCTCAAATAAAATTACTGCAGAAATAGATTTAGATTTAAACGAAAGTAGTGAAATACCTAAAATAGAATACACCAATTTAGAAAATACCAACCCTAAATTTACTATAGGGGTATTAAATCCAACAGAATTATTTAACTTTGAAGCAAATTTTGATGGGGAAACTGGGTTAAATAATTTTAAAAATTTAGGAGTTACACAATTTGCAGATGAAAAACTAAGAGAAATAATAGACTATTTTAAAATTGTTTTATCAGGACAATCAAACTCAGAAGTTACTATGTTTATGGGAGCAGTATTATCTAATTCAGATAATCTAGTAAATAAAGAATTATCTTGGGAAATTAATTCAGATGGAGATATAGTAACTGATGGTACTAACAGATTATTTTATGATGATATATCTAAAGCAGATAATACCATTCAAAATGACCCAACAATAAAAAAATATTCGGATAGTTATTTAAGTTCGATCCCACTATTTATTACGGGAACTACAGATAACATTGCCTATAACCCACCTGGAAATCCTGATTTAAGTGAATTTTCTATAAATGAGTCGATTGAAAAACAAAAATCAGAATTAGAAAATAATATAGAAAACGAAGCCGATGCGACTAAAAAAGAAAATTTAAAAAAGTTATTAAAGATACAAATAGAAAAAGAAGAAAATTTAATCAATACCTTACCTTATTATAATATATTTAATGGTGATGCGTATAGGTTTAAACCTAGAGGTTATTTGTACTTAATTGGTAGAAAACAATATAATGATTTTGCAGATAGTAGTGCGATAACAAACCCATTTAAATTGTCATCTACTGAAGAAGAAGCTATTTTAACCGCAGTTAATGTTTGGAAAAAATATACAGGTAGTACAAATACTAACAAAACTGCGTATGAATTATCTAATACGGGAAAAGCTTCTTCATATAGTTTATGTGTTCAAATTGCACAACAATATAAAAGTCCTGGTATAGAATCTGCATTTAACTCATTTGAAAATGTTTTAACAGTGTTTACTGATGGAAAAGGAACACCTTTAATTGATTTTAACAATCCATAATTGTATTTTCATAAAAAATTTATTATATTTGTAATATGAATGTTGGAAATATAGTAACTAATTCTAAAAAAATAGATTTCGAAAATTTTAAAATTTGTCGTAAGATAGATAATATTGATAGAGATTTACCAACCCTAATCATAGGGTGGGAAAATGTAAAAAAAATTTATGGAGAAAGAGTTTCTATATTACATAAACGTATAGATACTTTTACCTTTTGGACATTTTCATCTAAAGAAAGAAAATCAGAGTATGAAGTAGATTTAGATTCATTCGTTAACCATTGTTATAATGAATTCGGTGAACATTTACCATATGTTTGTTTAGATTTACTATTGGGAAAAAGAATGATTAATTTCAGAATCATACGTAAGATACTATCTTTAAAGAATCCAGTTACTTATATATCAGATACTAATATGGTTTATATTTATGGTGAAGGTATTATTTTTGGATTGGATTTAAATGTGGTAAAATTATTTGAGGATAAGTATGAAAAAATACTTAATAAAGTAAAGAATTTAGAAAACAATACTTTGGTAGATTTGGAGATATTTAATAAATGTAAGGATCTTATTTTAAAATTAAAAAATAAGAATAAATATATACCCTACATTTATGAATATGGACACAAATGACAAAATTATTACGTTAGCGTCTTTTGTATATTTGGATAAAATAGAAAGTTTTAAATCTTATTTAGGTAAAAGATTTAAAATAAAAGAAGACAATATATTCCAATATACATTTAACGAAGAGGAGAAAAAAATCTTAACCTTTATGGTTAGATTAAAACAAGGTGAGAGAGTAGACACTAGATCATTTTACCCACCCACAATTATTGTACACAAAAAAGGAGAGTGTTTTTATACTATAAACGCACTTAACAAATTAATTGAGAGTATGAGTGATACAGATACAGGTAATTTAAATTATCATGATGTAAAAATAGATTGGGACACACACCAAAATAAAATGATGATTATTAAGAATGATGAATTGAAAATATTCGACATAAATAGAGATTTTTCTTAATTTCTTAATATTTATAAATAAAAGTACTATGGAAACAAGTAAAGACAATAAGAAAAAAGAAACTTTAGGAAAGAAGTTAGATGACTTCCTTTCTAACAACCAAACAGAAGAGTGTGTTGGTGAAGAATGTTTAATTAATGACGGAAAAGAGATTGTAGAAAGAGTTGAAAAAGTATATAAAACTAATGACGGAAGACAATTATTAATGTAAGATGAATAAGAAAAAATTACTTTCAGAAGATTTAAAAAGATACCAACAACTATTGGAGTACACTTTCTACGTACCCGAAAAAGAAGAAGGTGAAGTAGATGATTTATTGTTAGACGATATGTTGACAGAACAAGATCCTCCCGCAGAAGACGAAGATCCTTTCTTTGATGTCGGTGGTGAAGATCCTGTGGCAGATGCGGAAGAAACACCTGACGCTGGTACTGAAGAAACATCTGAAGAGGATGTAGAAGTTGATACAGAAGAAACATCTGAAGAAGGTGGTGAAACTGATCCATTTGGCACAGATACTGAAGTAGAGGATGAATTTGCGGATGAAGATTTAGGTGGTGACGAAGAAACAGTAGAGGTTGATGTTACAGATATTGTAGATAAGACTGAAGAAACTAAAGCATCTGTTGACGATATGGGACAAAAGATGGACGATCTATTATCTAAATTAGGTGACTTAGAATCACAAGTAACTGATATGGATGGGGTTATCAATAAAATAGATGATTTAGAAAAAGAAATAGAAAGAAGAAACCCTACACCCGTAGAGAGATTAGAAATGAGATCTATGGATTCTTTTCCATATAGCGTTAAATTAACAGACTATTGGAAAGATAAAGAAGGGTATGATACAAGTGAACCAGAAGACGAATACACCCTAACTCAAAGTGACATTGAAAACTTCGATGAAAAAGAAATAAGGGCTTCTTTTGAAGGAGACTCTGAAGAAGAAAACGAAGAACTATAAAAAAAATTTAATATGAAAACAATATTAGACGAAACAAATAAAATGAGAAAGTTAATGGGGTTATCCTTATTAGTAGAAAACGATTCTAGAGATAGAATAGAAGTAGGAAGGGTATATTTTAAAAATGTGCAACCAGACAGTAATAATATTTTAAAATTTAATAGTGATAACATAGTAGATAACCAAACCAAAGACTATATTGATGAAGTTGGTGGCGGTGTATATACGGACTATGAAATAGAAATAGAAGTTCTTCCTGATGATATGACTTCTAACCCTGAAAGGGGGATATATCCTTCATTTAGATACGTCCCAAACTCAATAAAAATTAATAAGTTTGTGGAAGAAAACAATCTCGGTAAATTTGATTTTATTAATCCTGAAGGAAACCCAGAAGTAGAAGAGGGAGAGGGAGATGGGATGTTAAATCCTGAAGAAAGAGTAAATGGGCTGAAATCATCATTTGAAGAAAAGCTAAGTCCAATAAAATTATAAATCAAAATAAAAAAACCTCACAAAAGTGGGGTTTTTCTTTTATTACCTATTGACTTTTCGATAAAGTATCATTATAATTGTATATTAATAAATTTAAAAAGATATACAATGAGTAACAGTTTAGATGCGATTTTGGCTCAGTATGAGAAGAATACTGAACCAGTAAAAAGTGGGAAGAAAATTTCCAACGAAGACAGACTAAAAAAATACTTTACGGAAAAATTACCG
>Ga0233412_10002021_pt1 | contig 10085 bp, 7 predicted proteins | sample Na_anoxic_4_MG_FD_180667 | JGI IMG/M metagenome (GOLD analysis project Ga0233412, IMG submission 180667) | Seawater microbial communities from Saanich Inlet, British Columbia, Canada - Na_anoxic_4_MG | ecosystem: Environmental > Aquatic > Marine > Inlet | place: Canada: British Columbia... | reverse complement strand
GTTTGAAATTAAAGACATCATCAGGGCATTTGCCGCGTGGGTCGGCTCGGCGGTCATTATACAATTTCTGCCTGTCTGATTGGACTGCCACAGCTTCTGCATTGAAATAGAATTTCGTGTTTTTGACGTAGCGTAAGATGTGGGTTTTACTACGCGTGAACCGTTTACGTGTGTCTAGCGTCCCACTCTGCCCGAAGTTATAATGCCATATAATCCAGTTAGTACGTGTGAGGCCTAGAGATTGTCTACATATTACATCTATATCTGACACATGTTCGTCGCCCATGCATACCAATAAATTACCTTCATCGTGGAGTAGCCTCTTGGCTTCGGCCATCCATTGCCTACTCCAATCTAGATAATCATTGACGGGTTGGTCATCATCATAAGAATCATAATCAAACCCAATATTAAATGGTGGGTCTGCAATAATCAGGTCGGCGAATGGCTTCGAAATGGTACGCATCCATTGCAGGCTATCCCCCCGCAGGCATGTGTTCATTTTCATGTGTCCAGTTCCTTCATCAGCATGCCTTTGAAATATTTAGTCACGTCCGCTAGCACTCTTGTTACTTGGTATGTGCTGCCTTTGCTATACATTATGGGTTGTTCTGATTGTTTATCGAGTACAATTGCAAATGCAACATGTACATCTTCCTCGTCACATGCTGATTTTAGGCCGCTGATGAAACGTTCACCACGTATCTGCTCTTTGGTTGGCTCTGGTTCTGACGGCATTGCATCTTCAGGTACTGGGGCATCTAATACTGGAGAATCCGGGCCTTCGTCTACGAATTGCTCATCAGTATTTTGAGGGTTATCGCCTTGTGGTTCAGTTATTAATTCTTCTTGAGGTTTATCGATGTCCGACATTGCAGAGTCTCCTAGTGACATAAGGGTTTGGAAAGTCTTTAAATACCTCCAAGAAGCATTTAGGAAAATTGGCATGCGTGTTGATTTTCCTAAACATACTGACCCGAAGAAGACTTATAAATGGAGATATATAGTTAATTTTATTGAGAGACTTGACGAATTTGGAGCCTCCAATGACGCTACAATTAGGATTGTAGATGCAATCGCTAGATATGCCGATAAAAATAAGCAAGCCCATAAAGGGCTGTCACTGCTGACATCGGATTCTGTTTTGCAAACTTGCTGTGAGAATGTCGAAAAGGCTGGTGACTCTCAATCAGCTGTGCTGCTTAGAATTGAGAAAGATGTGGCATTTGTTCGTTCTAATGACGATTTGTTGGGGCATGAGGGCCACGGATTATCAAATGTCGTAAAGTGGTATATGCAAAGGAAGATTTCTGATATATATATTGCCCTATCTCGAAGATGTTATAATGCAATGATTGGGCTTGATGGTTTAGAGAGGTCTATGTTGCCAACTGGGAAAGAGTTAATACGTACTAGAATGGAATTGTTTAAAGATGCCAGACTCAAGCATAAAATCAAGTTGATTATGGGCGATGATTGGCGGAGTATATTTAATTAATGTTAGCTAGAGTATCAAATAATAAATGGATTATCATCGAACAGATTACTGTTCCTGAGGAGGATATACTCGACAAGGCATTTAGTGTTCGACATCCAAGAGCCCAATATATTGATACTTCTAATGGCTTCTTCGATGGGGTCTATCATAAATATAACAAATTTCATCATAGGCTCGCCAGACCGTTGTGGCGGGAATTACAAGCTGTATGCAAAGCTAAGGGTCTCCCGCTTGGCTACGCTGACGATAGACCAGCGCCGAAATACCCAACACCCAAGCCGGAAGCAATCACGAAAGATATGTTAGAAGGCTGTGAGTTATATGATTATCAAGTTGATGCAATTAAATCTATATGCCACAATGAAGTTGGCATCATATCGCTAGTTACTGGCGGCGGTAAGTGCGTGACAGGTGAATCAAAGATAATATTGAACAATATTGAAATGCCGATTAGAAATTTATTCAGTGATGTGGGCGATGAGCAGTATGTTGATGTGTCGAAGTTTGGCCTTAAGGTATATGGTGCGGCTGGCCACATACCTATAAAAGCCATATATAAGACTGAGCCCAGGGAAATTATTCGAATAGATTGCGAATCTGGTCATGTTGTACGAGGTGTTTCTGAACATCGAGTATATACTAAATATGGCTGGAAATTTATCAAAGATTTAAATAATTATGATGAAATTCAAATACACTCAAGAGAATGCGTTGGCGATGGCGATAGATGGGTCAATAATTCGGAGGCCAATGAATCGTTCGGGGAAAAAGCGGAAGGGACAAATTCGGATGGCCCCTTATATAAAATCACAGTGTGCGAATTGCAAACAAATCATAGAAAGGTTGCCAAAGAATTTTATCCTGAGTGTTCAGAAGTATACTCTCCCATTGTGTCACACTTGTATACAATCTATGAATATGAAGAAAAGAATGGCAGACCCCCAAGTTCGTTGCCAACATGCGAAGCACAACTGGGCAAAACTTGCAGAACTTTCGAAGAACAACAATCCGATGAAGAATCCGCGAGTTGTTCGCAAAGTAATGGATACATGCATGAAAAAGTACGGGGCCACGGTTCCTGCCAATTTGCCGCATGTGGACAAATCGGGGAATGTTGCCAAAGCGAAGGCCACAAAAATAGCAAATGGGACGACAGCATCATCGCCGAGCGTAATCGCCAAATTCAGGGCGACTATGGCATCCAAACCAGCGGAAGAGATAGAAAAGATAAAAGCCAAGAAATTAGCAACTTGGCACAAAAATCATTCGACATTAGAAAGCATAAACGAGTTATATTCAAGAGTACACAAAATCAAAACTCGCCATGTAATGACCAGATTCGGGAATTTAACATACCAGAGCAAGTTAGAACTGCAATTTATTCGTGTTTGCGAGGAATTAAATCACGTGACTGGTTTAGAGAGGGGTCCAACGATAAAATTCGGGAATTCGTGGTATATTTCGGATTTCCTATTACTAACTCCAAATCGCCAAATGATAATAGAAATCAAATCTCAATATCTATTCGAACAGAAGATGGAACAGATATTACAGAAGAAGCAGGCTGCAGAAATTTATGCAGCAAAGAATTTAATGACATATCATCTTCTCGTGTGCAGCAAGCAACAAAAGATGGCTTCTTTAGTGACAGATACGCTTGGAGCAAAATAGCAGGTATTAAAAATGATGGTATAGAAAATTGCTATGACTTACAAGTAAATCATGGTAGCCATGCATATTGGACGAACGGCATATTGTCACATAATACGGAAATCATGGCCGGGATTGCCAAGGCCTTAGATTGCCCTACTGTCATATTATGTGAAATGACCGTTGTTGTAGACCAAATCAAAGAGCGGTTGGAACTCAGGAAAGTTGTGGAAGAAGTGGGGATGTTCTATGCTGGCAAAAGACCTAATGGGCAACAGATTATTGTTGGGTCTTTCCAATCGTTAATTATCCCATCTGCTCCGAAGAAAACCAAACGCGATACCGCTGAATCATATGCGAAAAAGATGAAGGGATTTAAGACTCGGCGCAAGAATGCTCAGAAGCTCCGCAATATAATAGGTAAATGTGACCTCTTGTTGGTTGATGAATGTGATTCCGCTACTAGCAAAAAATGGAAACAACTGTTTTGGCATTGGTTTAAAGGCCGCAGAAGATACGGATTTTCTGGGACTCCTTTTGATGTGGATAAACCGGTCGCGAATATAGTATTGAAAGAACATCTTGGGTCTGTTATATTTCATGTTAGTAGGGAGCATGTTGAGAGCACTAATAGAATTGTTCCGGTATCTTATACGGCCATTGCATTTGGTAATGATGAGAATATTAGGGATAAAACTGCATACGATATTGCGATGAAGGAGCAGATGATTGAGAATACTTCTTTTCATAAGATTGTTATGAAGTTGGCTAAACGTAGTACTGAGGACCCTACGTTTGGGACGTTGGTGCTAGTTGAAAGTAAGCCTTTAGGATATGCCTTAGAATCAATTATTGAAGGTTCGCAATTTATATGCGGCGACCACCGGATGAAAGCACGCAAAGCCGCTGTTAGTGCGTTTGAGAAGCGTGAGACTCAAGTATTAATTGGTGGGAAGATTGTTAAACGTGGTGTCGACCTTAAAGGTGGCTGCGAGACTTTAATCATTGCTACTGGCGGCAAGTTAGCATCTGATTTTAATCAGAAAGTTGGTAGGGCACTTAGGGTAAATTCAAGAGGCCGAGCACAAATCTATGACTTTTATTTCTTAGGCAATCATTATTTATATGGGCATTCACGCAGAAGGCTTAAGACAATCGTCGATATGGGGTATCCCGCTAAAGTTGTGTTTAAGGGTGGCGTTATAGAGGCCCGTAGATTTATTAAAGCTAGGTTCAGACGACCAAAAGGGTAAGACAATGTGCGATAGCATAAAATGTGTAGTTCTAAAAGATGTGTTGGTCCAAGAGAATGGTATTATAAGAAATTCGGATGGTTATCTCATCGCCAGGTTAGTCGATGGCATGGATTTCGAATCTGAGCATGTCTCTGGTGCAGCTTCTGAAGAATAACGTCACTGCCATTTCTAGCATCATCACTTCTATTTTTGTATCATCATAATATACAATACTCCGATTTATGAGTATATAATTACGATATGAAAATAGAAGTGACCATATTTCCGACTCCAACAATTCCAGGTAAAAAGTTATACTTCGATAATAATAAAGTCGAAGATTTAATGCTTAAGTATAGGTGGACAGGCTGCACTGACCAAGACCTACGCGATAAGATTATGGAGAATACGGAGGAGTTAATACGTCAAATCATCAGGGCACACAACTTACACAGAATATATCCAGGCCAAGAAGAGTCCGCGTTTATGGATTTGTTTCAAACTGCATGGGTGCAAATAGAAAGAACTTTATATAAGTATAAAGCTCGTGTGCATTGCTCAGATTGTTATAGCCCAGTGCGGCCCATGGATTCATGCGTTTATCTTCCTGAGCCAATCCAATATGATATGATGTTGCCTGAAGATGTGCTTAAGTTGAAATTAAAATGCCCCAATTGTAAGAAAGTTCCGAGAAGGATTGTCTATCGAGGTTGTTCTAAGGTTTTCAATATGTGGAGTCAAGTCGCCAGGACTGTGATACTGGCACATATAAAGAAAGAAACACGTGACCACAAGAATTCTGATGTTTATAGAAACCATCTTGATAATAAAACCCCATCAAAAAGCGATGAGGCTTTTCAGCGATTCTTAGTTGAAGCTAGACATATCTGCAAATATAATGTGACTTAGATAGACATTATAGATGCATTAGAGTTTATTTCTAGGACTGACGATAGACCATATGATGGTATTATAGGAAAATTAGTTAAGTTGTCCGGGCAATCTCGTGCACAAGTTTCTAATTTTCTTAAGACAGTCAGGCTTAGATGTAGTGAATTTTCCGACTCGCCGATGAATGAGCGGCATCGAAAGCTCGCATCGGTGTCGAGTGAGGACGAACATGCTGACAGCTGATGGATTTGCTAAGAATTTAACCGGGATTTTGGCACACTTTTTAAAGACCCTGATGAGTGATGAGACTGTAGCAGAGGTCACTGGTGTTGAATATCTTGGTGGCGGGCGAATTAAGATTGTCACAAACGAAGGCGGCGACGTTTTTAGCTATCATATGATATGTTCTGGGGCAGAAATGGTTCAACCAGAAGATACATCACCTCCGATGCCTCCTCTTGAGAGTAAAGAACGCAATCAGGAAGTCATCACTGAAACTCAGCCGCAAGGCGTAGGCGAAAGAATAGACCGTAAAGTTCGTCCTCCAAAAATTACTCCGACTACTAGGGAACCGGGTGAAAAGACGCCTAGACGTCCGGCTAATAATGACCCAACAAAAACGCCACGCGGCAAGGCTGCTTTGAAAAAGCAAATCAGAAAGAATAAACAACACCCTGAGAAGTTTGAAAGTAAATTTCTTGACAAAGCGTTAGTGGCTGAACGCAATGATATAATGTCATTGGCTGAATTTATTAACCCAATCGTAGAATTTAGAATTATTCGGGGCCTCATGGAACACGGCGACTCCGATGGCAAATTGTCTCAAATTAATGAAGTAATCCATAATGTATGGTCGGCTCGTTATATCGAGGAACACATTGGTGTAGCAAAATCGCGTGCCGATGAACTAAAAGTATTCGGCGACGCCGGATTGGTTTTAGATGAGTTTAAAGATTGGGGCGCGCAACTCTGTTGGATTGAAAGAATTAGGAAGCCTGGCTTTGCAATTTATAAAGTATGCGGCGATGCCGTTCCTAGCAAAACTTATATAGAACACAAAGCGGATTCTAAGAGAGATTTAATTCTATCTGCTGACCATGCAAATATAATTCCAGAAATTTTCGGAGACCTATAATAATGGCTGAACTAAATATCCGCGACATCGCAGAACAAATGGACGATGACCCGTTTGCTGGAGAGCAGGCTGCGGCTCCTCCAATTCCTGGGTTTGATGACATAGACGGGCCTACACTCCCATCCGATGAGGGACCGGAGTACAATGAGCCTGCTGGCGTTGGTAATGAGATGTCTACTGTGGATATCACTATTGATGCAGAAGCTTTGCTCGAACTTTTGAAGATGGCCAAAGATAAAGGCTGTTCTGAAGGTGATGGGCCTCCGATTGATGGGCCTCCGATTGATGGGCCTCCGATTGATGGGCCTCCGATTGATGGGCCTGAAACTGATACTGAACCTCCTGAACTCCCTGACGAATTCGGTGGTGATGACACTGAAGAGTCTGACACTGAAGAGTCTGACACTGAAGAGGATGACACTGAAGAGTCCGATGACACTGAAGAGTCTGATGACACTGAAGAGTCCGATGACGACGAAGAGGAAGTAGAAGAAGGTAAGAAAACTCGTAAGGCTATCACAGAAGGTGCAGATGATTTGCCGCCTGAGTTCGGTGACACTGAAGAGTCCGATGACACTGAAGAGTCCGATGACACTGAAGAGTCCGATGACACTGAAGAGTCCGACACTGAAACTGGCGAAGGCCCGCCGCCTGAGTTAGTTGACGCAGAAGTTGACGATATTGGTGATGAAGAGGGAATCGACGATTTCGGTGGTGAGCCAACACCTCCGATTGATATTGATGGCGATGGTGAACCTGACCATGGCGATTGTGCAGAATTAGTTATTAAACTGATTGGAATGTCAGCAGATGGCGGCGTGATTACAATGGCTGATATCCCAGAGATTCAGGCAGCTTTCTCGCCTGAAGAAGCAGCACCATGTGATGAGGATTTGCCTTGCGATGCGGTGCCTGATGATGGTGGATTGCCTGGTGGCTTAGATGGTGGCATGGACCTTGCTGCTGGTGATGGTGAAATACCAGATGGCGAAGAAATACCCCCACCTCCAGGTGGTGATGAAATGCCCCCAGATGGCGGTGGCGAAGAAGGTGGCGAAGAACCCATTATGGGTGACGAAGCATCTGATATCGGTGATGAAGGCGGAGAAGAAGAGGAAATGCCTGAGCTGGAAAGTTCCATGAAGACTGTTGAAGAAATTAGTGAAGGCGACAAACCTTGGGAAGTGAAGACGCCAGATGGCACTATCAAAGTTTCCAAGAAGAAGGGTAAACCTAATCCGAAAAAGGGCAGTAAGCCAGAACCGATTGACGGCGAAGATGACGATTTAGCAGAAGCTGTGATGACTGTTGCTCAGGAATCTCTAAAGACAGAAGTCCTAGCTAAGTCATCGCAGAGTGACAATGGTGTAGAATTTATGGGTGATGATGAAATGTTCATCAAGCTGCATGAAGCAATCGAAAAAGAACTTAAAATGCTATCAGAAGGTAAGGGTGGGGTAGCAAGTTCAATGAGTAAGTACTCGCGATGTTATCCGGTTAGAGGTGCAGGCAGACTGTTTTACGTGTTTAAATAACAGTCAATCGTTCTCGTACGCAATAAAGGCCTCGCCATTCGGCGGGGCCTTTACTTTTTCAAGACAATTCGTATCGGCGGCTTCATGATGGGGCTTTTCTTAGTTAGCAAGTTGGTTTTTGGGGCTTTTACGATTGGTACATTTCTAGGGGAATTGGTCAATTGGTTTGTAAATGCCGCTAGTTGGTCTTGCTGTGAAGGTTGTTGGCGGTTCATGTTGTTATAAGTCAATGGGATTATTACACTATGGTCAGTAGTGCTCATCAAATTATTCTGCTGTTTCATCCTATCGACAGGTGTGAGTTGTTTAACGGCGGTACTGATTGGGCCGGTTGGGCGTTTGCTATGCGTTGGCAATAAACCCATTGGGTCCATACCTACTGCATCTGGTATTGCTATGAAAGCCATGGCTGAAGCCATCACTAAGTCGTCGTGATTTCCTCTGCCTTCTTGTGCACCAGTTTTATGGCTCTCTATTCCCATTTTATTTCTGTGTCTGATATAAATTAGCAGCTCTCTATAGAGTCTCGGGCTGTTGATTGTATAACCCTCGCCTTCAACTCCGCTAATATAATCAATAAGTGCTGTGTTAAGCGTTGGTTTGCTTGAGGCTGTGGTAGCGAAGCCATATTTTTCGTATGTGATGCCGCCAGAACTGACCCTACTTTTAGAGCCTGGTTTGAGATTTCTTTTTTTCTTCTTCCGCCATATGTTCGGGTATATCAATTCTCGTAGGTTTTGGATGAATGGGATACCAATACCAGTTCGTTCTGGGTTGATTAATGCATCATTGTACCATCGACCAAGCCAGTCTACCATTTTAGCGAGCAGAGGAATTGGAACGCGGCCCATATATTCGGCTACTTGTTCCATCTCATTTATATCGAAGATTTCTATTCCGCTGTAGTCATTGTTTTCGCCGGTGGCGATATCAACACCTATTACATAGGCATGGCCAGGAGTCCCTTGGCTAACAATTTTTCCTCCGCTGTATCTAGCCGGTTTACCGACAACGGGCTCATGCCATATCCACAATCCCTCTTGTGGTTCGCTTCCTTCGAAGTCCAATAATTCACTATCTCCCGTGGCTTGATTGACCCAGTTGACCGGGTCAGCTATGCTCTGGGTTTCTGGGGCTTCTTCTATCATTTTGCCAACATTGTGGATGGCTGCTGCGTCTAATATCGTGCCACCACTACCGATGAATTCTGCCAAAATTTCTTGTTTAAACAGATGCGATTCACCTCTAGCTTGCAATCCTCTAAATTCTTGTTCCAACCATGGCGAATAATACGGTCCCCATTTGTTAATTTCTTCTTTTGTCGTGCATTTGCGAATATTGTCAGTTGGTGCTATTCTGACATTTTTACCGCTGATTGGGTCGAGTGCTTCGATGACCCAATCCATATCCCACCAGTGAATCAAGATTGGGTTGAATAATCCAGCGGCTTCTGCATCGGTCCATTTATCCCAATACCAATTACCAACTCCATTTGGAGTTGAAATTACAATAGTTGAGCCACCGTGCTGCAGGGTGCTCCAACCACCAGCCCACATAGCCTCCATATCAGGCATGAATGCTGCTTCATCAATAATATTTAGGAACGAAGCGTTAGACCGTAAGGTATCGGCGCTAGACGTGAGAGACCTTATCATCGACCCATTGCCAAATCCTATTTCATGTTCATTTCTAATTACATCCTTCCAGATTCCCTTCATCCAATCTGGGAGATGGTCATAGACAAGTTTAACGTTTTCATTTAAAAACTCTTTGGCATCCAGGTCACGTTTAGATACAATAAGAATCTTCTTATTGCTGAAAAACATAGCAACCCAAAGGGCGTACATACCTGTGAGAGTGCTTGCGCCGCACTGGCGACACTTTTTGAAGATGTTAAATCTTTCCTCCCGGAAAGAGCGTAGACTGGTACGCTGGTATTTAAATAATTTAACTGGTATAATACCAATTAGAGGATGTTTTACTTTGCAGCACGATTCGATAAAGAAGGATGCAGACCCTTTGCATCGAGTTACGAACTGCCTCATTTGATTATAATCTGCCATATTATTATATATTTTCGTAAACTTAGGGAACAAACTTAAAATATAGGAGCTGTAAGATGTCAACAGACTCGGAAGAAG
>Ga0233412_10002020_pt1 | contig 10086 bp, 11 predicted proteins | sample Na_anoxic_4_MG_FD_180667 | JGI IMG/M metagenome (GOLD analysis project Ga0233412, IMG submission 180667) | Seawater microbial communities from Saanich Inlet, British Columbia, Canada - Na_anoxic_4_MG | ecosystem: Environmental > Aquatic > Marine > Inlet | place: Canada: British Columbia... | reverse complement strand
CGGCGGCGGCGGCGTCCAGCTGATGCCGGTCACCGTCACGTTCTTGTACGTCGGCTTGGAGCCGGCGTTGGGGTCGGAGCCGTGGTTGTTGAAGGAGGCCGCCTGCAGCGTCTTGGCGAGCGGCGTCTTGCCGTCCCAGTGGAACTTGCTGCTCTTGAAGGCCTGCTGGATGGCGCTGCCCTCGAGGTCCTTGAGCACGGGGCGGCCCTTGCTGTCGATGCGGGTGATCTGGATGCGGTCGGTGCCGTAGCCGGGGACCTTGGAGAGGATGACGCCGCCGGCGGCGGCAGCGGCGTAGATGGACTGGTCGGTGTTCTGGAACTGCGACATGGCGAGCGGGGAAATTTGTGATCGCTCTCTCGCTCGAGGCAGACCTGGACAACCTGGACACTTGCCGTAGCTGAGGGCTCTCACAGCAATGTGATGGGGTATGTGATCGACCTCATCGTGATAGGGCGGCACGGCGACCGGCTCTGGCAGTTCCACTCCGGACGCTCTGCGCACCACGCCCTTGCGGTCATGGAGCAGTTCGCTGGCCACCTGCACCTGCACCTGCAGGGCAAGCCGACCCCCCCGGAGATCCGCAGCCGGCTACACTCGCTGTTCGAGGAGTATGGTGTCTCCTGCCCATGTCTCGACCTCGACGAGGAAGACACCCTGCTAATGCATCTGCACCGGCCCATGCGCATCTGTATCCACGGTAGTCCTTACATCACGCAGATCTACGAGCCCTACGTGGTGGTGTGGTCTCGCCACCTCAACTACAACGACACGCCGCTGTGCCACCTGTGCCACCAGAGCGCCGGCCCGGTGCGCCACATCACCCGCTGCTGCTTCCAGAGCTACTGCCGCCGCTGCATCGCCGAGTGGGGGCGCTTCCACACGCAGTGTCCGTGCTGCGCCGGCGGCATGCACTTCTATCGCATCCAATAAAGAATCAAATAGAACCCAGTGTATTGACATTCAGGCCAGCTTCCACCCGCCGGTCGGGACCCCCTGCGGCACGCCGGGCTTGTCCTCGCTGTAGAAGTGACCGGCCGTGGTCAGCTCGACCCACACCGACCGCCGGTTCAGGGCGACCTTGGTGTAGTGCTTGCTCGAGACGACACCATGCTCGTCAGGCACGCCGGCGGGGAGGTACTCGAGCACCGTGGCGGGCGTCCAGCCGACCCCCTTGCAGTGCAGGAGGAAGCGGACGCCCGGGGTCTGCGGCACCGCCAGCTCGAGCTCGCAGGCATGGCAGTCGTGGCTACAGACCTCGAACTGGTCCCGGCACGGGCCGCAGTGCCAGTCCTCGTTCTTGTCCAGCGCCACCCTCCCATGCAGATCGATCGTGCTGACACACTTGGCGCAGCAGATGTGGGGGCAGGACTCGCAGCACACGAAGCTGGCCTGGTTGTACTTGGTGCAGGGGCTGGTGCAGTAGACGCAGCGGTTGTCCCAATCGTCGTCCTCGCACAGCATGCGCTCCTTGATGCCGCCCGGCATGGCCTTGGGCGGGTCGTAGGTGCGCAGCAGGTCGCCGTTGTGCATGAAGTAGATGAAGAAGCCCGGCCGCAGCTCCGCCACAAAGCAGTACTGATCGCCCTTGCGCCAGTGGTGGGAGAGGATCGGCGAGCGGTCGCCGCAGCCGACCCACTCGCCGATCTGCACGAGAGGGGTCGGCAGCTCTCGGCTCTTGCGGCGCTCCGCCCCGCTGATCTCGCACAGGGCTGTCTGGTAGAAGCTGAAGTGGGGGTGCTCGCTGGCGCTGATGACGGCGCTGAAGAAGAAGCACTGGTCGCCGAACCAGAGCTTATGCCGCAGCAGGCGCCGAGCCATGGTGAGAAAATGAGTTGAGATTTGGGGCAAGTCCTCACCTGGACTGAAATAGAGGTCGAGAGAGGGGCGCCACTTCAAATTGGCAAAGATGGACCCGACTGATTTTGTCTCGGCACTCTACGACCTGCTGCGGGCGGGCCACTGCACGCCCCACCTCCAGCTCCACGAGGGCAAGGTCTTGGTGACCAAAGTCGGCGGCAGCTGGAACTTGATGTGTATCAAGGACCTGCCGGGCATCGTCACGCCAAACCTCTTGACGTTCAAGCGCTGCATGATCGACGTGGGCTTCACCATGACCAACAACACCGTCAGCCAGAAAAAGCGCAAGCGGGGCACGACCACTGCGCTGCTCTTCGCCCACCCCCTCTTCCCGGGCCACATCCAGACCCTGCGCCAGTTCAACGAGCTGCTGGACCTCGTCGAGATTCAGGGCAACATGATCGACCAGCGGAACAGCCTGATCAGCAAGATGCAGGCCGCCGTGGACAGCACGGCCAAGCGGATTCTCCAGAAGGACATCATGATCAGCAAGCTGCGGCAGACCACCCATCAGAGGAGCGAGGAGGTGCTCAACTCGATCTTCGACATTGCGCCGTACACCTCCGAGGCCGCCGATGCCGCCGAGGCCGCCGAGGCCGCCGAGGCCGCCGAGGCCGCCGAGGCCGCCGAGGCCACCGATGCCACCGATGCCACCGATGCCGCCGATGCCGCCGATGCCGCCGATGCCGCCTTGGCCGCCGCCGCCGCCTTGGCCGCCGGCGAGGGCGCCTTGGCCGCCGGCGACCTACCGGCTCCCGGCAACTTTCCCGAGCTCGACTATGATATGCTGAACGTCCTGTAGTGAATAAAGACGTATTCATTCACAGCTGTGATTGAAAACGTCTTTATTACAGGTTGGCCATGCACATGGGGCAGGCGGCCTTCTCCGCCAGCCAGCGCTTCATGCAGGGGTGGTGGAAGTGGTGGCCACACGGCGTCTCGAAGTGGTCGGCCGGCACGCCCGACAGGCAGATGACGCAGGTCTCGCCCTCAGCCTCCTCGGTCGGGAACCACGCCTGCGACACCTTCGGCACCAGGCGGTACTCGTGCAGGCGGGGGATCTTCCACCCCAGCGCCTCGGTCAGGATCTCGTAGCCGGTCTTCTCGTAGTGCTGGATGTTGAGCGTCCGCTTGGGAAGGACCTCCTCGCCGAGGTCGACGGTGTCCTGTGTGCGCCAGTCCCAGACGATTGCCCCCATGACGCCGACCTCTGGCGGCACCGGCTCGGCCGAGGGCGGCTCCTGCAGGGCGTCCCGGGGCCGGGGGTGCGAGCAGTTCTGCTCGCCGTCGTAGATGAAGACGAGGATCTGCAGCGTTGTGTCGAAGCTGGGGTGGCAGCACGGGCAGATGCAGCACTGCTCCTCGAAGAGCGCATGCACCATCTCCTCGCCCGGGTCCTGTGCGCAGTATTGCGAGCGCTTGTGCTGCAGGTGGTTGCTGACCAGCCCCAGCATGCTCGCCGCATCGCTGCTCGTCATGTGGCAGTAGGTGGAGTCCTCCACGGTGGAGATGCCTGTCTTGACGTCCTGCGGGTTCTCCAGCACCATGGTGATGCGGATGCCGAAGGGAGTCGGAGCGAACTTGTGGTGGCCGGCCTGCAGGTTGCCCTCGCTGACGTGGAACATGGCGAGAAAAAATTGTGCACACCCTCTCCGCTCCATCTCTCACCTGGACAACCTGGACAGCAGAGAGTCAGCGCCAAGATCCTATGTTCCAGCCCGACCTCTTCGACTTGGACGGACCCACGCCGGCGGCCACGGCGCAGCTGGCGGCGCTCGCTGCGGGCAAGAGCGCCCCGCAGCTGGTGGCGCTCGCCGAGCAGCTGGCCGAGGCCTACGCCGCCACCCTCCCGAAGCTGCAGTACACGGAGAGTGCGGAGTGGCTGGCGTTCCGCCAGCAGCAGCGCAAGGACTGCGGCTTCGACCGCTCGTACAGCCCCGACAACTCGACGAGCGTCTGGTGGTCCCTCATCTGGCTGAGCCTCAGCGCCGAGCAGTGGGCCAGCCTCGCCGAGCACTGGCAGGGGGGCGTGCTGAACCCGCACGCCATGAGCGGCCCCTTCGGCTTCTCGATGCCGGACAACGACTCCCCCATCGTGATGGTCTGCCCGAAGCGTGGACACTACGAGCTCACCACCCTCCGCCCCGGTGTGGACCTGCAGATCGGTGGCGGCACACTCGGGCCGGCGCAGCGGGACACGTTCGAGGCCATGGTGCAGACCAAGGTGAAGAACGTACAGAGCTACGGCGGCCCGCCGTACCGGCGGCCGACGCTGGTGCTGCTCCATGGAATGCCGTACTACATGGACGACTGCCAGTGGAGCGAGTGCGAGCTGCGGGAGGCCGGCATCGGCCGCAGCGACCGGGAGCTGTCCACCCGCATCTGGCTGCAGTTCCTCAGCAGGCAGCACACCGGGCACTACGTACCACTCCTGTAAATAATATATTAAGCCTTGCACACCGCACAGAAGCTGTCCCGCCACTCCACGCTGGTATTGTAGGTCTTCAGCAGCTCGATGGCGGCATCGTAGGTCTCGAGCGTCACCTCTGTGCGCCACCGCAGGCGAAGCAGCACGAAGGTCTCCAAGCCACAGACCTCCTTTGACGAGAGATTGACCCCGAACCCGGAAGCGGCCCGGATGACCTGCTTCGTGTGAGGCCGGTACTCGCAGATGATCTGCTTGATGGACAGCCAGACAATGACCACGTACCATGTGGCCCGGCAGCGCAGGTCGATGCTCGAATCACTGAAGGTCTTCTCGAAGATCTGCTGGAGCTTGCGGTCCCGGTAGCGCATCTTGCTGAACGGACCATTGTCGGTCGGGGGAGAGACGATCGTGCGAATGAGGAGGATGGTTCCGTGGATGATCTCGATTGACGTGCACCGGAGGTTGTACGAAAGCGACTTCCATGCCTCGCCATTCAGCCCGAGGTAGGCCATCGCCGAGGGGGCCACCTGGCTCGCCACCACCTCGTAGTGGGTGGGAACATACTTCACGATCTCCACCACCTTGGCCACCTCGCCCGCCGGCGCCGCCGGCGCCGGCGGCGCCGCCGGAGCCGGCGGCGCCGCCGGAGCCGCCGGAGCCGCCGGAGCCGCCGGAGCCGCCGCCGGGGCCGGGGCCGGGGCCGGGGCCGGGGCCGGGGCCGGGGCCGGGGAGGCCGTCCGGCGCTTGACGACGAGGCGGCGGCGGCCGCCGCCGCCCATGATACTAGGTACGGTCATCTTGCGGCCCATGGCCTTTCAACAATGGAGCTGAGAAATCTCAGCTCAGTCCAGGTTTGCTCTCGCTCAAACTGTCGCCTGTCATTTTTTTTTGAAAAGCTGCCGACACCATGGACGACTTCTTGCTGGGGGTCGGCTCCGACGAAGACCTGTCGTGGCTGTATCAGCTGGATCAGCTGGACCCACCGCCCCTCTTCTCCACCATCCTGCCGACCACGCTGCCCAAGCCCTCCCCCGTGAAGATGTACCAGATGGACCCCTTGGCGCCGCCGGCCTCGTCGGCGCCGTCGGCGCCGTCGGCGCCGCCGGCCTCGTCGGCGCCGTCGGCGCTGGCGCCGGCCTCGGCGCTTGCGCCGGCCTCGTCGGCGCCGTCGGCGCCGTCGGCGCCGGCGGCGCTGGCGCCGGCCTCGGCGTCGACGCTGGACCAGCTGATCCAGTTGCTGTCGAGCGAGTCCCCGCCCCGCAAGAAGCAGCGGCTCAGCGTGCGGCGGAAGCCCAAGACGAGGACCATGCGCTCCATCACGCCCCAGAAAGACTACGGCTGGAACGAGGATGGCACCATCTTCCGGGGGTGCGTCGGTGTGCAGGTGGGTGGCGAGCCCAAGTACGAGCAGTGGACCAAGGCGGAGGTGCACGAGAAGCTGAGCTCGATGATCACGGAAAAGTGGAAGTGGACCGAGGCCGAGGCCGAGCGCAGCCACTGCAACCTCGCCCGCTGGCTGCATAAGGTCGTCGATATGTACGGCGACAAGGAGTTCGACCCGAAGGCGGTGCAAATCTTCAAGCTGGCGCACAAGAAGGGCGGCGGCAAGAAGTCCCGCCTGGGCTCGGCGCCGGGCGGCGTCAAGTTCTACCCGCCGTACGAAGCCCTCTGCTGTGGGTACGAGGTGAGCCGCTGCCCCTTCACCGAGGTGCTCAGCACCAACAACACCAAGATGCGGCTCTCGCCGGTGTTCGTGGAACGCCTCAAGGCCCACGGCATCCTGTAGTATCATTCATTAAAACCCGGACCATCCACAGCTGTGAATGAATACGTCTTTAATCAGTCGCTGGCGATGGTCGACCATCTTTTATTGTCACAACACACAGGGGGCAGACATGTCGGCCCGCCTCAGGCCACGCCGTTCGCCCACAGCAAGAGGCGGAGGTTCTCGGGGGCGGCGGCGGCGGCGGAGCTGGCGGCGGAGCTGGCGGCGGAGCTGGCGGCGGCGGCGACGGAGCTGGCGGCGGCGCTGCCGGCGGCGGCGGCGGCGCTGGCGGCGGCGGAGACGGCGCTGCTGGCGGCGGCGAGCGCCAGCTCCATCACCCCCTTCTCCGTGGTCGGCAGGCTGTCGAGGTCCGCCCGCATCTGGCGGTTCGTCAGCTTGTAGACGCTGGTGCACTTGCCCTCGCCGTCGAAGAACGGCGTGGCGAAGTGCTGCATCCACGTCGTGCGCAGCTCCTTGTTCTGGCGGGGAAGGTTGTGCACGGGGATCTCCTCGGGCGACGTGGCCAGGCGGCCGAGCGGCAGCCACTGGCCGCCCACGCAGACCTCGACGTCGGTGGCGCTGATCGTGACCTCGACGCCCAGCCCGGCCACCGCCTTGCGCAGCTCCTTCTTCACGTGCGCCAGCCACAGCTCGGCCTTCTTGCGCACCTTGTCCCGGCTGAGCACGACGGCGCCCTCCATGCTGGTGGAGACGGTCCACTCGTCATGAGGCTGCCCAGCGATCCGAACGGCGGTGGCGGGGACGCCGCTGCGCACGGCGGCGATGAACTTGCTCATGATGGCCATCGTAGAGAAGGAAATGTGTGTTCTCTCTCTCTCTCCGCTCTTCCAACCTGGAACACCTGGACTGGCCAAACTCTCCAGTCTCCATCAACTAGCATGGGCAAGGAGGACAAGGGCCGCCCGCACGCTCAGGGCCTGCACGCCGAGCTCCAGCGCCTGGTGGAGCTGCTCGACTGCCCCATCTGCCTCAAGTCGGCGTCGTCGCCCCAGTTCCTCCACTGCTGCGGCAACCTCATGTGCGGGATGTGCCTGTATGGCTGCCTGCAGAAGAAGGACGAGTGCCCCATGTGCCGCCAGCCGGGCCCTCAGCACAGCGACCACCGCTTCGCCCAGAACGTCCGCCAGAGCCTGCAGCAGACCGGCGCCGACCTCCCGCTCGGCGGCATGTACATCGACAGTCGGGGCATTCGGTTCGAGGGGGAGTTCAAGAACGGCAAGCTCCACGGCCAGGGTAAGAAGACCTACTCCAACGATGGCACCCATGAGGGCTGCTTCAAGGACAACAAGCTCAACGGCCCGGGCAAGAAGACCTACGCCAAGGGCGACATCGAGAAGGGCTTTTTCAAGGACAACCTGCTCCACGGCCAGGGCAAGCGGTCCTACGTCAACGGCAGCATCTTTGAGGGCTGCTTCAAGGACAACAAGCTCGTGCAGGGCAAGAAGACCTTCGCCACCGGCACCATCCTCGAGGGCGAGTTCAAGGACAGCCTGCTGGACAACCTGCTCGTGCAGGGCAAGAAGACCTTCGCCACCGGCACCATCCACGAGGGCGAGTTCAAGGACAGCCTGCTCCACGGCCCGGGCAAGAAGACCTACTCCAACGATGGCACCCATGAGGGCTGCTTCAAGGACAACAAGCTCAACGGCCCGGGCAAGAAGACCTACGCCAACGGCGACATCGAGAAGGGCTTTTTCAAGGACAACCTGCTCCACGGCCCGGGCAAGATCACCTTCGCCAACGGCAAGATCTACGAGGGCGAGTTCAAGGACAACCTGCTCGTGCAGGGCAAGAAGACCTTCGCCACCGGCACCATCCACGAGGGGGAGTTCAAGAACGGCAAGCTCCACGGCCCGGGCAAGAAGACCTTCGCCAACGGCAAGATCGAACAGGGCTATTTCGATGAGGGCGTGCTCCACGGCCAGGGCCAGATCATCTACGCCAACCGCCAGATGTGCGAGGCAGAGATGTACGAGGGCTGCTTCAAGGACGGCATGTTCGACGGCCAGGGCAGGCTCACCTACGTCAACGGCAAGATGTACGAGGGCTGTTTCTGGGGCGGCAGCTTCGCCTACGGCAAGTTCACCTTCCCCGCCGGAACCGTCTTCGAGGGCTGCTTCAACAAGTACGGTCAGCTCCACGGCCCGGGCAAGAAGATCTTCCGGCACACCGTCTACGATGGTGAGGGCAAGAGCCACATGGTCTACGAGGTCTACGAGGGCTCTTTCCGGTGCAACCGCCGGGTGGGGCCGCTGCCGCCGGGCAGTTATCCCGAAGCAGTGGAAAAGTACGCCAAGGCCTCCTTCATCGAGTGAGTACGCCCTGTCTGTAAGCTCTCGAGGATCTGACGGATTTGTAATCAATAAATAATACATCAATCAATGCATGGACATGCGCTGCAAGGCCTCGCCAAGGTCGAGCTCGACGCCGAGGTGCTCGCAGACCAGGCGGCAGTAGGCGCCCTTGGACTGCTCGCACTGCCACTCGGCGGCGCTCTGGAGCCACTTCTCGAGCGTGTTGTGGTCGAACTTCTGCAGGATGTATCCCTGCATGTGCCGCATGGCGCTGATCGTTTGCTCGGCGCAGCGCTTCTTGTCCGCATCGGCACCATAGAGGTCGATCAGAGAGAAGCTCTTGCCGTATATGGAGGAGGCCATGTTGTTGAAGATGGTGTGCAGCTTGGTCACGGTGTTCATCTGCCCCTGCCAGAAGCAGATGGTCTGGAAGTGGGTCAGGTTCTGCAGCTCGACCTGCAGGAAGTTGTTGACGTGGCAGCTGCAGCGGAACTTGTTGCACGCAGTGCTCTCGGTGTGCTGGCAGCACTCGCCCTGTGCGGCGGTGAGGATGGTGACGTAGTCTTCGTACCGAATGGTCAGCCCCCTCTCGAGAAGCAGCGTGTAGAACTGGAAGGCAAACAGCTCCGGGTCGTAGTGCTCGTTCCCCGGCTCCCCCACCTCCAGCAGCGGGAGAACGAGCTCTGCCATGGCGCAGTCCATCTGGAATTTATTTGTGCGGTCCGCCCCCCGACCGGAGCGAACGATTTCCAGGTAGCTGGATTTTACCTGTTATGTAGCCGCTTAATTAAACAGGGTTGTGCTGGATATAGTGAGTCGGAAAGGTTTTAACGGTTCCCAGTTAGGCTCGCTCACCTGGGAACCGTTCCCAAGTGAGCGCCCCGAAGTCATTATTATTTGTCGCCATGCTGGTGAACTTTCGCCCCCCGAAGATCGTCCTCCTGCTGGAGAAGAACCGTCAAGAGCTGCGGAAGGTGCGCACAGAGCTGGCCCCGCACGATGACACGTTCTACCAGAAGGCCCAACGCACCTTCATCAGACAGTACCACGACATTCCTGGCAACAAGTACCATGGGCCCCAGCGCATCGTGAAGACCAAGCTCCCCCCCAAGGTGTCCGCCAAGGCGTCCAAGGAGAACCAGATCGTCACCGAGGCGATCCTGGTAAAGTGGCAGTACAAGGAGGACCTCCTGCGGCGGCGCACTGCCCTTCGCACGGAGAACAGGGAGCGCATCGCACAGAGCAAGTGGCGCATGGAGCAGAAGCCCCGGAAGAAGAAGAAGCGCAAGATGACCAAGCTCCTCCGGGGCAGCGAGAGCAGCGGCAGCGAGAGCAGCGGCAGCGAGAGCAGCGGCAGCGAGAGCAGCGGCAGCGAGAGTCCGAAGAAGAAGGCCAGGGTAACGTAACAAGGGCAGTTGGGGGTAATCAACTATCTAGGAAGAAGAGCCCGAGGACATGGTGATAGAGACTATCTATTTATTTCGAAATCATGGTGCATGTCCCATCCGTGTGCAAGTAGATGCCAGGGTGGTCCTGGTTCTCAGCCGTCTTGGACCAGGGCAACCAATCGTGCAGCTTGTCGGGGTCGCACTCGCCAGTGAGCATCATAAAGTCAAATGCAACCTTCTCTTCCTCTGGCAGAAGATGACCGTAAATCACATCTCCGGGATCGGCTTTGTGGCGCTTGCCCGCCTTGCCCGCCTTGCCCGCCTTGCCCG
>Ga0233412_10002018_pt1 | contig 10088 bp, 12 predicted proteins | sample Na_anoxic_4_MG_FD_180667 | JGI IMG/M metagenome (GOLD analysis project Ga0233412, IMG submission 180667) | Seawater microbial communities from Saanich Inlet, British Columbia, Canada - Na_anoxic_4_MG | ecosystem: Environmental > Aquatic > Marine > Inlet | place: Canada: British Columbia... | reverse complement strand
TTGCACACTCATCCATAATATCACTGTCAGAGACACTCCCCATGACTATACCTACTAATGGTTTATCGTGCATAATCGTCATCCTTATTTAGGTTTTATGGCAGAGGATTCTTATCTCCTTAATTAACCTATAGTATTTGTTAATATTATTATACTGATTTAATGCGTAATCGCAAGAGACTGTTCCCGGCCGACTGGCATCGGCCGATTTTCAGAGCCACAGCGTCGTGCTCAACGCTTTTCAGCATCAAAGATCAAATCACCAGGGCTTATGGGTTTCAGTGTATCGCTAGCTCGGTGCTCAACGCTTTTCAGCATCAAAGATCAAATCACTTTGGGTTGGAGGAGGAGTTGTTATTGGTGGAATGTGCTCAACGCTTTTCAGCATCAAAGATCAAATCACAGATGAGAGCGCAGTTGATATATGGTTACCCTTTAAGTGCTCAACGCTTTTCAGCATCAAAGATCAAATCACAACTTCAAGCGTCGTTATTAATACAGTCTCATATGCGTGCTCAACGCTTTTCAGCATCAAAGATCAAATCACTCCAAGAGGAAAAGAAAGGGCAGAGCTACCCTTATGTGCTCAACGCTTTTCAGCATCAAAGATCAAATCACATTCTATCGCATCCAGGTCAACAGGACAGCTCTTACGTGCTCAACGCTTTTCAGCATCAAAGATCAAATCACTCTGGCGCTTCAGCCCTCGCAAATAACAGTGTTTGCCAGCATGATTTCAAGCATTTTCCAACCTCGAATAAATTTTGAAACCAAATGTAACCCATTGACCAAAAGCAAGCGCCAAGTGTTATAAATAACAGGAAATAATAAAATCAAGCATCTTGTTTTTCTCAGGAAGCCATTAAAGCCCAGTTTTTTCAATCAGTTTCACCTCCTAAACAACTTAAGGGTACCAAACCAGCGCACATGCTTGACTAAAAAACCTCAAACCCGGGCACAGGCTCTTTCCAGATGGAATCATCCCGACTGTCGATCACTCTCTTTGCACAAGAATCACAAAGCCGGACGATCATTAAATCGTCTTCATTGTCCATAATCTTTTCCAGATCCAACCGCAATTTCTCAAGTTGTTTTCTGCTCAAATGGACGCGAAAAATCGACAGTTGCAAGTGGTCGCCAGTGCCCTTAAGAATCTTATAAACCTTTGCCCATCGTCGCTGATCGCGAATATCGTAACACACCAAATGCCAATGCTTCTCCGCTCCCATCAACGCATCCTGAGCATTGCAAAAAGCCCTGGTTCTCCCGCCCACTCCTTTTCTAGTAAACGGGCCTCTAATTCAATGGTGCGAGCATAGGAAAGGGAGTAGTCGAGAACCGGATGCTTCCATTTTTCCTGTTTGCGCGACTCAAATAACGCAATGGCTTTGCGCCTGCCGTCTGAATTGAGCCATACCTGTTTGCCTGTGATCTGGAAATCTTCTTTGCTCCATTGTTTGCGATTCACTGAACCTATCAGGGGAACATCCCACAAGATGACCCGGAATAAATCCATAAGGTCCAGAGCAAGGGGATAGGCCGCTGAACGGGGTGTATGCAGGAAGCCGAAAGCCGGTTCAAGGCCCACGTTCAGCAAGGCCGCCACGCAATCCCGGTAAAGCAAGGCATAGCCAAATGAAAGAAGAGCGTTGAAGGGGTCCCTTGGAGGTCTCCGGTTGCGGCCTTCAAAGTGAAGAAAGTTAGACGGCATAAGTTGGAGGACGGAAGGCAGAAGGGAAAAATAATTTCTCCCGGCCTGCCCCTCATGTCCACGTATGGTATCTACCACCTGTTCATACCCTTCATCGTCAGTGTTGGGCTTCACATTTTCGGTCATCTGCTCAAGGTTTTTATTTATCCCAGCCAATTGCCTCAATTCAAACCGCATAGGCTCGAGGCCCTTCTCAACTTCCGGGCCCCGTTTTTTCTGTTGCTTGCCTCTGGTCAGCCGCAGGACATAACGAAGCTGGTTCTCAACCTTGGCCTGACAAAGTCTGGCGCTAAGCCGGGCCTTGAACAAAGGGTCCTGTAATGCCCGAAACTGTCGGTTCTTGCGCTGTACCCCGCCAGCGCCTTCACTAAAGGCGCCTACGTAACGCCCGCCATAGGACAGCCAGTGCACTCCAATATTATTGGCAGCACAGAAATGAATGCATTGGGTTGAAATCTGCACATTTCCATGAAGAACCAATGCGGAAATCATTTTGCCAGGCAATGCCTTTTTCGTTTTATCCGGGAGATATACCACGAGCTGGTCCCCATCCTTGCGCAATGAAGCGCCCTGCTCAACGATATGGATAATCCTGCGGTCATCATCAACCGGAAACAGTCTCTGGATTTTGACCTTTTCAGAACGTATAAAACGCTCCTCTTCAGGCAGGCACACCGGAGCTAATGAGCAGGTGCGGCATAACCTTTCAGGGGCAGTGACAGGCGGCCGTTCCAGGGAAGCTCTCAATTCTTTGGCCCGCTTAACCGCGTCTGTCACTTCCATGGCGGCCTGCTCCGCATCCACAGGAATCTTTATGAGCTTATTGTCCGCATGATAGCGAATGCGAGTCTCTTTAATCTCCTCGCCTGAGTGCTCAGCAAGGAGCAGGGTATATGCCAGGGCCTGAAGCCGATCGCTGGGCCAGGCGTCATTTCCACCTTTGGACTTGCCTTTTTTGTGTTCATATACTACAAGCCGGCCGTTTTTACGCCGGACATAATCAACCTTTCCCCGAATCCCCAGTTTATCATTGGCCAGTTCAAGGGTGTAGATTTCCGGCCCTTTGTCTATCTTTTCATGCATCCTCCTGCCTGAATAGATATTGGCGTCCGCGACCCGAATTTCTTCCACTTCCTCCAAATAAAAAAGCCGTTCACAATAGGCAAGGGCGTGGAGGGCCATGACCCTGATAAGCGGCTCATCAGTCGTTTTTTCAGCCATGTGGTGGGACTGGAAAACGTCCTCGGGTTCAGAGGATTCTATATTTTTAGGCTTTTTCTGTGGCATCGTTAATTCCATGCCAATCATTGCTGATTGATTTCCATTAGCCTATCATGCTTTTTTTGCAAGGCACGATAATTTTCAAAAAGCATCATCCATTCCATGATATCACCATCGTCGCCCAGCTTCCCGTTCCGGTACTCGGTCCAGGCTTCCTGGCTGTTCATTCCAAAGCGCTTTTCATACAGAACCAATTCCTCTTTCAATTTGTCCATCTTCCGTAAACATTTTGCTGCCTCAATCTGCACAAGCTTTATAAACCTCCTCTGAACAAGGGCCTCTCCCAATACATCGGCCATTTTTTTAGCGCTGCTTTCAATGTTTATCGTGCTTCACCGCTATCATTTTGTAGTGCTTCCAGAATAAAAAGTCTTAAGCAGCTTTGTACTGGCGAATATCAACCATGACACCGGAAGATAAGCTTTCTTCTGCAGTTTTTAGCAATCTGGAAGTAATTTTCTCATCCACATACTCTTCACCGCAATTGGAACAAACCTGGGCAGGCACTTCCTTGAAGACAAGAGTCATACCGTCCCGCTCCAGAGTTACGCTAATCCTTCCTTTCTTTGTTTCACCATATTTGCAGATCACGCATTTCATTACTTTCTCCTCTTGAATTCGTTATCCCATTGGTCAGGACTCGGTTCATAAACAGTGACGACAATTCTTTCTCCGGATTTTTGATTGTCAGCCACTACAACATGAAGGGGTCTGTGCGCGGACCATCCAAGCGCTAAACGGCTTGGAAAGGGAGTGTCATCAGGGTATTCTTCAATGGTTTCACCCTTTTCAAGTATATCCTTAACCTCCTTTTCGTCAATGCCGCGCTGGAACATTCTTCGCACGGCATGAATGCGAAAAACATATTTTATTTTATTTCTCAATCGTTATCCACCTTTCATCATTTTCCGGCGGCGTTTCGAGAATGCCTTCCTTGAGACTGAATTGCTGCCAGATAGTCCCTTTGGAGCCAACGTGATCTACCCATACCGGCAACGGCAGGTCACCTTCCGGATCGCGGACAAGCCAATACCCCCTTTCCTGGGGCCATTTTGGGAACCACAAAATGTCGTTAACCAAATCCCTGCTTTCACCCAGGCTCAGCCCCCCATATCTTTCAACCAGTTCGGGGTTCGTTTGAACAGCCATTATTCTTTCAGATAGTTCTCCCCTAAAGGCCCAAATAGCAAAACACAAATCCGTCAGGATTTCATGATAGTCTGGTCTTCGATTGACTCCGACTCCTGGCGGAATTTTTTTGTTTTTGATACGCCAGGTAGTACGCAGAGCCATTGAAAGTTCAGGCTTATTTATAAGTGCATAGGCAATACGGCTGCCCAGGTACCTGGAGCGATCTCCCTCTCCCACTAAGGACAAAAGAAATCCATATACAGTTGAAGGTGGTGGGACCTTCTCGGTCTCAAGATACTCACGAGCAAATCCTTTCCTGAAACTGCACACCGGTACAGAAACAAGAAGATTGACGTATCTATTTTCATTCATCTGTTTCCTCCAGGTTTAGTTTTTCCTTGATGGATTTTTTGCACTCTTCCACTGTTGTTTTTACACCCGCCAAGCAAACCTTTGCGCCAATGGCCTTAACTTCGGGTTGCTCTGATATTAAACCTCCAATAAAAAGCTCCTCTGGTAATAGGTCCTTTGCTTCAACTTTACGTACCAGTTCAGGCACAGAAACTTCCCCATTTTCTTCTTGAAAGACATATAAAAATCTTGGGGCAGGATCGTTCGTAACACGCAGGATAATGGATTCAGGGGAAAAATCGAAGAGAAATCGACCGTGGTTTCCAGCGACTTCTCCCAGCGCGCCCAAGCCGTTTAGCGCATCAAGACAGCGCGTTTTATCCCTCAACCTTTCAGGGGTCATGGCAAAGCCATACTGGTATCGTGTGGCATGCATTTCAGCACCATATAATGAAGTCCTATCCTTTTCCCCGCTCTTGGCATTAAATGAAATATCACCTGCATATGGGGTTGTGGAGATAGCCCTGCATACTTCTAATACGCCTCTTCTCTTTGTAGTGCTTCCTTTTTCTCCCTCGGTTTTCCCACCTTCAGCCTTCATATATCCAAGAAGATCGTCGTCAATGAAGGTTTCTCCGTTTTCTTGAGCCCAGCCTGACCAATTTTCATCCTGCCATTTATGCTCTTCTTCTTCGTCATCCCATTTTCTATTTACCGATAAACCGTTAGTTTGCCATAAATAACGGAGTGCCCAGCGGATAGCTTCTGCTGAAACAGTTGTATGCACATTACCCTTCCAAAGAAGCTTCTGTAGAGTTGTAATGTTGCCCTCGGTTTCTCCACGGTTATTCGCCGCGCAGCCTATTCCAGTGATAATAGCCCCAAAAATGTGTAAGCTCATTATTCTACCTCCTCTTCTCCAAGAGTTTCGTTTCCAATTTTATCAACGCCCTGACCGGAATAGGAAGCAAGGGCAAGTAAGGCCAAATCCCTTGCTTTCTGCCAGTCCGGCCCAGTAAAAAGGGATAATAGTTCAGACCAATGTTGCTGAAGGCTTTTGTTGACGCCTCCCCTGGCAAATATATCGGCTAATTCGGCCCGAAGTGTCTGGCCGTTTTTGGCACGCATCAGGGAAGAGCGTATCCTTTCAAATTCCCTATCGAAGCGCGCTGGTTCGCCTTTTTGTTTAGCTCTTGCTGCCAACGCACCGTATCGGTTACGAATGGCCTTGTGGATCGACTCCACAAAAAACCTGTCGGACTCATATGTCCATATACTTTTTTCAATCATTTCGTTTAACCCCCTTCTTTCAAAAGAAACTATTCTTGCCAGATCTTTGGAACACATAAGCGTGTAAAAACCTTTAAACCAATCCCTATTCGAGGCAATATTGTCGGCTATTAGGCCTCGAGGAATACTCGTATGGATATAAAATGTCCCGTCTTCCTTCACATAGGGCATGCTCGCGAGACTTCTCAATGCAAGATTAAAGATATTCAAGCGTGTTGTGTCTATTTCTGCCAAGTGCATCAGGCCGGTTCTTGTTTTTTGCTGTTTAGACCATCCCACAGTACCCATGGTCATCACTGTGCAGGAATCGATTTCCAATTCGCCCACCATTCCACCTGGAGCGAATGAATGCAGGGCCGTTAAAGCCAAAAGGCCCGCATCCCCCAGGCTGTCGGCATATAATCTTTGAACGGGAGAATTTAAATACCGGGTGTAACACCTATCATAGGCTTGTAAATCTTTTATTTGGGGCAGCACTATGGCTGCTCCTTTTCTCTTGTCATATTTCCCATCCGGATTCCTGTGAGATACAAGGTAGTATAGAGAACCAACAGGCGAAAAGAGAAGACATAAAAATTTTTTAGGATCAGCATACAAAGCCGTATTTAAAGTGTATGCAACATGCCTCACAGTTCCTCCGGGGAAAAGCCACCCGGCCAAACTCACGTTCTTTCTAAATCCACCGCTTTTATCAAATAGACCAAACTTTTCAATTCTCTGATTGTTGTATTCTGTTAAGGATTTAATTTTTTGTACAACAGTTTTATCCTCAAATTGAATATTTATACCCTTTTCTTTTTTTTCGGTCTTACGTGTTCTGCCATGTTGCAAATAGGTTCGTAGTATTGCATTATGCAAGAGAACCATCTCTAAATCACCCATTTTATAGTCCCTATGAACCCAAAAATCGATAATGCCATCTTTGATGCCGAAGGATTTATTTATTATGGGCTCCAACAGACTGCGAGGGTTTTGCTTCCACTGAATCTCAACACTTTGCGCACCCAGAATCCAATTGCCAAGTTCCGAAAAATGAACAGGATCAAGCCTGTTCAAAGTCATACACAGGCCAGCCAAGCCTACTCTGTGAAGATGTGTCATTCCGGGATCAAATAATCCAATCCTCAATCTGTTGTTGGGCATATTTTCCTCCCCAAAATGGGCCATATTCAATAGATCCCACAGGAGCAATCAGGTACCGGCCTTTGGCTGACCATTGTTGCCAGGAATTTCCCTTTGGAAAGGGCATTGGGATGGCCATCTCATCAAGAGGGCCTTCAGCAAGGTCCTCTTGCCGGATCATCTCGATTGTATGGCCCGGTTCCATTAGTGAATGTCTGTTTGTAACTGATATCCAGGGGGCGTCAATCCAGTCGCAATGGATAGGAGTATCTAGCTCGAACGTGCAGTTTTCCTCGACAGACACAAAGGCCTCTGCCAATTCTCTCTGCGACTTAGGTTTCCCATCAGCAACTATGGACAGCCAGGTTCCCACTTTCTGAAATAAAGTTTGTTCCTCTTCTCCCTTAGCATAGGGTAAGGCGTTTTCTGGTTTGAGAAGCAATGCTTTGCCCATTTTGTCAGGAATATCGTCAAATCGGTTCAACCTTCCAAGCCTCTGGATTATGGCCGCAATAGGCGCATATTCGCTCACTAAAAGGTCAGCGGAAAGATCCAGGGACATCTCCGCAATCTGAGTCGTCACTGCAAACATTGATGGTTTGCCGGACAAAAAGCCGTCAACTACTACTCTTTGTCGTTGTAGCCGGTCTCTGTAACGATAGCGGCTGTGGAAAGGTTGCACGGGAAGATCGTCATCGAGCGCCTTTTGCACCAAGGCTATTGTCCTGGCAACGGTATTACATATCCAGAGTACTTTTCCACCTTTCAGGAGAACTTCTCTGGCCTCTTGATATGCAGTATCCTCGTTCGATCGAGACAAAACATACCGATTTGCGTTTTCACGCTCCCCAGGTCCGCTGACCACAAAAAGTCCACCTCGTAATTGACTTGTCTTTTCCAGTGACGCCTTTCTTTCTGGAGGCAGAGTTGCGGTCATAAGCAATATAGGAACTGACTTGAAAATCTCCAGAAATCGGAGGAGATGCTCAAAAAGTCTGGGGGAATAGGAGTGTATTTCGTCAAAAACAAAAGCGGAGCGAACAAGAGATGGCCAGGCATAGATACCGCGACGCACATTTTGTAGAAGACCCAGGACAGTGTGAGTGGTGCAAACAACCACGGGAATAGGCCATGTTTCCAGGGCTTCCAGACGAAGGCTCCTTATCTCGATCTGTGATTTAGATCTTGCGGGAAGATTTTCCAGAAGTCGGTAATCAATATCGGCCTTAGAATTGACAAGAATGGCCTCGAAGTCAGGGTCATGAAGATAACCGGCAAAGCCTTCCGAAGCCGTAGCCGTTGTTGGGTAGCAGAAAAAAAGCCTTTTGTCTGCTGCCTGTTCGGCAGCCCATAGATACGCAGCAGCGGTTTTTCCAGAACCGCATCCTGCCTCTACCAGAACGGTTTTTGTCTTAGCCTCGACAACACTTCGCTGGAAATGTCTTGGCAGCGCTCCTCGTAATTTTTGGCTGACTACCTCTTCAAGCTGGCCCTTTTTCAGGACCGGGGCGATGCGTCTTTGAAGCCAGACTCTGATGTCCTGATCCACATCTGTCACTTTGTCCGGCAAAGCGGAACCAGCCACATCGGCGCACATTAGACAGGCTTTTAGAGAGGCTATAAAGAGCTTCTGCACCGAGGTAAAATCCCGGTCTAAGCTCCTTCTAAGTTTCCTCAACTTCTCTTCAATACCGCCAAATGCGAGAAGGGAATAGGTGCGCTTGCTTGTGATTGGTTTGCTATTGATGCCGAACAATTCCTGCCCGATTTCCCAAAACTCTTCCAATTGTGGATGATCACCTAAGAAAGTAACCTCTATCCCGCCACGATCTTTTTTATCAGGAAATTTCAGATGGTGGCCAGCTACAGCAAAGATAACTGAAGGCCAGAACCATTCTGGATGCTTGCGGTCCAACCAGACACCTTGCAGCCAGGGTTGCAAGTCCTCAGCAACAACCATAATGCCCATGGTCTCATGCCGAATACCCTGAAAGAAGCTCCTATTACGCATCATTTTTTGGAAATGATCGTTGGCCTTTCCCAAATCGTGCAGCCAGGATGTACAAAAAAGGGCATCCCGCCAACATTGATCTGAAATTTCTTCCCCGAGGATCCCAAGTATAGCTCTCGTTAGAACAGCATCTATGATCTCGGCGGCCTTAAGAACTTCCCTTGTATGCCCCACAAGGGTCTCCTCGGGCCTTGGATTATCAGGAGTTTTGCTGCTTTTTGCTAAAAGGTGTTTGAATTGCATTTTCTTACCCTGCAAATGGCTCAAAAAACCCGCAGCCCATTTTTCGACGTCCGCCAAGGCCGTTTTCCTGGAGGTTAATGGACTCTCCTGCATTCAATTCGGAAACCAGGAGGGTGTATCCAACGACCTGTTTTACGTGGACACGGAAGGTTTTTCTCTCTCCGACCGAAAGTTTTCCCTGAATATTCAGGTTAACCATTTGTTTTGCAATCTCCTTTTCAAATCTCTCCTGAACATCTCCGTTTCTTGTGGTCACCAGATGGGAGTATAATGCAACATTAGGAATAAGCGCTTTGGTTTTTGGGACACCGACAGTCAGGTTATGTCCAAGGATTTTAAGTTGTTTCCCGGCCAACTGAATATATTCGGGAATACGGCCAACGGCTAAACGCAGGACCAGTTCTGAATTAGGGGAGATATCCAGCATACCGTCGCCGATGTATCTTCCACGTATCAGTTTAAGCCCGACAGCTTGATCTTCATGAAAATGTGACAAAACGTCGCTGATAGCTCCGTGAAGGGCAAATCCGTGATCAACCGGAATGGTTTTCCCCAATACCTGAAAACAAAGGTCAACTTTTAGATCAGATTGCATGCTTACCTCCCAGGGATTCCCAAGGTCTTTTATTGATGCAATCTTATAACATAATTTTGGCAAACAGGGGTAAAAGAAATCAATTATAATGTTTCATGGAAATGCAGGGGGAAATCATTGACCCCTTTTCTCACATTTACCACTGCTTCTTTGCAAAATCATTTTCATTATCATTAACTCAAATATCCTATTTTTCTTGTCATCGGAAAATTCTGCTGATAATCTGTAGAAAAAGAGCAAGGAGAAGCAATGCCTATCTATGAATTCTACTGTGAAAGATGTAATACTATCTTTAATTTTTACTCAAAATCAATAACTACAAATAAACAACCAAGCTGTCCTCAATGCAAAAC
>Ga0233412_10002017_pt1 | contig 10089 bp, 12 predicted proteins | sample Na_anoxic_4_MG_FD_180667 | JGI IMG/M metagenome (GOLD analysis project Ga0233412, IMG submission 180667) | Seawater microbial communities from Saanich Inlet, British Columbia, Canada - Na_anoxic_4_MG | ecosystem: Environmental > Aquatic > Marine > Inlet | place: Canada: British Columbia... | reverse complement strand
GGATCTAACAAAATAGGAGTACCTTGCAGCCTAACTGAGATACTTCCAAGCTACGCAGATTTTCAGTCCGAAGTAGAAAATCCCATCAAAGCTATTATAGATGCAGATACGAGCGTTATTGTGTTGGGAATGAATGTTCCTGGCGGTTTTTATGATGGTGGAGATGTCATTTCTTCTACATCTAGAATATCTAGAATAAACCATACGTTTTCTAAAAAAATGCTTAACCCTCTTTTTGACAGAAAAGAGATGCTCGAATATGATAATCAAGCTTTAAATGTCGCACTTATTTGTTCAAGGATAGATGGTCCGAATCTAGAATCCGCAAAAGCTATTATAGACAATGGAGAAAATCTAAAAAACCAGATATATATGAATGGAGCTTTTATATTAGACCCATATGCGACTGTCACAAATAGCAAGGAAGAACAATATAGAGAAGATCTTTTATATGCAGCGAATAATTCAATTCCAAGAACAAATGTTACGCTCATATCCACTATATTAATTGACCCTTACCTCGACCCAGTTGTTCCTTATCTGCAAAAAGATTCAATATATTGGGGATGGTTTCAAGATAGATCTACTGAATCTTTTTTCAGAAACACTGACACTCAAAGGATATTTTTCTATAACGCGGATTTCGATGGAGCATTTTCAGTTAGAGATTTAGATTCAGAAACATGGTGTAGATTAGCTTTAAATGGAGGTTATGCTACATGCGCAGGAGCTATGTCGAGTCCAACGACTGACGGATATCTCAGACCAACTCCATTTGTTGAATCTTTGATAAAAGGATTCTCTATAGGCGAAGCGTATATATTTAGCTCTCTCTATCTTGACTGGACTATAACATTATTTGGAGACCCGCTTAATACCGTTTCGTTTAGATACGCTGTCCCAAGTAGTAGGTAATTTAAAATGGCAACAAATATAAAAAATCAAATATGGTATGATGCAATGTGGGATCTAGCTAAAGCTGTAGGAAGATATACACTCAAAGAAGCAGAATCTTATGAGAATGTAAAAACTATAGTAAATAGTCAAGACCTAACTACAGAAACAGATCTTCTGCTTAGATCCGTAGCTGTTTATGAAACATATACGACTGGGTTAATAAACTCAATGTTTGGGTCGCTATCATCTCAACTTTTACTTCTGCCTGTTACTGGATATTGGAGTCCTACCCTCGAAACATATCTTAATACTAACAATTTTAAAGTAAGCCAGCTATTATTAGATGTAGTAAAAGATAACGACATAATTTTACCATCAGATTTGATCTACGAAGAAGGGTTTTGGGAACATAAATCACTAATTATCGATAAATCTAATTTGTATTCATTATATCACTTCGAGATTAACGTATCAGAAGACAGTGATTTTTCTACAATATTAGCTTCTGCTGATAGTAGCGTGTCTGCTACGGGATGGTTGTATGAGAAAGAAGAAGAAGAGTTTGTCCCTATTCCTATAGATGGAGTCCCATCCAGCTACATAGATAGAAATATAATGTATCAGAGTTTATCGACGGAATACCTAGAGAGAGGGAAAGAATACTACTTCAGAATCAGACAAAAAGACCAATATAACACATATAATTTCATCTATTATAGGGACTCTATAGGGACATGATTTCACCAACAGATTATAAAATTGTAGCCGACCAAATAAATGAGATTCAACTCATAGACGAAACAGCTATAGAGTTTATTGATTTTATGGAAGGGGAGATAGAAGATTTATCTATTTTAAATGAACCAGTTGATAGAATAAAAACAAACATTACAGAAGTAAAACCTAAACTGAACACGAGATTTACAACTGAAAATAGTATCAGTAGTTTTGTTAGAGATTTACAACTGCACGTATTAAATAACACTATATATACTGATATAAATGATTATCTAGAAGACTATGAAATCAAAGTTGGACAACTTTTTGCTGATGTCTCTGCAAGAGTCGGTTATCCCATCTCTTCAAGTAATATCGTCGGTGGAAGCTAACAAGTTATAAAGGAGCAAATTATGCCTAGAACAAAAAAGCCGCAAACAACAGTTAAAGATTTAATCCAAAGAGTTAAAGCAGAATTATCATCAAAAGATGGTATTGGAAGTTCAATTCCTGATATCGTTTCTTTTTGCGAAAAAAAAGAATACTTGGATCTTGGTGGGCAGGGGATTAAACTCTATCCCATGCAAAAAACTATTTTAAAAATATTTTATAGAGGTTCTGTAGGAAATGAAAATATATCTTTGACCGAAGAAGAAATTCAAATGTGTAAAGATATAGGATGTAACACTGAGGAGAGAGGAGATTTACTATCAAAATTTGAACAAAAAGAAGTATTCAGACAACTGATACTGATATGGGGAAGACGATCAGGAAAGGACTTCCTGTGCGGAATTATTATGGCATACGAAGCTATGAGGCTTCTTGAATGTGCTGGAGGAAACCCTTATGCCATTTATGGATTGAGTGATTCAAACCCAATTACGATTCTGACGGTTGCTACTGCTGCTCCTCAGGCACAACTTGCGTTTAATGAAGTTAAAACAAGAATTCTTTATTCTCCTTACTTCCAAAACAAGTTTATACCAGATGGAATAGAAGCGAATAAAATTTTCCTATTAACTCCACAAGATAAAAAGAATAATGACGATTTCAAATCAAGAACTAAAGGTTCTATCGTTGTCGAAGTCGGACATAGTAACTCTGACGCTCTGCTTGGTAAACAGATATTCGTTTTGCTGATGGACGAAGTTGCAAGTTATAAAACTTCAGGCGGATCGTCTTCCGGCGAAAGAATATTTACCGCTCTTACGCCTAGTTTGGAAACATTTGGTCGTAACGTAAAAGTTATTGACGAAAATGGAGAAGAACAAACAGAGCGAATACTAGATAGTAAACTTGTTTGTATATCATCTCCTAGAGGTGAAGAAGGTCTGTTCCATAGACTTTATAAAGAAGCCCATTTAGTAGATGATAGATTGATGTGCAAGCTTCCTACATGGAACGTAAATATAAAAATGACTGAAAAGTCATTAAGAAAAAACAATGAATCCATGAACAAAGAAGACTTCTTAATGGAGTATGGTGCAGAGTTCTCTGGTACCGGTGGTGAGAGTTTCTTCGTGAGAGATAAAGTTATAGGATGCTTTAAACCCGGACTTGAACTACAAGAAACAGGAAGAGCAGGATTTACGTATTTTGCTCACTTAGACCCAGCAACTACAAGTCACAACTATGCTCTTGTTATCATACATAGAGAAAGGTACTTAAATACAGATACTAATAAATCTGACTTTAGGATAGTTGTTGATCAAATAAAATATTGGAAGCCAGAGCCAGGAAAACCAGTTAGAATAGAAGAAGTCGATGATTATGTTATGAATTTAAGAAGAAAATTTCATTTAGGCATGGTTACATATGACGTTTGGAACTCTATACAAAGTATTGAGAAACTTAAAAAAGCAGGAGTACCGGCTAAATGTACTCACTTTTCTTCTCAATATAAAATGGCGATATATACTCAGTTGGAGGTATTGATGAATAGTGATAAAATCTGGATACCTAGACATAAGTTAATGCAAGATGAAATGCTTCATTTACAAAGAAAAGTTACAGTAAAAGGATTTAGAGTTAGTCCACCTAAAGACGGAGATGTCAGAACTGACGATTTGACGGACGCTCTTGCTGGTGCATGTTATATTTCTATGAATGCTGTAGCTCATAAACTTCCGGGAGCCAGATTGGTCAATATGGGAGTTGTGCCAAGTAGCAACGCAATTAATTGGAGATCAATGAGCGGAGCATCATATGGAACTGGTTCTGGTGGACAGGTTGCGAGAAATATGGAAGAGAGAAACCCTCAAGGGCAGAATAAAAATATTCCTCCATGTGCTTTTAATAGATAATTTCAAGAACAACAAAGGAAAACCGCAATATTGTGGTAATTTAGTATTATAACTAGTGTACAACATACTGGAGATAAATTATGTATAACTTAAAAAAACAAGCCCAAATTAAGCCTACTGAAAAAATGCTGCAAGACCAGAACAAATTTTATGGTGTTTCTCAAGATGGAGACGCTGTAATAACTGACAAACAGCTTAAAGATGACAGAAAAGACCCACAAGGCGATAAAATCGGAGAAAAGCAACTCAAAGATGTTCGCAATGCATCTGATTCTATTATCTTAGAAAAACAACTTAATGTTGGGACCGGCTCATCTATAGATACAAGAGGAGATAAAGGCGTTGTCCTCATGGATATGCCTTTAGAGGCTGCTAGAAAGGCTCAGAAAGACTTCGATAAAGAGAACAAGGGAAACCTATCAGCAGAAAATAAAGCCTTCTGGGACGCTCTTGTAGCTGGCGGCAAAAAAATCAAGAATAACGTCCAAGGCAGTCAACTTCTGTCTAACTACGACTCAAGAGAAGATTTCAATAAAAGCAATCCATCTTTTGATAAAAAAGCTTCTTTGCTATCTGACGCTGATGCAATGTTGTATCATGTTTATAAGCAAGCAGCTTCACAGAGTAGAGACCTGACTACTGACGAACAACTCATCGTCAATAGCATTAATGCTAATAAAATGAGAATCCTTGCAGATCATAAAGCAGATATTGCTGCTGACGAAGATTACAGAGCCGATCAAGCTGATATAAAAGGTGACGAGCTTGAAGAAAGAGAGCAAGAAGAAAAAGACTTTGAAGAGTATAAAAGAAACAATCCAAACGAGTTTATTTAATAAATGAATTTTTACAAGCTTCACAAAATGGCTTATCGGGGAAATATCCCTAGAATGGAAGATCCTGACAGTAGGTTCGCTGATCCATACAGCACCAAGTCTAGTCCTGGTGATGGGCAGGGAACTAAGCTAAATACTCCTGGTAGTGAAGAGACTAACCCAGGAAGTTTTGGTGGTAGAGCTAGAGGATCGACTTTTCCAGACGATTTTTCGCCAGGCAGCAATTATGCTGAGCAAAAGAAAAGAGACATACCTGGATCAGATCACATGTTCATGGGTGGAGAGGAGTCAGATGATGGCATGGCTCCGATAGGAGAAGGCGTAGGTGGAGGCAATCAAAGCCAACCATTTGTGGATTCAAGAGAAAAATATATCGATATGACTAATAGAGAACCAGTTGGTCCTCATAATATGCAAAGGTATAGAACTGTCATTGACAGAACGCAGAAAAAATTACACACAGAGAATTGAAGGGAGCACCAAAATGAAGGTTAGAGTATCAAGGAAATTACGAGGAGAATTGTCTATAGACGCTATCGGATTTCCAGTTAAAGCAGGACAAGTCATTGAACTTAGTCCAGAACAGGAAACTGATATAAATGTATCAACAGCTATTCTCAAAGGGCTTATTGAAGATGTGGATGCAGTTAAAGAAGTTAAAGTCAAAGAAGAACCGATGAAGAAAGAAATAACAAAAAAAATGACGTTAACTGAGCTTAATAAAGCTAGTCAAAAAGATGATTTAGAAGAAGAAGATAAAGTTCATCAAGCGAAAAAAGCAATAGAAGAGCTACAAGCAGAAATAGATGCTACAGCGAGTTCAACAAATATGAGTGCTTTTGACATGGAAAAGAAGACTCTATTAGATAAAGATGACAGTACTAAAGCGGCTATGGATCGCATTGGTGGCATCGAGATCGAAAGTCTTCAAGTAGGTACGAATATAGATTTTTCTGATGAAGGGGTAGAAATAGAGATAGATCCTTTAGCAAAAACAGAACCAAAAGAAGAATCAGTTGATATTTTTAAAACTGAAACAAAGAAAACTGCTAAAAAGACTACTAAAAAAGCAGCAAAGAAGACCACTAAAAAAACTACTAAAAAAGCAGCCGCAGCAAAAAAGGCTCAAAAGAAGTTAAAAGAAGCTGCTAAAAAAATATCTGAATCCTCCATCAAACCAGTAGGGAGCCAGAGAGAAGAGAAAACTACTGAAATGCTGGCATACGATAATAGTGGAGAAGGCGATGATATAGGTTTTGTTGACCAAGAGCAAGAAAAAGAACTTCTTGCCAAAAGACCAGAGCTAAATCAAAATGAAGAAGATCTATTCTAAAAAAACTAAAAAGAACAAAAAAGATAAATACAAACTAATCCAATACTGGAGTATTTTGTATCCTAAAGAATATGTAGACGCACTGACAAGTAAAACTGTTGACGAGAGACTTACAAAAATAGCTTCTGACAAACTAGAAGAAACGCTAATGAAAGGGAAGCTAAGACAAGACGATGAGGGATATGTCTTTATAGATATTGACGATAAAGTCATTCATGGAATGTATCCATTGATAGATGATGAAGACGTTGAAAAGCCTCCTTATTTTGGCAAAGATGGATGGGGAGCACACGTTTCCGTCATCTCTCCAGATGAAATAGATGAAGACGAACCGCTAGACATTAAAGAAATTGGTGACATAATAAACTTCAAGATTAAAGAAGTATATTCTACAAACCCAGAAGGTTGGGACGAGATGGATAAGGTTTGGTTTATTTCTATCGACGCTCCAGAATTGGGAAAGCTGAGAAGAAAATATAAACTGCCTACGACATACAAAAACAAAGGACATGACTTTCACATTACTGTGGCTGTGCGAAGAAAGAAATGAAAAGTACTTGGGATATATTGCAAAAAGAAACAAATTACTACGGGGTAAAACTCGTAGATCAAAAAATATGTCAGTTTAGATACAAAAATAAAGTGTATCAAACTCCCATCCAAACAAAAATAAAACTTATCGACAAGCAGATCAAAGACAATAATACATTACTTGATAAACTTTGGAATGAACTTTCTGAACTGCTACAACAAAAAAAAGAAATGGATGCGTCAGTTGGCATAGACATTCGTTTAGTAAAACTTTTTGTAAACTCGCTTAAAGATATTGATATCTTGGCTCGTCTTTTATGTTCTGCATCTGATAGATGTAGGAAGAGTTTAATTGAAATAGGTTTTTTCAAAAATCTTAAACAAGCGTTAAACACTGATTCTATTGACTTCTCTAAAGATGTTATGCTGGCAGTCCCTGATTACAAGCTATGTTTAGATTGGACTATAAGAAAAAATTGCATTCTATCATACATTAGAAAGCTTCTTCGTTTTGTTTTAAGCGGTCAAGTTTTTACTAGTAGAGATGTGGTTAAAACAGCAAGAGGAGTCGCTGGCCCATGGTCAAACTTAGATCTTCCTATGCTTGAAAGAGCTTTTGAATGGAACGATATTTCAGACGAAGTTGCTGGCAGACAAAAAGACAAACAACAACAACGAAGATATAGAAAAGGATTTGAAAATTATAATAGTGAAAAAGTAGGCGAAGGTCACTACTGGCGTGAGTTAAGGAATGAGCCTTACAGTTGGTACGATAGAGGTACAGAAGACCCTTACCCGTCAAGATCTACATTATCAAAATGGTAAAATTATGAAAAAACAATCACAACATTCAAACGTATTAGACTTTTTAATGAGAAATCTTTATGATGTAGATCTAAAAACCTACAAAACAAAAGATCATGTAGATCCTAAAAGTGCTAAATCTCTATATTCTGTATGGAAAGATACTAACAATCAAGTATCTGCGAAAATATATAAGAAACCTGAGACGTTAAGTTCGTCAGAAATAGAAGCTATGACAAATCAAGGACTGATTAGGTGTGTTGGTGATAAAGTAGAAATAACCTCAAAAGGGTCTGACATAATTAAGACAATGATTTTAGGTAATGATAAATCATTTTTTGATGGCAATAATGATATAGATTATGTTACGGCAAAGAATAATACTAATGCACGACAAGCTTCTAAAAAGCAAACTAGCAAATATGAACAATCATGGTGGAACAGATTTTGTGAGGACAACGCACAATGAAAAACGTTCTTGTTTTAAATACAGAGAAAGAAGTTATAACAAAGCAAGCTATAGATAGAGAGTTGCTTTGGTACGACCACGAGAAGAAAAAAATGTTGAAGTTTAATGGTGGCAAATTAGCTTTTGAATATGGTTTTGATGATGATCTACAAAAATTTAGAATGATTCCAAAAATTGAAGAATTATTCGAGAGTCAAAAAGAAAGAACTATGGACAAAGAGTCTGTAGATACTTGGTTCGATTTATACTCTAGATATAATGATACTAGTGCAACGATAGCCGAACATGTAGAAAACGGTATCATTTTTAATGTAGAAGAATCAGAACTCGAAGATTTTATTTACGATTTAGAAAGACAAAATATAGATTTTGAGGTAGAGTAATGCTTAAAATGATAGTAGAAATGGCAGATACACCTAGTAAACAACAGCAAGGTCTGATGTTTAGAAATAAACTTGGCGAAGATTCTGGTATGGCTTTTAAATTTTCGACTCCTAAAGTTCTTAATTTTTGGAATTTAAACACTTATATACCATTAGATATTGCTTTTATCTCGCCAGAAAATAAAATAATAAAAATAACTAATATAGAACCTATTTCAAAATCTAAATCTGTAAAAACGGTTTCTAGTGATACTGATTGTTTAATGGCTATAGAGGCTAATCTAGATTTTTTTAGTGAGAATGGAATAAAAATCGGAGATAAAATAGATCTAGAAAGAAACGAAATTGGCGAAACAGTAGTAACTTTCAAAAAAGTTGAAGGAAAATAAAGGAAATAAAGTTATTTGTACCTAATGAGAGTAATAGCAACACAAAACTATTTGAAGAAAATTGAAGCACAAATGCTATATGACACAGATAGTCCTGACGAACCTATCGATATGTATGATGCAAAAACGTTTGATATCGAAATACCAGAAGATGAAATGATGAGAGAAGGTCTCCCGATTCTTACTCCAGAAGATGCGATGGCAAAGATGGAAGAAGAAGCGGAAGAGGAAGCGGAAGAGGAAGCATCAGAAGTTGAACTTCCTGAAATAGATGAAGAAGAAATTGAGGAATATCCCACTTTCCCATCTGTTTTTCAGGCGTTAAGATGGGCTAAGCAGAATAAAAAAGTAATAAGAGTCGAATATACTTGTAAATCTGGAAGAGCTATTACTAGAGATGTAGAGCCTCACGGAGACTTTTATGCACGAACAACACATAGAAGAATCTTTGTTACATTTGATGAACAAATTGGTGATGTTAGAAGTTTTATAGGATCGAATATATCTAACTATATATTTACTGGTCAAACGTTTGAGCCTAAGTTTAACTTCTCTACAGAGAGAAGGAATTACATGAGAAGACAACGTAGGCGAAAAATTCAGCCTTTTAAAAGGACATTATAGTCAACGACCCCTCCCCAAAGGGAACTTTAGAGAGAACCTATTTATTAGGTTAAGTTGACCAGACCACTAATAGGAGATTGAAAGTTGTTAGTAAGCGATAAGAAAGAAATTAGAAACGAAAGTATGACGCACCAGTACTTTCCTCTTTGGTTACAGATTAAACAGTTCTGTGAGGTAGGAACAGTGTTTGTAACGTTAAACCTTTTATTATCCGGTCGAGGTGAAGACGAATTCTGCGATTTCTCCAAAATCGTAGATACGCATTACTCTGTTTACGGTCAGAGGTATGCTTTATGTTAGCATGCGTTAAAAACTGTATTGTTATTGTCCTTTGTAGATAGCCTTTTAGCTCTTGTTAAAAAGCAAGGGCTAAAAAGGTTATCTAAACTTTTAAACCTTTAATATAGAAAGGAGTTGAGAATTCTTTCTCAAAAATTATAATGGAAAAAATAGTTAAAAATCTTACAAAAATTGCAAGTTCGTTAGATAATCAAAAAAGAATCAAATTGGCATCTCAAGTAGATAAATTCGCTGACGCTTTATTGCAGATAAAAACTGCTCAATATGTTGGCGTACAAGGGTACTGGATACGGAATGAAAGATGCTGGAGCAACTGTTATAGACAGAAAAGAGCAGAAGCCCCTAAAAAAGCATCTCAAGTTGTTTGGCAGGAATGTCAAAACGAATATGTAGAATCAATTAATAATCCTACAAGTGGATGGGAAAAATACGCTCAAGATGAAAAGCAAATGAAATTCAGTGAAGCTGACCAAAAGATTATAAAAGCCGAACAAGATTATTTC
>Ga0233412_10002016_pt1 | contig 10090 bp, 9 predicted proteins | sample Na_anoxic_4_MG_FD_180667 | JGI IMG/M metagenome (GOLD analysis project Ga0233412, IMG submission 180667) | Seawater microbial communities from Saanich Inlet, British Columbia, Canada - Na_anoxic_4_MG | ecosystem: Environmental > Aquatic > Marine > Inlet | place: Canada: British Columbia... | reverse complement strand
GTCACGGGATGATTTTAGTAAAACTATTAAACTTATGACTGAAAAAGAGGGTGAAGCTCTTTATAGGAAAAAGTTCCCGAAGAAGTATGATTATAGTGGTTATAATGGATGGGAAGATGATATTTACAATAGAACTGGTACTGGTTCATCTACATACCAAAGCTCTATGAACTTTGGTAAAAGTATTGTGCAAACAGATGACGGACTGGCCCCCGGTCAGTTTAACAGTCATAATGAACTTATTAGTACGTTTAGTAAGTTGTTTGAGTCTTGTTATGTTAGTTACAATAACAATACTACTGTGTATATCGATATTAATGCTTTAGTGATTCCTATTACGTTTGAATCTAAAGTTCCACTGGATAAGTTTCTTGAAGAGAATATGAATAGAACTAAACTAAGTCCAAGTTGTAACCCTTTGTTTGGTTACTGTGGAGAAAGTAAAGACGGTAAACATCGTCTGTTCTGTTCTGAGTTCTTAAGTACACTTAAGTTGCTAACTGCAATTTCACATGCAAGTCAGGTTATGCTAGTGTCTACTGCTGGAATGCAGTTGCCTCCAGTAGAAGATCTTATTGCTAGTCTTTTTGCTAATATAAATCATGATGAATCTCTTAAAGATATTAGTAAGTATGTTAAGGAACAGTTGATTAACACTAATATTCTTAATGGAGAATACTTGTACTTCCAGAATGAATCTACTAAGAACGCATATTTAACTACGCAACCTTATGTACTTAGTTATAGAAGTCCTGTAGGATCATACTTTAACTTTAATAAATTGTATCAGAGTAATCCAATACATGAATCAGAGCTTAAGAATATACTTGATGAGGGATTTACGGCTTACAAACATAAGCCTATTAATACTAATGATGTTCTTACTTACTCTCATGATTGGTTTTATATGCTTCTCTTGAATAAGATTACAGAGAATCTGGTTGCGGGTTCAGATAAAAGAATCCTTTCTGGTGGATCTTTTGTTACTTATGATCTTATAAATGATGTTGCTAAAGACCTTGTTGGTTCTGTATTTACTGGACAAGCGGATAAGTTTGCAGACTTTACAGAAAAGGTTAGGAATATTTGGAAAACTGGTAACCCTATACATAATAAGATATCTTATAATTACACTGTAATTAGGGCCGCCGCTAGAGAAGACCTTATGTGTGTATATGGACAATTGCCTTCTCTGTATAATGAGCCTCTTATTAGTAATAATATTACTAAGGCAAATGAAGGTACGGATGGTCTTGTATCTGAAACTGGGATTAAGCTTATCTATAGAGCTGTCAAGCTCCGTGAGTATTCTGTATGTGGTAACACAACTAAACCTGAACCTATGTCTATTGTAGAAAAGAGTTAAGATGATAAATAAGAGAACCTACGATAAAATATATGAAATAACAGATTCGTTTGGGGCTGAAACTGGAGTATTCTCTACCAATAGTAAGTTGTTAGCAGAACAATTTAGGTTGCCATTACCAGAAGAACTGGAAGCTGAAGTAGAAAGGGAGACTGTTAAGTTTTCTACTATGTTTAAGTTTATACATGAAACATATTTAGAGTCTACTATTAATGAGATGGTAGTAGATTATATGGAAGCTGGACAACCTGAGTATTGGCCCGGTTGGGCGCACCATAGAAGGTCAGAATTTTCTAAAGGTGTGTCTGATTTTTACATTAGAGATTACACTAAGAAAGTATTTTCTAAGTTCCTTAAAAACTTAAACTGTTTAGGAAGTAGAACTGATCCTAATAAGCGTTTACCTAAATCAGATGTGTCTATATTATACAATGGAGTATATCATATCTCATCTAAGTGTTTTGTAAATACAAATAGGTTTAGGGAAGGAGATACCAGAACTATTATCTCTAATATTTTGAATATCAAATCTATAGACGGAGAAGATTTCAGAACGCTTACATTTGGGGACTCTAATACTGATGGAAAGACGTTTAGGTATTTTGAGATGAAGTACTTAAATAATGTGCTTAAAAATAGTATGAAACCTATAGCCAAACATGGAGGGTTATACTTGTATGGGGTGCCATTACTTACGTTGGTACTATTAGTATTGTATACTAAGTTCCCAACTATGGTACATTTACATAATGATCCAGATGCGATAAAACGACAGATTGCTAATTTATTACCAAAGATATCTTATGGTGCCACAGTTAATAATAACCCAATGGTTTATATAGTTACGTCAGACAATGCACTATATAATAAGGTACTATCTGTACCAAGGTATAATATTAATAGTAGGAGAAATGTAGCAGATATACATACCATAAATGAATTCCTTTCAAAGGAAAATAAGTCTAAAGCTTTTTCTGAGCTTACTAATAAGGATTTCTTTGATTTTGAGATGATGTTTAAGTTTAATAAGCCACAGTTTAATTTAGTAAAAGCTGTAATTCCAAACTTAGTTTAACAGGAGTAAGTAATGAATAAAATGTCATTTTTTAGTAAAAAGAATATAGATGAATCAGCTCTGGAAAGTATCCAACGTGATATTAATAGAGTGGGAGATGTTTCCCTTGGTTCTGATATAGAGATGCTTTGGCTTAGAGAAACTGGTGGAACTACTGAATTCCATCGTGCGGATTCTATGTTTACACATAGCGGTGTGTGTGGTACTGATGGTAGATCAATTATTTCTGAGTTGCGTATAACTCCAGCGTTTGATGTTGAGGTTATGGTTGACTCTATGAGAGAAGTACTGCAAGTTTGTAAGGATATGCTTCATGTTAAGTATGATGAAGATTGGGATACTAACACTACGCATCCGTATGGAATGGGTATTTACCCTGTCCTTGACTCAAAGAAGATCGAATTACCTGAGTCTATAGGAACACATATACACTTTGGTAATAGGACTCTTGCAAGTAATAGCTTGATGCGTAGGAATGTAATTGCATCTATGGATGCGTTTCTGTCTCCTGTTGTATGGTTGTTTGAACCATCTTATGGTCATTACATTAGGAGCAAGTGTGGATTTTATGGTGATTTATCTGAATACAGGAACAAACCGTATGGAGTGGAATACAAGTCACTTCCTTGTTTCTTAGATGATAAAGATGTGTTTGCTGGTATTTTTGCAATTGCTAAAGCACTTTCGTTTGAAGTTATTTCTGGTAACATCACTGAGGGAACAATTGCAGAGTTTGCTATTAACAAGGATGATATTAGAAATAGTAATTATCTTAGAATTAGGGCAAAACGGGCACACTTGTTTATTAAGAAACATTGTAGGTTCTACTATGTTTATAAAAATATGATTGACAAGGTGTTTAATATGTGCTTTGAGCGAAACGCCAAAGGTTACTTTTCCACTGGTAGAGATGTATTTGAATGTTGGGATATTGAACTAACACCTAGTATTGAAAAGTGTACTGATCATGCTTATGCAGAAATGCTTTCGTATAACAATATACAGCCAATTAATACTCCTATCCCTGGATACAAGTTTGAAACCAGTTACTTAACCACATATAATAAAAACACCGCAGACTTCTACGCAGGTTAATAAGGAGAGATTATGTACTTACATGGGAATTCGTGTATAAATGAAAGTTTTGTGTCTAGGATTGATCCAGATGATACTTTAGTTTGTAGTATTAATTGTAATGAGTGTGGAGATACTACTTACTTTGCAATATGTGATGTAAAACAAGAAGCACAAGAACGTGCGTGTTGCGTTTGTGGCAAAAGATTTGTAATGTTAACAGCATATCATTTGACTACCAATGTAGATAATTATAATCTTAAGGAAAGTCTAGTAGAAACTCTGGATGATTTTCATGATGTTTTAGTTAAAGCTATGAATATGTCTTTACTTTACTGGTGTGATAATGCTGGTGGAATTGAGTCTAATAACTATCATCATTTATTGGATTTTATGCTTAGAGGTACGGTTAAGACTAATCCTAATAGAAATGCTTCTACTGTTAATAGAATTAATGGACAGATAGGCCATTATATAGATAGGTTCTTTACTAAGAAATATGTAACCAACTTTATGTTTGGTAATACACTTCTGAAGAAGGAGGCTTATACTGATAGCCTTAGTAAATTGTATGTTGAGGATATTAATATTGAATCTAGTAGTTATGTATTAGTTTCTTTTACAAAGTTCAATTTAGTGTTACCAAGAAGTATTTTTAGTGATGTTTTCTTTGATTCTTTATTAAAAGAAAAAGGTATCGAAATAAAGGATGGATCATACAAAGAAACATGGCATGACCGCAATATCTTCAAGTCATTATACAATAATGATTGCGTTGTATGTGGTTATGTATTAAAGGGTGGAGAGGAGAACTGCCCTGCGTGTGCTTCTGAGATTGTATATGTGTAAGGAGATCAGTCATGGAGATTACATTTATAGTTGTTATTAAGGCTCTAGGTCTTACTATCTTATTGTTATATCTTATTGGATTAGTAATAGGGTTAATTAAACCCTTACCTAAGAAAGATGTGGATGAGGTAGAGAAAGTATCTAAAGATAAACCTAAAAAAGATTTAATGAGTGGAGCCCCGATTACGTTTGACACGTTTAAGGGGCAACCAAAAGCAACAGAGCTTCTAAAAACACACGTTATAGCATCTAATATTACAGGTAATGTAGTACCTCATATTATGTTAGAAGGTCCGGGTGGTACTGGAAAGACCACCTTGGCTTTGTGTGTTGCTAATGAAGTTGACACTAATTTATATGTTACAACTCCATCTACATTTAAAGATAAAGATGCTGTATTTAACTTTTTCTTTGATGAGAATAACATTTGTAAATTACAGGAAGGTGATGTATTATTTATAGACGAGATACATAGAGTTAGAGAAGCCGCCGCTATTTATTTATACTCTGCTATGCAGGACTTCTATATGGATAGTGGTGAAGGACAGATTCTTGATATACCTGAAATTACATTTATAGGTGCAACTACAGATCTTGGTATGCTACCTTCTCCGTTTAGAGATAGGTTCAAGATTAGAGTTGGGCTTGTAACATATAGTAAAGAGGATCTCAAGGAAATTATAATGGCTTCTGAGGATCTTGATAATGAAGTTGCAATCGAAATTGCTAATAGATCCTGCGGTATACCTAGAATTGCAAAGTCAATTACTGAGAATACAATAGCGTATTCTGTAGCAAATGGCATAAAAATTGCAGATGTTAAGTGTGTAGACAATGTTTGCAAGCTGTTGGATATCGATGAAAATGGACTATCAGGAAGTGCTAGACGTGTAGTAAAGTTTTTCCAAGAAAATGATAATAACCCAATGGGTGCTATGTCACTTGCGAATACTTTAAATATTTCTAGAGAAACTATGGAACATGATATTTTTCCAGTACTGTTTACTTTAGATATATTACAGTCGAATGGAACACGAGGTAAATCCTTGAGTAGCAAAGGAGTTATATATAATGCCGGGTAACAATAGATATATAGAGATTGACCAGCAAGCTTTGCTTAATAATCTACTGTCTGGTGACGAACCAGAAGAAGTAGAAGAAGTAATTGAGATAGCGACACAAGATCAGTACGAAGTTGCCTTAGAACAAATAAGAGCATTGCAGGAAAGTCTTATTAGTGCAAATGATGGACCTTCTGTACTTACTAGAGAAGCAATGGATTCACTTATAGGTCACGTACATAGTTCAACAGACCTTGCAGTTGACGATGATTCTGAAGCTAGTGTGGAGTATACTGTTGATGTTCAGGAGGATGGTGGTGATTGGGCATGTACAGCTACTCCTGCACTTACAATTGATTGGCATGGAGATGTATCTGGTAGATATACTTCCAGTTCTACTATACGATCCGTTCCAAGGGTAAGGAGATCCTTGTTTGATGCAGAAGATATAGATGATTATATACTTGAGACAATGGATGCAGATAGGAGAGATTTGGAAACAATACAAACGCCAGTACCTATTATTGTAGTATTATATGATGAGGAGTTTGTAACTGCTATGTTAGAAAGTAGTTGCAGAAACCTACGTTCTTATGTTAGAGAAAATACAGATTATGATATGGAAGATTGCTATACTTATCTTCTTAGAGAATGTCCAGTGCATACAGCTAAACTTATACTTGACTTTGACAAAGGTGGTAAGCCTTTCAATGGAAATAGACATAAGTTATTTAATTATATTCATGACACTGAGATTAGAATGAGAGATTGGTAGAAATGGAAACCCCCATTGTTTTTACAGTGGGGGTTTTTAATGGCATGGTTCTTGCATATGGAATATAGTATGGAATCGAGCCGGTGACTTGAAATTATGGAATAGAGGATAGAATGTATACTAATGATAGGGATAGAATCCTGAATAACATTAGAATAAACCCTGAGACTAGCTGTTGGGAATGGCAGTTATGTTTAGACAAATCAGGGTATGGTTGGGTGTGTTATATGGATAAAAGAGAACGAGCGCATAGGCTTAGTTTTATATTATTAAGTAACCCTTCTAAGGAAGTAACTATAGAAAAGGGTATGTTAGTGTGTCACACTTGCGATAACCCTAAGTGTGTAAATCCTACTCATTTATGGTTAGGTACTTACAAAGATAACTGGGATGATAGTGTACATAAAAATAGAAATACAAAGGGAGAGGCACACGGTCTTTCTAAATTAACTGATGATGATGTTCTTGATATACGTTATAAATATAGTACTGGTTTCTGGACGCAGACAAAGTTAGCACTTGAGTTTGGTGTAGATCAATCTACTATTAGTGATGTTGTGAGAAGAACTATATGGAAACATATATAAGGAGAGGTAGATATGCATTTTTTTACAGCAGACGAACATTATGGACATTCCAATATAATTAAGTATTGTAATAGACCTTACGCTGATGTTGAGGAGATGAACGAAGATATTATAGAGAAGCACAATGCTGTTGTAAAGGCAGGCGACTTTGTAATACACGCTGGAGATTTCACTTTCAGATCACAACCAAAGTATGCTGAAAGATTGAATGGTAGTAATATATTCATTAAAGGAAATCATGACAATTGGCTGAAGAAAACAAATGCACCGCACATATGGTCTAGGAAGTTATATGGGGTACATATAGTTGTATGTCATTATGCACTTAGATCTTGGGATAGATCTCACTTTAATAGTTGGAATCTACACGGACACACACATGGTAGATTAGATAGTATAGGGAAGCAGTTAGATGTAGGAGTTGACACTAATGAATACCGTCCTTATTCTTTTGACGAAGTGTATGCAATTATGGAAACGAAAGAAGATAACATTGGACTTATTGAAGATAAATATAAAAGAGTTAATCATGGAAAATAGTGTTTATAATAGCACCAAATATTTCAGTGGAGGATGTGATTATGGTTATATTTGCATTTAACGATATATATATCGTGACTTGAAGATGAAAAGCTGGAAAAGCCGCTGGGGTTTTAGAAAGGGCATGTTTCTTGCATACCCTAATTACATATTAACAGGAGGAAAATTATGGCAGATAACAAAACGTTGATGGAAAAGATTTACAATGGACTTAAGGAAGAGATTTCTCCAGATGCAGTACAAACCAAAGACTTTGGTGCTAAGACAGATGGGTATAAAATGGGTTATCTAATTGAGAGACTCAACGATGTACTTATCCCTTTAGGGTGTTCTTGGGACTACAAGTTGGCACCTATTGTACTTGCAGATGGTATTGAAAGATCTTTCTTGAAAGAAACAAATGAAAAGGGTAAAGAAACCCTTACAGTTCGGGTATGCTTGAGCATCCTTGACCCTGATGGTGATATTTTGAACCACAAGGAAAGCTTTGGTGGTTGTCAGTTGATTAATAACAGCCTTGGGGATACTCTTAAGGGTGCTACCACAGATGCTATTAAGAAGGCTTTTAGTTATATGGGTATTGGTAATCATGCATTCAAGGGTTGTGTTGATGATCAGATGAAGGTTGCGTCATTCAGACGTGATAGTGTGTTTGACAATGCTAAAGCAGTACTTGAAACCAAGTACAGTATTGAGAGTCTTAGTAACGATAAGTTGCTTGGGTACTTCCAGAAGACATTGAAGAAGACGCTTGATTCTTTTGAAGATGTTATGTACGATGATCTTGACACTATTGAAGCGGCTATTGAAGAGTTAGTCAATCCGAAAAAGGAAGAGGTACCTAATGAGAAACCAAAGCGCAAGAGTAAAGGTACAAAGAGTAAAGCTACTCCTGAGAAGGAAGAACTGGATCTGCAACTCGACGACAACGACGAGACTGCTTACTAGAGTAGTCAACCGTAATCCAGACGTAGATTTTGTAGTAGTAGCGCAAGATCTAATAGAGTTGGATTATAGCAAGGAATCTAAGGATGATATGACTTCACGGTGGTTTATTCTGCACATGGAGAAGCTTGGCCAAGAGGCTGACAAGACTCCCATTATAAAGAATAAAGACCCTCAAGTATTACAGATACTAAAGGATTTACTAAATGATTAAAGGGATTAACTTAGAAGCTGAAATGGATATTCTATCAATAGTTCTAAATAATGAACATGTATTGTTAGAGAATTCAGATAAATGGAGTTCTAATTTATTCTCTGATCCTTTCCATGTTAAACTTGTAGACACCGTTAAGAAGAATGTAATAGAAGGATTGCCTATTGAGATCTCTACCTTATCTAGTAATGCTAACGAGCAGAATGCGATAAGGTCTTTGAAACTTAGGGACAAAGCTCCAGAATTCTTTGATAACTTTTATAAGATTCTGGAAGAATGTTTAATTCATAGAGAATTGGATAAGTTAAAAGATGAGATCAAAAATAAACTGGGGCAAGATGATGATAGGGTAGTACCATCTGAGCTACTTCATAAGATTAAGATTGATCTAGAGGATTTAGAGCAACTAAGAACTACTTCGGTGTACACACCAGAAGACTTCATGGACTCTGTTCTTGGTAGATACCTTGAAATATATGATTTAGCTCAACAAGGTATTGAGTATTGCCCTGATTCAGTGGTACAGACTCCGTTTGATGGTTTAAATAAAATCCTTAAACGGGGTGGGTTCTTGGGTGGAGATTTGGTTATTGTAGCCGCTTCTCCTTCCACTGGCAAGTCTGAGTTCGCATTGAACTTAGCATCACATGCTTCTATTGAGAATGAAAAGAATGTGTTTGTCTACTCTCTTGAAATGAGAAAAGAGAGTCTATTAGAAAGAATATTACTGGCTGAATCCAAGGTAGAGAGCTTTAAACTTGAAAGAGGAAAGCTTACCACCAAGGATTTGGAAGACTTAAAAATAGCGGCAGAGGTTATAAAGGGATGCCCTATGATGTTTGAGGACAACCTGTCTGGTGATGTATTTGATATTATTACTAGTATCAGAAAGATACATGCTAAGACTCCTTTAAAGATGGTTGTTATTGATTATATACAGCTTGTGAAATACCCACTTAAAGTAGGTAGTAGAAACGATGAGGTGGCCGCCATCTCTAGGCTGTTTAAACAAGAAGCACTTAGACTGGACATTCCATTTATAGTGCTGTCACAGATCTCTAGAAAGCCCTTACATGAGAATAGGGAACCAGACCTGTCTGATCTTAGAGATTCAGGAGCGATTGAGCAGGATGCAGATACTGTTATCTTCTTACATGCAACGGCAAAGGAGAGGAAGAGGGACTTCATATGGAAGACCAAAGCCTTGATAAGGAAACAGCGTGAAGGAAGCACAGGGGATATATTCTTAGAGAATTATAAGAATATCCAAACGTTCAAAGAAATTAATGAAACACAGTACAAGAATTCGTTCGATGGAGATATTGATAACGATTCAATCCCCTTCTAGCATGAAAGAGATTAAGATGCTTAAGAAATGTTTTAAATGTGGAGTACCTAAAGAACGTAGCGAATTCTATGCTCATCCACGAATGGCTGATGGTTTGATAGGCAAGTGCAAGAAGTGTAATAAACAAGATAATAATCAAAATAGAGCTAAGAAATTAGAGTACTACAGAGAATATGATCGTGAAAGATACTCAAATGACCCTATTAGACATGAATATAATGATAAGAAATCAGCAGAAAGTAGAAAGAAACATCCT
>Ga0233412_10002015_pt1 | contig 10092 bp, 7 predicted proteins | sample Na_anoxic_4_MG_FD_180667 | JGI IMG/M metagenome (GOLD analysis project Ga0233412, IMG submission 180667) | Seawater microbial communities from Saanich Inlet, British Columbia, Canada - Na_anoxic_4_MG | ecosystem: Environmental > Aquatic > Marine > Inlet | place: Canada: British Columbia... | reverse complement strand
GGTGGTCGAGCTGATTGTCACCTCCTTTTTGCTGGCGGCTGGGTCGTTCGCAGCGTTCTCGCTTCTTGTCGTCTGCAGCCGGCAGCGCCTCCACCGCTGGGCTTGGCGCTAGCGCTTCTCGGTGATCTCGAGCGAGGTCCCCGCCGGCAGCGGCACCGCCGCCAGCGCCGCCCGCACGGTCTTGGTGGCGGACGCCGGGACTTTTAGGTGTACGCCCACCCGAACGCTAGAGACGCTATCCGGCGCCCGGAGGTGGGTGACCTCCAGGTACTGGCCGTCCTCGGGTACAGAATCGGTGAAGTGCATCTCGTGCTGGGAGAACGTCTTGGATACCGCCACGAAGATGCGAGCCTGGGTGTGGATCATGTTGGCGAGCACCTTGGCCAGCGGCGGCCGGAGGGCGGTGAGGCGGACGCAGCCCTCCTCGGCCGGCTGCTGGTGCAGGAGCGCCAGCTGCCCGTCCGGCCCCGACCACAGCAAGCGCAGCTGCGGCTCGAACTCTTGGTTCACCGTCATGGCGAGGTAGTGCTGCGCCACCGGAAAGTACTGGAACGTACCGTCGCCCGGCACCGGCACCACAAAGATGTCGTCGGTCACCGCCCGGAACATCTCATCCTTCATGAGCGGCACCGGGCTGGAGGGCCCGCCGGGAGCCTGGAGGTGGACCAGGCAGACGGGGGCTTCCCGGTCGCCGTACATCTCCATCGCAAGGATGAAGCTGGGGAACTCGAGCGTGAGCTCGTTGCCCTGCATCTGCGCCGAGACCGCCATGGGATGGATGGACGGGTGAACAAACAGGCGCATCAGGCGAGCAGGTGGTCCCGCAGGAGGCCGTGGTTGAGCGTGCCCAGGCCCGAGACCGGGTCCCAGCCGGGGGCGGCCGAGAAGCCGAAGGCGGGGTCGCAGCACTGCTGCTCGGTGCACCAGTTGTAGCCGTCGGTGACGTCCCGGAAGCAGCCGGCGCAGCGCTGCTGCAGCCAGTAGAGCAGCGGGTTGACGAAACCGAGGCGGGGCCGCCCCTGGGCCTGGGCCTCGGCGTTGAGCGTGGCGAGCAGCCCCGCCACCAGCGGGGCGCTGCAGCTGGTGCCGTCGACGCCTCCGATGTTGTTGCCCACGACGGTGGGGCAGCTGTGCCCGAGCGCACTGACGTCGGGGTAGGCCCGGCCGCTGCGGTGGAACTGCGGCGGCAGCGGCACGCCCGAGCCGAGGTAGGCCTCGACGGCGCTGCGCTGCCACCACGGTGTGTGGTTCTGGTAGCGGTCGAAGCCGCCGCCGGCGGTCCAGCCCACCCGGTCGAAGCGCACCGATTTCTCGTCGACGCTGGTGATGCAGCCGTAGCGCTGGCAGAGCGGCGAGGTGTAGGAGGCGTTGCTGTGGTCGAGCGGCACGTAGGTGGCGCCCACGCTGAGCACGTAGGGGCTGGAGGCGGGGAAGGCGGCGTTGAGCGGCCGAGCGGCGTCGCACCCCTCGCTGGTGCGGCCCGGCGCCCCGGCGTCGCCGCTGGCCACCACGATGGTGATGCCCCGCAGGGCGAGCTTGAGGTACTCGAAATTGACCCGCTCGACGTACTGGGCCGAGGTGAGGTTGCCGCAGTCGGCGATGTCGCACTGCCGGTCCTCGGCCCAGCCCCAGCTCATGGAGATGACGTCCGGCACGGTGGCCGCATGGGCGAAGTCGACCGCAAAGGCGTATAGCCAGTACGGGCTGTTCCAGTACCAGACGTCCACACCGTCGCCCGCCTGCTCCAGCATCTGCACGTCGAGCTCGCTCTCAACATCCACGCCCGAGTTGGCACCCACCACGTGATTCACGGAGTGTATGTCCTGCTCGTTCCATATCTGGAGGCGTCGGACGTCCTGGTTGGAGAAGCCGCTGCTGCTCTGGTACTCGACCGCCGCCACCGAGGCCGACGCCGGGGTCGAGCTAATGTTGTACAGCCGCACCAGCGCCTCCCGCCCGACGTAGCGGTCGTCGGTGCTGTTGTCCCCGGTGACGTTGCGCTTCGGGCGGCGGGGCACCGGCCGCCGTCGCATCTCGATGAACTCGACCAGCCCCCGCAGGGCGGCGGGGACGGTGTAGCTGTGGCTGTCGGCGGGCGGGAACATGGTGCGCAGCGCCGAGCGGGGCGCCCAGAACTTGATCGCATCGCCGTGGTCGGCCGCCGCCTCGGCCTGCGGCTGCCGCCGCAGCCACGCCAGCACCCGCCGCCGGTCCGCCAGCGGCGGGTGCGCCAGCCGGCCGACCTGCTCGGCCGAGAGCCAGCGGCCGTAGCCGGGCGAGGCCGGGTCGCTGGCCGCCGCCAGCCGCCGCTCCAGCCGGTGCCGGGCGCCGGGGCGGGGCCGCAGCGCCAGGTACGCCGGCACCGGCGGATCGTACAGCAAGCGCAGGCGGTCATGGGCCCGCTCCAAGAGGGGTCCCATGGGAACGAAGGTTTCCGCTAGAAGGGCGACACAAACGAGGAGGAGTCGCATGATTTCGTGAGGAGGAGGTGGTGGTGCGGAAAAAAAAGAGCAGTGATGTGGTCCGGGTAGTTGGAAAGCACGCATGTGGTCTAAGGCACTGGTCTTCGGTGGCTGCGGCCGGGCGGCGTTTTTTTTTCGCCCTCGGCCGGCAGACGGGCAGTACACATGGGGGAGCAGGTGAATGAATCGTTTGTGCGGGAGGTCTTCCAGAGCTACTTCCACCACCATGGGCAGGTGCGGGTGCAGATGGAGCCGTATCACAAGTTCATGAGCATCATGATGCCGCATATTGTGAATGAGAACTCGACGCTCACCATCACCAGCACCAATGGCGAGCAGAAGCACATCATCCACTTTGGCAACGTCACCATCTTCAAGCCCAACCTGAAGGAGGCGGACGGGCAGGTGCGGGCCATCCTGCCCTCCGAGGCCCGCATCCGGGGCCTCACCTACATGTCGCCGGTCGTGGTGGACATGACACACGACATCTTCCACCGCAAGGGCACCGGCTTTGTCCACCATGATAGCCGGGCCTACAAGGAGGTGCCGCTGCTCAGCGTGCCCACCATGGTGCGCTCCCGCTACTGCAACCTGCACACCATGCCGGACGATCCTAACGAATGTGCCATGGACCAGGGTGGGTACTTTATCATCAACGGTAGTGAGAAGACGGTGCAGGCCCAGGAGAAGCTGCGCATCAACTATCCCTTCGTGTTTCCGACCAAGAAGCCTTCGAAGCATTCGTATGTCTGTGAGGTGCGCTCGTTGCACGAGACCAAAATGCGCTCCACCTCGACCATCAACACGTACATCACGGCGGCCAAGGGCGGCAGTCTGCCGGAGATTTTTGTGGTAGTTCCCTTCGTGAATCTCGAGATCCCGCTGGTGGCCGTCTACCGCATGCTCAGCATCGCCGACGCCGACGAGATCATGCACTGCATCTTTCCCCGGCAGCGGCCCGAGGAGGCGGTGCTGATGGATATCGTGCGGCCGATGCTCAACAACAGCATCAACAGCATGTCGGACGGCGAGATCAAGCAGTGGATCGGCAAGGAGGGCACCAAGGAGCTCACCACCGAGCGGCGCAACCGCTACGTCGAGCACATCTTCCATAACGAGTTCCTCCCCCACCTGGGCATGGAGCGGGAGTCGACGGCCACTTACCTCAAGAAGGGCATGTACCTGGGCTTCGTGGTGCGGCGGCTGCTGCGAGTGTATCACGGTTTGGATCAGTGCGATGACCGTGACCACTACGCCAACAAGCGGCTGGACACGGTCGGCTCGCTCATGGCGGTGCTGTTCCGCCAGCTCTTCCGCAACTTCCTGCGCACCTTCAAGCTGTGCCTGTTCAAGTCGGTGGAGGCGGGCAAGTACACTAACGTTATTGATTCGATCAACGCCAAGCGCATGACCTCCGCCCTGCGCTACCACTTCGCCACCGGCAACTGGAGCGTGAGCAAGAGCCACAGCGCCCAGAACGGCGTCGTGCAGATCCTGAACCGCATGAGCATGGTCTCCACCCGCTCGCAGATCATGCGGCTCAACACGCCCATCAACCGGGACGGCAAGTGCGCCGCCCCCCGGCAGCTGCACTGGACGCACTGGGGCATCAACTGCCCCTCCGAGACGCCCGAGGGGCAATCGTGCGGCCTGGTCAAGAACCTGGCGCTCATGACGCACATCCGGGTGGGGGTGCCGTCCGACATTGTCATCCAGGTGGTGCTGCTGATGTGCTCGGTGGCGCCGTTTGAGGATGCGGTGCAGCCGCTGGTGCCGGTGCTGGTGAACGGCTGCATTGCGGCGTACTGCGAGGATGCAGCGGTGGTGACGCAGGAGCTGCGGGCGCTGCGCCGGCAGCAGGACCTGCCGGTGGACGCCTCCATCATCTCCCGCCACAACACCGTGTTCGTGTACACCGACGCCGGCTGCTGCATGCGGCCACTGCTGGTGGTGGAGAACCTGAAACGCATCGGCATCATTGCCGGCGAGATGATGTGGAAGACGGGCACACTGTGGCCGAGGCTCATCTCGCAGGGGGTGATCGAGTACATCGACAAGGAGGAGGAGGAGGAGCTGCGGGTGGCCGTCCTGCCCGGCGACCTGCTCGGCCCGGACGGATGCGAGTACACCCACCTCGAGATCCACCCCTCCACCATCCTCGGCCTCTGCACCTCGCTCATCCCCTTCGCCGACCACAACCAGGCCCCCCGCAACATGTACCAGGCGTCGATGGGCAAGCAGGCCATCGGCTTCCCCATGTCCAACTACCGCAACCGGGTGGACCTGTACAACCACGTGCTGTGCTACGCCCAGCGGCCCATGGTGCAGACCTGGACCGAGGAGCTGATGCGCACGACAGAGCTGCCCTCGGGGCAGGAAGTCATCGTAGCCATCTGCTGCTACACGGGCTACAACCAGGAGGACAGCCTGCTCTTCAACCGGGCCTCCATCGACCGGGGGCTGTTCCGCTCGGTGCTGTACCGCACCTACAAGGACGAGGAAAAGGGCAAGAGCGCCGACTGCGAGACCTTCTCGGTGGTCGACCCCCAGCGCTGCCTCAAGGTGCGCAAGGCCAACTACAGCAAGATCGACCCCCGGGACGGGATCATCTACGTGGGCCAGAACGTCGATTACAACGACGTCATTGTGGGCAAGGTGATGACCACCACCGAGCTCAACACCGACGGCCAGCAACATATCGTGCAGCGGGACCGCAGTATGATGCTCAAGAATAACGAACACGGCGTCATCGACAAGGTCTTCCTCACCACCACCGCCGACGGCCAACGCACCGTCCGGGTGCGCACCTCCACCACCCGCACGCCGCAGGTGGGCGACAAGTTCAGCTCCCGCCACGGCCAGAAAGGCACCATCGGACGCATCCTGCAGCCGGAGGACATGCCCTACTGCGTCGACTCCGGCATCACGCCCGACATCATCGTCAACCCCAACGCCATCCCCTCCCGCATGACCGTCGGCCAGCTGGTGGAGTGCGTCATGGGCAAGACCTGCTGCCTCAACGGCAAGAAAGGCGACGGCACCGTCTTCCGGGGCGCCTCGCCCGAGACCATCTTCCAAGAGCTGCACCAGCTGGGCATGCAGCGCCACGGCAACGAGCGCATGATCAATGGCATGAGCGGCCAGATGATGAAAAGCGTAGTCTTTGTCGGCCCCACCTACTACCAGAAGCTGCGACACATGGTCGACGACAAAATCCACAGCCGGGGCAAGGGGCCGGTGCAGATCCTCACCCGCCAGCCCATGGAGGGCCGGGCCCGGGGCGGCGGCCTGCGCTTCGGCGAGATGGAACGGGACGCCATCATCGCCCACGGCGCCGCCAACATCCTCACCGACCGGCTCTTCAAGTGCTCCGACAGCTTCGACACGATGGTCTGCCGCCGGTGCGGGCTGCTGGCCCGCCACACCTCCGACACGGCCGGCTGGTGCCAGTACTGCCGCACCAGCGAGGTCAACTGCGTGCAGATGCCATACGCTTTCAAGCTGATGCTGCAGGAGCTCATGGCGCTCAACATCGCCCCCCGGCTGCGCATCGAGGGCGCCCCCATCCCGCACGCCGCCCCGGGCACCACGGTCAGCTAGGCGTCTCGCAAGTTGCAATTGTCCGCTGAGAGGCCGATGACGCATCCGCCGAACACGCTGGTGGGCCGCCCTCCGGTGCCTGCTGCACCGGCTGCAGCTCGACTCGCCCTCGCTGTTCTCGCTCTTTTGTGGGCGGCGCCAACAAAACGCACATGACAATGCAAACATGTTACTCTGCGTTGCACTTATAGCATAAACGCTGCTGCACACCCGTATAATCTTCACAAGGCTTCTTGGTTTCGTCATATTTCTTTAGACAGAGCCAAGCCACTCCACCTAGAATACCGAAGAGTAGTACAATGATGGCGATGAAAAGAAGAAAACCGCCGCCACCAGACATTTTATTTTTTTCTTTCTTAATTTGTTTGAGCACAGCTTTGGCAGCGCCCTTATCTGCAAAATCTAACGTGCGCAGCGATATTGGCAGATCCTTAGTCACAAATAGGGGGCACTGGTAATCATAACAAATGAGAAGAAGTTTCTTAGTGCCTGCCTCATCATCACCTATATTCAATGTCATAAAAGTCTTTATCTTACTACTGAACATCTGATAAAGCTTATAATCTATCACTGTGTCTACTTCACCAGTGAATGTATGGATTCTAGCCTTTTTCTTCCACCTCCATGCATCCACTACGTAGTATACTTGATCTGTGTGTGTAATTGGCACAGCACTTTTTGCCAGCATTTTATGTACATAACTATAACTAGGTAAGATACTACCTATTTCTTCCAATCTCACAGTATCCCCCACTATCACACCACCACCACGCAGGGTAGCAGGTTTGTATGTGACCAGTCCGCTTCTGTATGCCTGAAGCTTGGCAGTGTACTCTCTTCGAAGAGCTCTGTCCGGAAAACCGGTCTTCTCCATATGGATAATATGCTTCTTGAGAGCCCTGAGCTCATGTTGCATGTGACTTTTACATAAACCCACAAAATAAGTCCGCATTTGTGCCTTACATCCAGTCCTCCATCTCCTGCGCCATCTTCTGCTTCTTCGGCGGCGAGGAGGAGCCGGAGGAGCCGCCCGCCACAGCGGCCTCAAGAATGGTGCCGTTGCCGAAGGTCACCCTACCCGTGGAGCTTGTGGTCCTTGAACTCGCCCGCAGCGACAGTGCCGGTGGCGTAGGTCTTCTTACCCTGGCCGTGGAGCTTGCCGTTCTTGACTCGAACTGAATGCCCTTACTGTCGATGAACATGCCGCCGAGCGGGAGGTCGGCCTGCTGCAGGCTCTGGCGGACGTTCTGGGCGAAGCGGTTGCAACTTTTGCCAGATTGTTGGTGGGCTGGCCGGAATGGTGGCACTCGCTTTCTAGTGCGCAAGTCGCTCCCAAAGGCTATCCAGCATCGGCCTCGTTCCATTTGCAATTGGGATCATCCTTGCAGCCATGCATGTCATAGGGCATTGTCGTGTTATCACTACATATTTCGTTCGACTCTCATTACAAGTGCCCTGTATAGCGGATCATTCATTACACCGACACGCCTCACATATATCGTACACCCAGCGGGTACGCACCTGCCGGGTGCAGCGCACACAGGCCGCCGCCTTGCGCAGGCCGCAGCCGTTCACACACACCTCGCCCCCCGGGTGGTCCGCCAGCCCGCAGCGCTCGCAGCGGTAGCGCCAGCGGGCCACCCGCCGCAGGTGACTCGCCCAGTGCTGCTCCCGCAGCTGGCGGGAGTCCTTCAGCCTCTCCCGCAGCGCCCGCATGGCCACTATGCACTCGTCCAGGCGGTGCGCCAGCGCCGCCGCCGCCTGCAGCGCCGGCTCGGTGGCGAGCAGCGACGCCCGCACCCCCCAGCGCCGCTCCGCCGCCTCGCACGCCGCCCGCTCCACCCCCCGCATCCTCGCCGCCGCCGCTGCCGGCACCCGGTCCGCCACCAGCACCCACACCAGTGACGACATTTTCCGCAGCAGCCAAGCCCTGTGGCGCCAAAAAAATAGTGACAGTCGCCACCCACAGAGCCTCGCCACCTCTATTTCTGCGCCATGGGTTAAAAGATGGCCCAGCTGCCGGACGACATCACCCTCGCCATCTGGGGCCTCACCTGGATCCACCTGGACTCCACCCTACTCCTTCGTAAACGCCACCCCCAGATGTTCCACCAACGATGGTGGCCGTACTGGAACCTGCTGCACCGCAACGCCATGACGCTGGCGCTGTGGGGCGACCACAGCGGCTGGCCCGCCGTCGCCTGCCACACACACCCGCCACCGCTCTGGCTCCACCGCCCCCTCCCCTTCCCGCAGCTGCCCTCGCCGCCGCCCTTCACGCACGTGGTGAACGGTGATATAGTTGTCTGCGTGGTGCGGGGCTGCCTCTGGATGGGAACCGTGCGCCGCATCCTGCAGAACACCACGCCGCATCTCGGGCGCTGGCGACGGCTAAGCTGCGGCGATTTCACCTTGGTGCAGATTGACGGAAATATCTTCTGGTGGCAGCACAGCTCCGCATGCCGGGTCACATCGTGGTCTGTGCTCTGACACCCATGCTAACGATTTATCTGCGGCGGATACACCTCCAGCACCCGGAAGCGCTGATCCCGGCAGGTGAGCTGCACACCCGCCAGCCCCGGCGCCACCGCCGGCCCCGCCGGCCCCGGCGGCCCCAGCAGGCCCAGCTCCTCGCCAGACAGCGGCAGCTTCTCCCGGAACACCACCCAGTCGATCGGATCCCGGCATGGAACGGATCCCTGGGTGCCCTGATGGTACGTGTACATGTGCCCTTGCCGTACCCCCGCCAGGAAACTGCGCAGCGCTACCACCACCTTCGGTGCGGCAGCAGACGACTGGAGCAACGGCAGCATCACCGAGCGAGAGCCGCTGCGGTCCAGGACGGCGGGCAGCACACCACCGGCGTCCCGCAGCAGGACACACAGCACCACCTGCTCCGCCGCAATCGAGCGCCGCCGGACGCCCCAGTGGCGGTGCCAGAACTGCAGCTCGCCCTCACACGCTCCCAGCCGGTGCTGCGGCGGCACCCGCAGATCGATGCGGTATAATTCGTACACATTCCCGAAGTACCGCAGCTCACACCTCTTCGCCCGCTCCGCCAGGGTCCACCGCCGGACGCCGCCCAGACCCTCGCTGCACCGCAACGATACTCCATCCTGATACACCAGATCCAAGGGAGAGACGCCTTCCGACACCGCAGCCGGCCCCTGCACAGCACGCACAGGGAGCACCACCCGCCCGCTCGCCTCGCAGCGCACCTCGGGCACCTCAGGCACCTCGGGCACCTCGGGCACCTCGCCGAGCTCCGGCGCCTCCGGCGCCGCCGGCGGATCAGGAAGCTCCACTTCGCCGAACTCGCCCTGACCCATGTTCGTTATTACCTGACGCTGGCATAATGTTCCGGAGCCAAAAAGGAAGACCAGCCGATACGATCGCCCAAACCACCTATAGAAAAGCCCCGTTTACAGCCGAGTGAGCAGAGTGTGCACCTTATACTGCTTGAAGATCTTGCGCATGCGCCGATCCCGCCCCCCCCCCTGGATTCCCTCGTGAATCTGATCCACCAGGGGATCATGCATGTACGGGACACGATGCACCTCGGCAATGTGATGCTGCGCCAAGAATTCTCGCACCAACCGGCGCACTTTTTTCATCTTCTTCGGCCGATACACTTTGACCGTTTGTCTCGTTCCATTGTACTCCACCTCTCTAGTACCCGCCGCAGTGACACCTTGCAACTCCTGCGTCAAATCCGCCAATTTAGACTGCGACAGATCCCGAACGCTAATTTCATGTAATGCGTCCACTACAGTGCCGCCCTCTTCCTCCGCTTCCTCGTCAGATTTCTTTTTTTTATGCTTTTCCCCTTCTTCGGCTCCTTCCTCTTTAGCATCCTCCTTCCTTTTCTTCTCCCCCTCTTCCTCCCCTTCCTCCCCTTCCTCCTCATCCTCCTCATCCTCCTCATCCTCCTCATCCTCCTCATCCTCCTCATCCTCCTCTTCCCCACCTTCCTCGCCAGACTTCTTCGATTTCTTTCCTTCCTCGCCAGACTTCTTCAATTTCTTTCCTT
>Ga0233412_10002014_pt1 | contig 10095 bp, 7 predicted proteins | sample Na_anoxic_4_MG_FD_180667 | JGI IMG/M metagenome (GOLD analysis project Ga0233412, IMG submission 180667) | Seawater microbial communities from Saanich Inlet, British Columbia, Canada - Na_anoxic_4_MG | ecosystem: Environmental > Aquatic > Marine > Inlet | place: Canada: British Columbia... | reverse complement strand
TCAATCCATATTGTTACAGCCATAATATAAAAATTAGGATATATTATAAACATAATAATCCCTAAGAAATATTTTGCAAAAAAAAAGAAGTATTAAATATACTTCCAAATAAAACCTCAGGCAGTTTTTTGTTTTCAATTAAGACAAGCAGATATAGAACTACTAATTATGTTTAATTTTTCGGAAGCCTGTTTTAAGCTTTCAAATTCCTTGTATTTCCCAATTATTTTTAAATCTTGTTTTTGTGATTTTCTTTCAATATAATAAGCAACCACTTTCTTTTTATTGTTTATAACAGCTCCTTTTGGTACTCTTTTTAAAACTTTATATGAATGTATCATATTTTCACTTGGTGTTACTATTTCTAAATTATTAATATTATTATTAAATTTATTTCAATCTATATGATTTATTTGTTTTCATTTAGGTATATCTCATATAAAAGCTATTGCAACTAACCTGTGTGGTTTATGTTTTTCTACCATTCAACAATGAGCTAGTGATATTTGCCCATATCAATAAGCATCTTTAGATATTTTTAATACTCTCTCTGAAAAAGTCTGTATTCTTCAATTATTTCTAATAATTTGTTTTGGTAGTCTATTAACTCTACCAAAAGTAGAAACCTGATATTTTCATTCATATCAGGGTATATCTTTCCAAATCTCCATTTTTATTTATTATTATTTAAAATTCTACTTTCATATCTTGAAAATTCAAATCATTCAGGGATAGTCAAAGCTCATATAATCTTTTTATTTTCTTCAATTATTTCTTCAAATCCCTTATTTATTAATTTTAATTCTCATAGTAACCTATCATTGTCAGCTTCAAGCTGTTCTCTTATTGATAGCATTTTTATTTATTAGTATTTAAAATTTTCCTCCTTTCTTTTTAATTATAGTAATATTGTTTTCATATTAACTCACATTCCATAATTCTCATTGTAGTAATTAATTATCTCTTGCACCATATCTTCTATTGTTTCTAATGCTCCATTTGTTCAAGCTGACCAATATATATATCATTCATAAGTCTTTTTAATTCAAAGCTCTTTAGCTAATCTCCATTTTGATTTTGGGATTGTAATATATATTCTTCAAGCTCATTCAAATTTATTTGATAATCTTTTCTCATTCTCAATTCATTTAATATCTATTTGAGAAAGTGTAGTTTTTAAATCTGTCATTTTTAAATTATTTAAGTATTAAAGTATTTGATTTAAAGCTCATTGTACCTCGTGTATTTTTTGTAATTTCTTTATATAACTAGGATATTGTTGATAATCTCTAGAATTATCTAATAGTTTTTGTAAAAACTTCTTATGTTTTATTAAATCTTCCCGCATTGTATCTAATTTTTGTTTCATCACATCAATCATAATTTCTTTGTGATGTTCTTGTATCTCTATTTTTATCATAATATTATTTATTAAGTTTTAAAAGTAATTTAGTATATATTTCATCTGCTCTATTAAAATCTACTCAATATTCTTCTTTAAAATTTTCTTCTTCTCAATCTGCATAATTAGTGTCTAAGTGTCATATTGTTGCTCAACCTAATAATTGTGTTAAAAATTCTTTTTCTTTTTTATTAAATCTTGTTATCATAATGTGTTATTTAGATTTAAAATATGTTAGGTATTTCCTAATTGACATAGCCATTATACTAATTACTGATACAATGTCAAATCTAATTTATGATAATAATTAGAGAATAGGGGATTAATGCTTTAAAATAGCCAAAAAGATTTTTTATTTTCTTTTTGGCTTAGTTTATTATTGTTCTATTTTTGTGTACAAGAATACACTTTTTAGGGTGTCTTAATTGTTATTTTGAATATTTTTGTCTAATTATATCATCTATTTCTTGTTCTCATATTCATTTATAGTTTCAATCTACATCAAAATATTTTTTATTATATGATTGTGCTGTTAATTCTCTAAGTTGTGTATATTGTTTTTCAGTAAATGGTACATATTCTGTTATCATATACCCTCTAGCTCACTCTACACTACTTGTACTTCATATATATCAATCATATCATTGTTTTTCTAAATCCTTAAACATTTTTTGGTAGTTTTTATACTCAGGGTGCATTTTGCTTCCTAGATTATATTTTGCATCATATTTTTTAAACATATCTGCATTTCTTAAATCTAAAGGGTTTTTCATTTGCATTGTTCCTAGATTTAGAAGCTCATTATCATATCATAATGCTCAACTATCACTATCAGTAAAAAATTTATATTTTCATTTAGTTTCTCATCATTTAAATATAGGATATATTCATTCTTTTAACCTAGCTTTAGTAATCTTATCCATTCTTATATCATCATATTTGCCTGTTTCTCTCAAATCTTTTAGATAATCTTTAAAGTCTTTTTGTGATTTATCTAAAGCCTTAATTTTTATTTGATTAGAAGAAGTAGTAGCCTGTGTTGTAGTAGATGCTTTTTTAATTACAGGAGCTTCTCATTTAATAATCCTTTTTATTTCAGGAGTTAGTTTGATAGCAGGTTGTAATGTAGGCTCAGGTAGTGTTCATATAATAGGAGCAGGTTTTGGCTGTCCATAATTTGAAATAATCTGTTGTGCTTCAAATTTTCATTTTCACAAAACTTTAGTAATTTGATAATCTGAGCTTCCTCTATTAACCCATTGTCAAACTTTTATATAATCCTGAGTTAATGCAACTAAAGGTTGTTCAGGTCAATGTACTGTTTTAAAAGACATTTTGTCAATCATTCATAAATCAATCATCTCAACTTTTCCTTTAGTCAAATCTTCAACTATGTTTTTAACTTGTCTGTTATATAGAGTATCTGCCCATTCTCAACCAATATTAAGTCATTCTCATTTAATTAATCCTTTTTCATTTTTAACTACATTTTCTGCTATTCCTTTTCAGATTGCATCTTCTAATTGTTTTCACACAAAAGGTTGCTCAGTAGAATTTACTATCTTTCATTTACTATTAACTCTTATTTCTATTATTCATTTCTGTTTTGTGTCTAAATCTATATATCTATCTCCATTAGCTTCTGTTTTCCACTTTATCTCATTCACTTCTTTACTCAAACTATATCTAGCTTTTTGTTGGTTACCTGTTGTCCAAGCAAAATATTCAGCATCATTATCAACAGCTTCTTTTAATCATCTTTTGATTGTTGGCTCTTGCCATTTTTTAACTAGGGGGTTGTATGGTACTGTTCAATCTTTTAAACTATTATATTTTCAAGATAAATCTGCATCAATTTTCTGCATTTGTTTATAAGGGTTTCAAGGTGTTGTATCATTCCATAAATCAAATTTATTTCTTGTCCAATCTTCTTTTGTAATTTTTTCAGTAGAAAATCTCCTCATTTTTTCTTGGTTTTCGTGCATAAGTTTACTTAATCTAGTTTTTTCAACTCATATATTTTTATCTAAAAACCCTTTCTTTCTAGCTTCAATAGCCCAATCACTTTGTAATTCCTCCATAAATGATACTTTCTTGCCCTTGTAAGTTCTTTCATTCATTCTAAGGGTAGATATTATATCAGGCTCGTCATAATGAGCAGATTTGAAGCTTCAAGACATAGGAGCAACTTTATTTCTTTCACTTCATTCTTCCCATAATTTTTTAGCTGTTTGTTTCCATTCTGCCTCTGTATGTTTAGTTGCAAAATTCATACCACTTCAACTATTATCATAATTCTTAACTAATGTCTTTCAATCATATTTAACAGCAATAGTTCTTTGAGTAGCAGACTGTACATTGTGTACCAATTCTACTTTTTTAGGGTCAAATTTAGGTGCTTTTATATCAGCAGGAGCTTGTATTAATATCTCTTTATAATTTTTTCCTCAAGGTAGAGTGTATTGTTCGTATTTAGTTGCATTATAAGTATCATCTCACATTAAAAATTCCCTAGCTTGTGTTCTTGTATATCACTCTCAAGCTTCATCAGCTAAGAATGTATCAATATCACTATCATCAGGGCTTCTTTTTATAGTTTCTCTTGTATCTTTAAGCTCAGGAGCAAATGGTTTTCATTCAGCTACTGTACTATTTTGAGTAATATTCTTATACTGACTTTTTGAAACAATATAAGTTTCTCAATCTTGAAGTAATATTTTATTTCCTTTTAATTCATAAGGAGTTAAAACTTCTCATTTAGATATTACAGATTTTTTTCAATGTATATCTGTAACAGGAACATCTCTTTTTAATCATAGGTCAGGATTTTTCTTGATTATATCTTCTACACCTAATCATTTCATTCATCTTAAAGCAACAGCAACATCAGGGTCAAGGTTTTTAACCTTAATATCTAATATATCATCAAATGCTTTCCCTGTATCATCAATAAATTTACTTCTAATTCATATTTTATCAGCAATTTCATCAACCATTACTCATAGTCTATCCTTTACATCAGCACCAAATTCCTTGATATATCTCTTTACTATTTCATAGGCTTGTTTGATTTGCCCTTTAGCTAAGTTCATACCAATAGTAATTGACTTAGCTAGTTTTTCTATTTGAGCAGGAGTATTAATTTTATTTCAAGCCTTAGCAATATCATCTACTATTTGAGCAGGATTAATAAATCACTTAGTATTAATTGAGCTAACCTTATCTAAATCTTTATAATATATTAATTCTCATTTTCAACCCCATTGTCATTCAGCCTCTAAATAAGGTTTCTTTGTATAATTTGCAAATGCCTTAGGTTGTCAGATAGCCATTTTTTCTATCAAATCTTCTGTTTCTATTCCTGCTTTTAAATCATCTGCAATTTGTTTTTCTGCAAATTTTTGTAATTTATCTCTTTCAGCGACTGTTATAATTTTTGATTTTGATATAGGTGTTTCAATAAGTTCTGTTCAAAATTTTTGAGCCAATCCCTTATCATAGGTAAAATAAATTCAACCCTCAACATTTCTTTGTATTCCTCCTGTATTATGCACAGCTCAACCTTTTGTAGATTGTCCTCTATATACTTTAACTTCTCATTGAGTTTTACTAGGACTTACATCTGCCTTTTTAAAACCCACTTCATCTTTAAATGCTTGTTCAGCAGGATTGAGTTTTGGTTTAACTTTTGGAGTTTCTTTTGGTAATACTCACATAGCTCTTGAATTTATGTCTGCGAAAAACCTATCAATATATGCCTTATTTGCATTACTAAGATTTTTTCCGTCTAACATTGTTTCCATTCTATCAATCTGTCTCAAAGTCTTGTTTAAGTTCTTTTGAATAGATAATACATCTAATGTTTTTTTACCAATATTACTTTGTAGTCATAATGCACTTAATGTTCATCATAAATAACCTCAAGATAATGAATTGGCTAGATTAACAGTAGCTTTTCATAATCAAGCTAAAGGTCATCTTAAAATTGTTTTATTAAATAGTCATTGAACTTTTACACCCATATTATCAACTAATCATTTAGCTGTATATAATTCAGAAATTTGTCAGTCAATTTCTTTTAATGCTTTATTTCAATTCTTATTTCTAACTAAATTTTTTAATCAGGCTCTATTATTTTCAAACCTAGATGCACTTACACTAGACAAAGGCTCTCAAGTAGTTTTACTAAAAGATTTTTTCTTAAATGTACTTCAATAGAATTTAGCTAAATCATTTATATCTTTTTCACTCCATTTTAATATATCTTCTAAGTCATCTACCTTAGCTAAAAATTCTAAGTCATTTTCTTTTGTTCATACTTTCTTTAAATCGTCAATAGCAGATTTAACATAATTAGTCTGTCTTTTTCAGACAGTTGTTCATAAATCATCAAGAAGATATTGTGGTTTTGTAGATAATAAGTCATCTACTTTTGTAGATAATGCTCAAATCTTTTTCCCAAAGGCATTTCATAAATCATTATAAGTGTTCATTTTAGTAGTATCTATGATTGATATACTATCCTTAAATGCTTTTAACTCAGGAGCTGTCTTTGCTTGAGATGCTTTCGCAACTAAATCATTTAAGCTTTCTTTTGGAAATAAGAAGTTTTTAGTTTTAGAGGTTTTATTTCATAAATATACAGCTCATTTAGCTCATTGAACTACTCATTGTTTTGCAACATATCCACTTCATACTAAATCTAGTAATCATATTCAAATAACACCAAGATTTTCTACATCTTGTTGCATATCCTCAGGTAACATATTAAATACTTCTTTTGCAGTATATCAAATCCCACTAGCTGTTGTTCAAATAACATCTGCCAAGCCACTACCTGCAACTAATTCAAATTGTCTTTGTACATTATCTTTAAATGGTTTTTCTATAATATCAGGAGTGATAAGTGAGCTTAATTGTCAAATAGTTTCAAATCATTCTCAGATTAAAACTTCAACCAAACCACTAAAAGCACTAGCATTTTTTGCAGTCCTATCCATAACTTTTCTGAAAACATTTCTATTACTCAAATCTATTTCTCATTCTCTTTCTACATTTTCTCTAGCTTTTTCTTCTATTCTTGATAAGAATGTTCTATTATCTTCAAAAGCTCAAGGTACATCACTTTCAGGAGCAGGTTTTTGTCATAATTCCATTCATTCAACAGTATAACCTTTTTCAGAATAATAAGTTTTTACTAATTTTAATGCCTGAACATCATCTACTCATTCTCTTTCTTGGACTGTTGCCATATCTTCAAACATTTTTTGCTTTGTCCTTATTGTAGGAGTAGGAGCTGTTTGTTTTTCAGCTATCTGTTTTATTTTATTATCAGTCGCATTAAAAGTAGGAGTTTGTACTCCTGTTGCTTCTGAACTTCCGATATTTCCAAATCATTGAAAATCTTTTATATTAAACATATCAGCCATAATTTTTTAATTAGTTTAAGTAAGATAAGCCTATTGTAGATTTTACCGAGTTATACTCTTGCAATAATGCTTCATCATTAGTATTTATAACAGGGGGGTCAATTTCTACTGTTCCACCTGCTCTTGTCATCATATCTTCAAATTTAGTAATAAGAAAAGTTACCTCCTCATTCCATTTTTCATTAGATAAATTCGTAGCTAATTTTGTAGCAGAATTTTCTATCATCTTTAATTCCTCATTAGATAATGCACCAAATGTAGCTCATCAAGCTTTTAAATCCATTAGATTTTTTAAAGTTAATTGCCCTTTTAGGAAATTAAAATCGGCTCTAAAATCGGCTTCATTATCTCAGAAGACAGGCAAATATTGTACAACTCAACTTGTCATTCTGTCTGTTCTTTTCATTCACATCATTCATTTTAAGCTACTTATCATATCTGTTGCTTGCCCAATTTGTATCGCATCATCTGCTGTGATAGCTCAAGATTTATAACCATAAGCATCTTCTGCTGATAATCATAATTTTTTCATTGCAGTCAAAGTAGTAGATGTAATTTTTCAATCAAATCATTCTAGGAAAGCTTTTTGTCAGGCAGTATATCAAGTAGGATTATAAAATCATCAATCACTTTTTTTGATTGTATCTATTGATACCATTCTAGTAGATTTTGTTTCTTTTCAATCAGCATTCCAATCAGTAATTTCTACTGTTCAATCAGGTTGTACAGGTCAAGTAACTATTCATATATGTCAATTATCCACTCAAGATGCACTATCCACAGTTCAATTATTCCATATTGCTACATCTCAAGGGCTAGGTGTTTCAATCGTATCATCTATATATTTTGATTTACTTTCATAAGTATCTCATACCCAAAAATCCTTAGAAGTTACTCATAGTGAACTTACATATTTATTTACAGCTTCTCAACATTGTAATCAAGTTGCAGGTATTTGTGCAATTCTATCATAAATACTCATTGTACTTGTAGATGTTCAGTCTGCACTATGTGTAAAATAACTAGGCTCATCTCAACTATCATAAGTTCTAACAGTTGTAAATACTCAATCATTTGAATATGTTGTATCTTTAAATCATTTCACTTTATTTTCTTCTGTAAATACTACTTCTCATTCTACTCAAGTTACAGTTTTTGATACACCATTAACTACATAAAGTAATTTTCATTCTCTATCAGTTTTATAAACTCAGCCCTTTTCATTTTCTTTTAATTGTGATTTGAATGCTTCTAATTCTAGTGTTCTTTGGTGCTTAGTTTCTTCTGCCATAATCTTATTATTAGCTTCAAATTCTTTTATAGCAATATCTGTCATCATCTTTCTATCAGTATTGTATTGTTCTAATGCTTGTTCATATACATATCTATTATTTTCATTCTCTATCTCTAAAAATTTAAGCTCGTTCGCCATTTCTGATTGGTGGTTTGATATTGTCCCAAGTTTCACAGTTTCTCTATCTACTAAATCACTTCTCTCATCATTTAATATTTTTGTTCTATCTTTGATTATTCCATTTATAACATTTGCAGGTACTCATTTATGTTCTGCCATAACTGCATCTGCAATCCCTTTAATCTTTTTATCAATAGCTTTTTTATCAAGTCTGATTTGTTCTAAATCTGATTGAGCCTGTGTATAAACAGGGTTTAATTTCATTTTATTATATTCCTCTCTTAGATTTGTAGATGAGATTTGATTAGCAATATTATCCATATTCAATTCATTTGTACCCAAGTTATTTTGAGATACTTCTCAAGCACTTTCTTCTAATGATTTATATGCTTCAAAACTTGCTCTTTGCTGAGGACTTAATAAAGCATATTGATTATCTCATACCACAAAATCTCCACTATTCATAGCAGAGTATAATTGTTTGTCAGAGTAAGCACTATATTTATTAAAAAATTCTACATTACTTGCATTCTTAAAATGTGCCTTTACAGCTCATTTTATACTTGGTAATAATTTAGGATTTTTCTTTGCGAATAATTGTATATCTTCCTGACTAGCTCATTTATCCAAAGCATCATTAAATTCTTCTAATGCTTTTATATCTTTATCTTCTTGGCTAGGCTCAGGATTAGCCTTAGAAGCTTCTGTTTTCTTTTCTTCTGTGATATTTTGAGTTGTTGTATCTTGAGTTGGAGTAGTTTTATTATCAACTACTACTCATCATTCAGGTCTAGTAACATCTGTACTAGGAGTTTGCTCAGTAGTTTCAGGAACTTCTTGAGTAGTTATTTCAGGAGTAGGCTCTTGTTTAATATCTCTTGTAACATTATCATTAATTCAAGGTAGAGTAAAAACACCTGCATCTGTATTATTATTCTCAATCTGTTTAGGAGTATTGTCTGCAAATACTTTACTACCTGCTCAAGTTATAGTTCATAATCAAGCATCAGTATTTTCTACAACTGCATCAATCGCTTTATCTCATAAATCTTTTGCTGTCTTTGCAATAGCTCAGGTAATAGTCATAATCTTATATTAAATATTAATTTGTATTCACTCAACTTCTCAATCTAGGTTGTCATAGTCAAGGCTCTTTACTTGATATTATCTCCACAGAGTTAAAAGGCAAGTCTTTCAAAACATTTTCTTTGTTTATTTTCTTATATTTCGTGTTGTTCATAATCAAAAGCATATCAATAATAAAGTTTTGGGCTTCTACTTGTAGAAACAGTAGCCCTAAGTATAAATTTTATACTATAATCTCTCAAATCTCATTGAACAGGCAATCTAGCTATATTATCTAAAGGCTGTTCGTTTACTATTCATAAAGAAGTATAAACACCTCAATCAAAACTAATTAGAGCTTCAATAGTTCTATCTGCATCAATATCTCAAACTTTGAAATAAATATATTTAGAAGTTTTCTTATATAGTCAAGCTCATAGAGGATTGACATTAGTGATAATTGTTCACTCGCTAGTTTTAGTATTATTAGAAGTAGATATATTAATTTTATCTACTCACTTATTAGTTCAATCATTAAAAGCATAGAATAGATAATCTCACATAACTGTAAAAGACCTAATAGCTGTATATTCTAATCCATAACTAGAATATTTAGGCAACTCAGTATAAGCATTAGGTAATCATTCAATATCTTTTCAGAATTTAAAACCTCTTTCCGTATTATCATTATCAGTATGTCAGAATAAAGTAGGTCAGTAATTTGCTAAAGGTGTCTTATCATTTATAGTATCAAATTGAAACTTTTGGGCAGATAATTGGTTACT